>Ga0116192_1000823_pt1 | contig 22935 bp, 14 predicted proteins | sample AD_UKC113_MetaG_FD_89876 | JGI IMG/M metagenome (GOLD analysis project Ga0116192, IMG submission 89876) | Active sludge microbial communities of municipal wastewater-treating anaerobic digesters from Hong Kong - AD_UKC113_MetaG | ecosystem: Engineered > Bioreactor > Anaerobic > Digestate... | reverse complement strand
TTGTGGTAGTACCAGATCTTACAGTTTTTAATTCTTTAGGAGACCAACAACGTGTTGCTTCAATAAGGAATTTAACAGAAGAACCTCTCGGACATAGCTTGAGCAAACTATCATATGAATTAACTTCATAAATGGCACTATATCCTTCTTCACCTCTCTTTTTACTTAAATCTCGTAATTTGAAAATAGTATCATAAATTCTTTTTCCTCCCTCATCAAGATGAGTTTTAAATTTAAGTTTTACAAAATCTTTATCTTTATATTTTTCTGCATTTTGCTTTTTCTTTTCTATTACTTCGGAATCTAAACCACTTCCACTTTCAGGAATTTCTGCCGAGGGTTTTTTGATACTTGTTGAATAAGTCATATATTCTCTCTGATTTTCTGGCACTGTAGACTTATCTTTAAGAAGCATCTCATTTTTACATTTATCACTTTGTGCGGCAATATCCAAAGTGTTAAAAGCAATTCTTGCTTCTTCTTTAGCTTTTTCACTACATTTTTGTTCTTTGGTTGTTGCTGTTCCTTTATGGATTGGTAATTTTAAATAATCAGGATCAGTGTTTTTCAAAAATTTTTCTACAAATTCTTTTGATACTAATCCATGATAATCAAGAATAATTCTTTCAGTTGCAAATTTAATTTTACAATTATCATATTTTAAGAAAGAGCTACATTGTGTAGCTTGGATTTTTTCTTTTTTACCCCCGACGTTTTTATCGTATACATATGTTAATGGTGTAAAAGTAATTTTTTTAGGGTCATTAATTTCTTTGCATTTAAAAATTCTGTCAGAGTTTGAATTATTGTTGTTAGAAGAATTGATTGATTGTTTCGAAGTGTTTTTAAGGTTTGTTTTGTTCATCGGGCTTATACTTAGTACTTAATACTTTCAAGCTTATATATAATAATTCTATTCGATACAGTTAAAAAATCATTTTTTTTTTAATTATTGATAAATTCTATATATTTTACGTCCTAAATAATCTAAAAATTATATTTAATCATAATATAATGTCGTCTGGTAACAAATTAATAAGTAAATATGGTGTAAGTAGGTTATCGCGTCGCGCGGCGAATAGCAATGTTAATGATGGGTCAAAGTCAAAGTTTGAAAATAATACAAGCAATCCAACAGAAAAATGCATTTTAACAGCTGAACAATGCTCTAAAATTCCGACTAATCAAATTATTAAAAAGGATAATCTTAATATTGAAACAATATATCAAGAAGTTGATAAACGATACAATAATAAAAAACTTATAGAAGACTATTGGAATAAACGTACTAATCAACCGTACAAAAATATATTATATGATCAAGAGTACAATAAGCAAATAACAAAAGGCGAAGACCTGGTAATTAGCAACACAAAAAACATTCAAAAAATTAATATTGAACAAATTGCTGATTATGAAAATACTGTTAAGAGACATAACGACGAATTAAATAATTTGTATTCATCTACTAATGAAAAAGAACATTTTAAACAATTTCAATACAATTTAAAACACAAATACAGGATTACAGGACCCGTGGCGGATGATCAAATGGAATTAAAGCGTAATAGAATTATGTTTTATAAAAAGGAGCAAGAAAAATTAGATCAAAATAGACAAGACAGAGAAAATTTAATAAATAATGTTGTTCAGGGGGGAATTTTTAATGCTGATGAACTTAAAAATTTTGGTGGAGTTTGCGTTTAGATATTGATAATTTTTGCGTTAATCATGCGTAAGTAAACTTCAACACTTGATGATATATGAATACCATGACTTTTCAAGACAAAAATATGAGCTCTACGATTCATAATTGTGAAGAATTTGATTTTGATATTGATGTTTATTTTAATGGAGAAGAAGAAGACGAAATAAGTAATAATGTGGATATGCCAGAAATTCAATGCATAGGTATTGATTTAGGAACTACTACTAGTTGCATTGCAGTATGGGATACAGAAAGCAAAAGTGTGAGGGTAATTTCTGATAAAAATGGTAATAGGATTATGCCGAGTATGGTATCATTTGGGAATTTTTCTTATTACGTTGGTCATAGTGCAAAAAATCAAAGAGAACTTAATCCGACAAGTACATTTTATGAAGTTAAGCGATTAATAGGTAAAAAAATTACAGATCCAATGGTGATAGCCGATTCTCAATTTTTTTCATATTCATTGGAAAGAAATTATGAAAAAGATGAAAATAATATTTATTTATGTACAGGACAACAAACGATAAATTCTGGTTGTACACAATATTTTAAACCTAAATACACACCTGAAGAAATATCTAGTATAATTTTATCAAAACTCAAAGAAATTGCTGCAGATGCTAATATCAAAACAGATAAGGTAGTTATTACTGTACCAGCATATTTTAATCAAATACAAAGGAAAGCTACACAAGACGCGGCAACAATTGCAGGTTTAGATTGTATCAAAATTATTCATGAGCCTACAGCTGCAGCATGTGCTTATGGTTTAGAAATATTAACTAGAGATAAAGAAATTGATTTGAATGTAATTGTTTATGATTTAGGAGGTGGTACTTTAGATGTTTCGTTACTCAATATTTCTGGTGGTATGATTGAAGTGTTAGGTAGTGCAGGTGATACGCATTTGGGAGGTTCGGATTTTGATACAGTACTTGTTAACTATTGTGTAGAATCTTTTATTAGAAAAAATAAACTTGAAGATATCACAGTCCAAATTTTATTATCACAACTGACACCTATTATTAAACAAAAACTCAAAATAGAATGTGAAAATATGAAAATTAAATTATCAACAAATGATGTATCATTATTGAACATTCCAGACTTTTTCAACAATCTTTCGCTCCAAATAAAAATGTCCAAGTTAAAATATCAAGAATTATGTAACGATTTATTGTTACGTTGTCTTAAACCTGTAAATGATGTAATTAAGGATGCGACTCTAAAAATTAAGGATATTGATGAAGTAATTTTAGTTGGTGGCGGTACAAAAATGCCGATGATTAAAAGTGCTTTATCTGCTTTCTTTGGTAATAAAGTTTTAAATGATCATATAAATCCGGATGAAGTAGTAGCTTGTGGTGCTGCGATCCATGGACACACTCTTTGTAATAAGAAAAGCTCTATTTCAGATAATATTTTATTGCTTGATGTTATACCTCTATCATTAGGTATTGAAACTCTTAATAATTTGATGAGTGTAATAATACCAAGAAATACTACGATACCAACTTCAAGAAAACGTAAATACACAACTTGTGAAAATAATGCAGATCACGTGGATATAAAAATTTTTGAAGGTGAAAGAAGTTTAACAAAAGATAATTTCTTTATAGGAAGTTTTACTCTTGAAGGCATTGAACCTGAAATGCGAGGCATACCTGAAATAGAAGTAACTTTTAATGTGGATGCCAACGGTATTGTTAATATATTTGCTCAGGACGTTAAAAATAAAGATAATAAAAAATCAATTACTGTTAATAGTAATACTGGGCGCCTTACTAAAGATGAAATAAATAAAATGATTGAAGAATCATTAAGATTAAGAGAAAAAGATAAAGAACTTGAAAAGAAACGTGAATATTATTATGCAATTGAAGACATGTGTAATAACGTAATTTTTAATCTTGAAGAAATTAAAGATAAAATTTCGGAAGAAAAAATAGAATCTATTAAACAAGCAATTACTAGTACACTTGAAGAATTAAAAACTAAACCTTTTGATCAACATAAAAATTCGTATTATGTAAAATTACATAATAGTATTAAGAGTAAATATGGAACTATGATACTTAAATTAAATAAAGAAGCTATGAAATTTGAAGAATCTACAAGTAATAACAAAATTAAAGCTGCTAATGTTTATGAGGACGATATATTAGAAAGTGATTTTTGTTTGATACAAGAAGATGACATTGATGAAAATGTAGTAAATGAAGAGGATAAAGAAACTCAAGAATTATTACTAGAAGCTAAAAATACATTAGTAACACTATGTAATGATACACTTACTATTATTATGACTGAAGATACAGGTTTACAATATGAAGATGTTATGTTTTTGCGTGAATATGTTGATGATTGTATGATGTGGTTATATGTTAGTATTGGCTTAAATTTACAAGATTATAATGAAAAAATTAACGAATTTAATAAGACTTGTAATGAAATTATGATGAAAAATGGGTTTTATAATTGTACAGATGATGATTCTACTAATATTTTAACTCAAGACAATGTTTACGAATTAGCTTCTTCGATTTTGGATCTTTTAAGGGATATAACAGATAAAACCATAATAGATGATTATGATTCAACAATTAAAAAATTAGAATTAATTATTAACAACGATAAATGTAATACTAGTGATAATGAAATGCAAGAAATTAGTGAATATTTAAATAATCTAATTGATCACATTGAGAAAATTACAACAATAACGTCAAACACACAAGATCCCGAAAGCCCAATTATCTAACATGAGAAAGACAATATTTGTATAGCTCATTCATAATACATGTAGTTTTTCTAAGTGCATATGGTCTAAATTTTTTTATGTAATTTATGCTTTGAATATATGAAAATCCTTTATATTTAATAAGATATGCTGCCACAACAGAAGCTGAACGATGGTGACCTCTTTTGCAATGTATAAGTGTATTACCTGGTTGTTTTAATAAATAATCTAATAATTGTGTTAATTGTTGAAACATCTGGGTGTAATTAACATTGTTTGGACAAGTCTTAGAATCACGAATTGGAATATGAAAATAAACAATTCCTGGATATTCTCTAATTTTGTCATATTCAGGCATCATTCGAATGACATATTTTATGTTATATTGCTTAAGAAAATTTAGATCATAAGATGCTTTTTCATTTCCGAGATATAATTTTGGAATAATTTCATCAACATCATTTTCAGTACCAGGTAACGGTTTCATAGTTATAATCATGTATTAGATAATTATGTTGTACCAACCATGAATACTAACAACAAAACATATTTTGTTCAATTATTTTGAATTGGTAAAATACTACATCAAAATCTACGATAGCTTCTTTTGCTGCTGTTTCTAATGACTCTTTCTTCTTTTTAATTAAATTATCAACTTCATCGGTTTGCCTAATCATGAATTTGATTTCTTTATTTGTATGTTTGGATACTTCATTATCCACATGTTTGTCTGTATATTTTGAATAATTAATAAAGTTACTTGCACCTACTTTCGATTGCATTCTCAAACTTGAGTAAATGACTATACTACGTTGTATAGATTTTTTATTCTAGTTGGTAGCATGAATAACAATAATAGTAAAACAATCATCACGCAATTCTATACACCTTTATCTTTATAATTGATATGTTACTTGCAACAATCCTTGTGTGACACAATAAAATGACCATTTTTTTAAATAATTTTGTGATTGTGACTCGTAAACTTACTAAAATACAAAAATATCGCACATTAACTATAATACGATAATTATAATGTATAATATAAAAGGAGATATACATAACACAATTATTTTATGTTATTATAATTAATATAAAAGCATTAATAATATAGTACCAATTTTAGACTCAAACATATAGTGAACAATTACAGTAGTTAACACCGTACCGAATTAGTATAGAAAAATTAAATTTTTTTTTAATTAAATTACATTTTTGTGTTGTAAAGACAATCATAAAAAAGCTAGTGCGTTTAATACTTAAACAAAACACTACATATGTATAGTATATTCCAAATCCATACATGCCTAGACAAACCAACCAAGACAAAAAAGAAAAAGAAATTAAAGAAGCTATTCCTTCAGAGCAAGTTCCCGAACAAGCCACTAAAGAAAAACGATCAACTAAAAAGGATACACAAAATGCAAAACAAGACACAAATAAAGAAATGAAAAAAGAACAAAATGCTGAATCTAATAAAGGAGAAAAGAAAGAACCAAATAAAAAAAAAGTGACAAAGAAAGAAGAAAAGAAAGAAGAGAAGAAAGTAGAGAAGAAAGTAGAAAAGAAAGAAGAGAAGAAAGTGACAAAGAAGAAAGAAGAGAAGAAAGAAGAGAAGAAAGAAGTAAAAAAAGCGGCAAAGAAAGCAGAAAAGAGAGTATCAAAGAAAGAAATTACTGCGGCTTCTGATGATGCTACCCAAACAGACGAAACTAAAACAAAGAAAGAACTTCGACACTTTAGATTAATTACAGGTGATGTTGATCCTACGACTGGTAAACTAATTGCTAAAGGTCGATACAGTGGAACTAAACCTAAACAAGCAGCAAATAAGGCATATACAGCAATAATTAAAGATTTAACAGAAAAAAATGATAATGTAGTTCCCCTCAATACTTTTACTGAATTTAAAATTATTGAATCAACAAGAGCTCGTAAACCGAAAATTACAGATGTTGTTGCTACTGATGCTAATGCAGCAGAAGGTGAAATTGTAGTACCAAAAGTTAAAAAGGGAGGTAAAAAGAAGAACAAGGGAAAGAATAAGGGTAAGAGTATTTATTCTTATAGAGGACAACGTATTAAATTGCAAAAGGAACAAGCAGTTACTTTGAGAGATAAAAGTAAATTTCTTGGATATGTAACTGTGACTAAAGAAAAGACTGATAAAGTAACAGGAGAAAAAGTTTTAATCACTGAAGAAAAGAAAAGCTTTGCTCCTCTTTTAGAAAAAAAGGAAGTTGAAGAAAATGGTGTTATGATTGAAAAAATGGTTCCTAAAGTTGTTGTGTATAATTACAAAAATGATGTTAAAAAACTCAAGGGTGAAAAAATTACTATTAAAGCTGATGATATAATTGAAGTTGAAGGGGAAGGAGAAGGTGAAGAGACTACAGCTCCAAAAGCTAAAAAAGAAAAAAGTATTAAAAGTAAAAAAGCAGAAGAGGTTAAAGGTAAGAAAGCAGTAGAGGCCAAAACAAAAAAAACAGCAGCTTCTACAGAATCTGTTGCTGAACAACCTGCTGAAACAAAAAAAACAAAATCAGCAAAATCAAAAGATACTCAAGTAGTAACTAAAGCTACAAAAGGTAGCACTAAATCTAAAGTTGCAGTTGAAAAACCAAAAGAAAGTAAAAGAACACCAAAAAATAAAGCAGAATCCACGACAATTCAAGCTGCAGCCTAAATAACTAATAATAATAATTTAAATTACTAAAGGATATACAATTTCAAGGTAAAGAATGTAACAAAATAAAATTACAAGAATTTCACCTAATTTACAATGTAATGGTTGTGAACTATTGTAAAAACTTTGTTCTTTATACATTTCATAAATGAAAAAGGGTAATAAATTAATGGTTACCAGTTTATAGAAATCACGTTTTGACATCTTATTTTTTTTAATCTGAATTTCTAGGCTAAAATATTCATAAATTAGTTTAGCAATAATAAGTATGCTTATTAGAATAATAATCAAATTGATAATATCATTCATAGATTAGTTTTATGTATACTACATAAAATCACAAAAAAATATATTAGACTATACATATAATGATTAATTGGAAATCAAATAAGAAGACACATAACGTAAATGGTGGTGTAAATAATGAAGCGGTAGATATTGAAGTAGCACTATCAAATAATAATCCAAATGATATTAATAAATTGCAAATTGCTGAAGAAGTTAAGTTTTTAGATAAGTTAGCTGTAAACTCTCTAGCTTTGAAGAACCAAAATGATATCAATAATACAATTAATTCAGAAGTTAGAAGTGACAATATTGATAGATTGTTAGGAAATAATAAAACTTTACCAATAAGTGGTTTAGTGTTCAATTCTGAACAACCAGATATATTTAATGCAAACTTATACAAAACAAAACCAATACAAGATAACAAAAAATCAATAAATAATGTAGGATATTTAGGAAATAATAATGAATCTAAAGAAGCAAAAAAAAAAGAGCTATCAAAAGATTTCTTTAATATAAATAATGTTTCAAGTGAACATGTGCGTAATTTTTATTCTAATATCCTAGATAAATCAAGTATTTATGTTATGTATGATGGCAGCAAATTTATTTTTAGAGATTACAACAAAACTTATTTAGGTTATTTTTCTATTATTGAGTTAATAAGATATATAATTGGTAAAGAAGATCGTAATAATTATTTTATTGAAAAAATTTATGGTATTCAAACATTAAATCCTAAAATCTACCGAGATTCTAAAAAATTAATAAAAAATTTTATACTTATTCGTATTAATAATCCTGCATATGGTGTAGAATGTAAAAGTATCAAGTTGCAAAGCTTTAAAAAATCCCCTTTTATGGCAGATTTACAATTACTTATTCATTTAAATAATGATATTCTTGAATTTGAAAAAGCTTTTAATGCAGTTTATCAAGATTACATATCTCATCAAACATACAGAAAAATGTATGGCCTCCAAAACAATAATAATGCCGCAAATATCAATTTGTATGGTAATATTAATCCAGAAATTAATGATTTACCAGAAATTGACGCTAAAAAAATTAAACTTTTAATAAATGAATTAATTTATTCAATACTTGTTTACACAGTAAAATTAATTGGTATTGTCACATTAAAATTAAGTAAAGTACCATTAACCAAAAATAATTATCAAAAAATAAATAAAATCAAAAACTCTTTACACCTTTATACACTACAAATAATGACTAAAATTTCAGAATGTACTAGAGCCACATTAATGAATGTTACAAATGAAGAAGAAAAACTCGGTAAATTGTTATTCGAATCTAATAAAATTAAACACAGAATATACAATAAAATAGGCGACATTGGAGCAGAAATAACAGAATCATATCAACAATTATCACAACAACAACAACAACAACAATTACAACAACAACAACAACAACAACAACAATTACAACAACAACAACAACAACAATTACAACAACAACAACATGAATTTAACACACAATATTTTCAAAAAAAACAATCACCATACAATCAAATGAATCAACTACCAAATCAAATGAATCAACTACCAAATCAAATGAATCAACTACCAAATCAAATGAATCAACAGCCAAATCTAATGAATCAACAGCCAAATCAAATGAATCAATTACAAAATCAAATGGACTTACCTAAAACTCAAACGCGAAATATTTACGCTCTCGTTCCTGCTAAAACTAACTAACTAATTAATTTATTAAAAATATTTATTTTATATTTTTTTTATTGAAGATATGTAATTTTATATGCAAGTCTAATATATACTTAAAAAGACTTGTAAATATGCGATCTGTGTTAGATAATTTAGAAAAATATGATTTAAAATCATCTTATTATATTAATAAAACAGTTCTAGTGGACAAGAATAGAGATACTGATACTGATAGTGATAATGAAAAAGATGAAGATAATGTTATTAGTAAATATACTTTTTCTCAAGACGATAAACGACCAAAAAATACTGAATATAGAACTGAACTTTTAAGTGATAATATGGTAGTTAATACATCAAGAGCGAAGAAAAATATTAAAAAAACTAAAAAATCCCAACAATTGCCAAAGCGTACGTTAAAATCACAACAAATACCAGAGGTACCAAAAAATCAAAATTTTTCTTTAAATTCTGATGATAATGAAATTATTAGTACTTTTATGATAGAATGTTTGAATAAAGAATATGCGAAATACTCGTCTATTATTTTTGATCTTGAGACTCACATTGAAACATTAGTTACATTGCGCATAATTGATCATAATAGTCGAAATTGTTATTTGAAAATATTAAATAACACTATTAAGCTTTTAAATATTACTTATAATGAAAATCTAAAAAATTTGGATTTAGTTAATGGTTGTAATTTGCAAATTGGTACAAAAACTAATACTTTAACTGATAATGTTTATACGAGAAACTTTAACATTCAACTTTTGAATCATTATAAGGCATTTGGAGATAATGTATATAATTATATTTATGATTTATTAAATGTTTACCAAAATACATATTCGTACCAGGAATCTTTAAATGTTGATAGTATTGATAATTTTTATAATGTAATGAATGTAATACTCAAAGACATATGTTCAAAAGTAGGTTTTAATTCTATTAAAAATGCTTGTGAATTATTAGGATTAACAGAAGAATACAATACTGAAATATTTAATTTGTATAATAAAATATTTGTGCCTTTAAACTTTAGTTATGTTGAAGATACGACACACATTTTTGATATTAAGTTAACAACAAGTACTTTGAAATACGATATGTTAAATGAGTATGGTAAACTTTATTTAAGGCATAAATCGAATAATTATTATGTTTTTGATGGTTATTTTAAAATAGATAGTTTAAATACAATACGCAAAACTTGTCAAATAAATTATCCAAGTCTTTATGACAAAATAACAACAGTAGAAATCTTATTAGACAATAGTGGAATACCTGAAATTTTTTACAAAAATTATATTAAAAATAGTTCCATTGTTTGTATCCTTATAAATGATGCTATGGCTTCTGCAAAATACATTGCAGAACAATATGATACATACAACAATATTCATAATATGACTTTGACCGAATTAATTGAATATATAGAAAGTATAGATGAATCAAATATCGATAAATTTTATAATACAGTAAAATTAATATTATTAAAATCTCAAATAGTGGGTTTTGATACTCAAAATAAAATAAATAAAGACATAGTAGATACTGATAATACGTGTATAAATACTGATAATATAAATGCTGATAATCAATTATCAGTAGCACAATCTTTGAATGGTCGTACTACTTTGAGTGAATTTATTGTGCCTATGTTCGAAGCAATAAAACTTAATAGTAATTTTTATGATAAAGATATATTAGAAGTTCTTTACAAGTATTTTAGTTTTGATCAACAATTAAAACTAAATAATTTACTTATTAAAGATTCTTGTAACTTAGGTTTAACTAATAGTGCGAATAATAACGAAGAGAACGATATTATGAAAAGGAAAATTAAAGAACATAAATACATGCCTCAAAAAGTAAAGAAATGTGCAATGGAAAAAATAAAGGAAATGAAACAAGGAAATAGTAATGAATATTATAAACAATCATTGTTTGTTAAAACATTATTGAATTTTCCATGGCCAACACCATACGATGATCAAGTTTTTACTAAATTAAAAACACATGATTCAATGAGAGAATATTTAGATGATGTAAGTAAAAAACTTGATAATATTATTTATGGTCATACGGAAAGTAAAAAATCAATAGTCGAACTAATTGGTAAATGGATATGTAATCCTAATAGTGCTGGTTACAGTTTTGGTCTTTGTGGTCCTCCTGGAATAGGTAAAACTTTATTTGCTAAAGCAATTGGAAAAGCGATGGGAATACCATTTGTTCAGATAACACTAGGAGGACAAAATGATGGAGAATTACTTCATGGTCATGGTTATACATATACTAGTTCTCAACCAGGTTTGATAATTAAAAAAATGAATGAAGCTGGTAATTCAAGATGTATTATGTATTTTGACGAATTAGATAAAGCTTGTAAAAAACATGATAGTAATGAAATTTTTAACATATTGGTTCATTTAACAGATCCAAATACAAATATGCAATTCCAAGATAGATTTTTTCAAGAAATAAATTTTCCGTTAAACAAAGTTTTGTTTATCTTTTCATACAATAATGATAAACTTATTGATAATATTTTAATGGATAGGATTAAACAATTAGAAATTAAGCCATATAAAATACATGATAAACGACAGATTGTAAAACAATTTATAATACCAGAAATGTGTGATTCGTTTAAAATAGCGGCTGATACTATTAAGATAGAAGATAACGAAATAAACTATATTATTGAATCTTATACACGTGAACCAGGTGTTCGTGATTTAAAAAGAGAATTTGAAAGAATATTTTTAAAACTTAACATAGATAAAATTTACTCTGCCAATTTATTTTCTGATCAAACGAAAAATGTAGACAAAATAATATTAACAAATAAAGTGATAAAAGAATATCTGGGAGAATCAAGGAATGAAATAGAAATTGTACACACAAATGATGCTATTGGTGTAATCAATGGTCTTTATGCTACTGAATCAGGTATAGGTGGTATTTTACCGATAGAGGTATATTACAATAAAATAGGATCTGAAGTTACAATTAATTTAACGGGATCACAGAAACGAGTTATGAGAGAATCAGTTAAAACAGCTTACACAGTTGCAACAAATATTATAAATCATACTAAACTAGCGGATTACCATTCTATTAATCCCTATGGACTTCACATACATACACCAAGTTGCGCAGTGCCAAAAGATGGACCTTCTGCAGGTGCAGCATTTACAATTGCCATTGTATCAAGAATTTTATCAAAGAAAATAGCTAGAGATATTGCAATAACTGGAGAAATTAATTTAAGAGGTAATATTACGAAAATTGGCGCACTAGATTATAAACTTAATGGGGCTAAGAAAGCAGGTATTAAATTAGTTTTAATAAGTGAAGAAAATAAAGAAGATCTTAATAATATAATTAAGGACGATACAACTTTAATTGATGAAAATTTTAGAGTAATAGTTGTATCAGGTATTATGGATGCATTACGGTATACTCTTACAGATTTTGATGCATCTGATTTCTCTGTTTAATATTTTCATACATCGCTTCAAATTTAGTAGGTATTGGTATAGTTTCAATAATACTTGTGATGTCTTTAGCTAATTCTGTTGATGCCTCAGTATTAACAATAATACTTAAATATGGTGTCATTTTTTTATAACATTTGTCAATTGTACTTGGTGCCATAAATGCTAACTCAGCTATATTTTCAATGCTTATAGGTAGCCTATAATGGAAAGTTATTATGTATGTTGCTGTTGCTGCTAATGATTGTGGTGCTGAATTTGAACTTGCATATAACATTTCAATATTTTTACATGTAGAAACGATAGCATTGGTATAATTCTCAGGTATTTTTAAACTTGTACACAACTGAAGTGCAAGTTCATGTGGTTCTGGTTGTTCAATGTTAGCTTCAATTTCAGATTCTCTTATAATTTCAAGATATAATTTCTCCCCTTTCGTTAATAATTTAACACTAATATTACAAATTTGCGCTATTTTATAATTATTATAATTAAAACCATGAGATCTGCAAGCTATTTTAATACAAATAGCTACCATAATTAATACTTTATCTTCTCTGTTGATTTTTCGTTTATTAGCTTCATTTAATTCATCGTTATTATTAACACATTTTTTTAGATTCATATATAAACTTTTTGTTGAATCTTCTATCTTTTTAGAAAATCCTTCTTTATAACAAATATCTTTTATATGTCTAAATGCTTTTAAAACATTTTTTTCATCAGCACTCATCACATTATTCCATAAATTTAATTTGTTCATTTTATTATAAGCACTATTACCTACAACATTGGTGTTTATATATCCAGGAAGCATAGAAGTACTTACTAAACTGTAACCAGTATTTGCAGATAATGTACCTTCTTCTTTGCCAAAAATTCTACTTTCAATATGATTGTCTAATTTGATAGATATTACTCTTCCACAATTTATACATATAATTTTGCCATCAATTACTTTTATTTGTTCTTCATTACTGCTACAAGTTGGACATCGTGATTGTATTTTTTTAATTTTAGAATTATCAAAAGTATTTTTTTTATTAGAATCCAATAATTTACGTCTTTTCATTAAAGTAGTCGTTAAATTTTTATATGGTATAGATGATTGCATATCTAAAATATCTCCTTTATTTGACATATTTTTCTCTAATTTAATTTCTTTTGTTTTTTGCGTTTTTATTTCTTTGTTAATCAGATTAGTTTTTGTGTTCTCAGTTTGTGTTAATTGAAATAATGATGGTTGTGTATTTTCTATTTTATCCATATCAATGTTTTCTACATATTCAAATAACATCTCATCAGTATAATACCCTAAATATATATCATTATGTGTTGTATTATCGTTACTTTTATTAATTTTATTGTGTTTACTTGTTGCTTGGTTCATATACTGTTTTAAGATGTTTGGTATATTTTTCAATATATATTAAAATATTCATTTTTAACGCGTCAAAAAAATGAATATTTTTTGTAATATTATTTGAGTATAACACTGTATTTGTGAATCATTTCAAAGCGCATCGTACATATAAAAGATCCTCAAGTTTGCCAAACTTGTCGAAATTAGTAAAAATTACAACCAAGAAAAACACACCTAGAAGAAGAATTATGGCATCTAATTATTGGGTAAAAACACATTCAGTAGAAATTATAAAAAAATTAGAACAAACAAATAAAATAAATTTAACAGCACAAATGTTAAATATTTTTAACAATGAGTTAATATTATGTGAAAATATTCTTACTAAAAATATTAAAGATTTTAAAACAAAAGGTAGCTACAATTTAAAAAACCTTGTTGTTACTAAAAATTTTGTTAATCAAGTTACGCATGAAATAAATAATAATTTATGAGAACTAATATGGTATAGTATTAATATATTTATTTATAATATAATCAAAATGGCATTACATAGAAGATCTAAAAAATCAAAATTACTTAATAGTATATTAATAATTTTTCTTATGCTTTTAGTATTGGTTAGTGTGCCACAGATAGGCACGCTAATAGGAGGATTACTTGTTTTATTTTTATGCTGTTGGCTTGTATTATATAATCAAGTAAGTTATAATAGACTTTTTACAAATTTAAATAATGATAGTCCCAATATAGAAACGGAAATTTATAAATGATCATCCCAAGTCATTGTGTGTACTTTTTGAATATTTTGATACTTTATTTATATTATCAATTATTGTACAAACTCCTATCAAGACCAACCTTAAGTAAAAAAAACAAACAAAAAAGTAAAAAATAAATAAAATACAAATTTAAAAAATATGTAAAAGTATATATGTTGACTCATAATAAACCAAAATAAAATTACTGTTATCTTATTCATTTTCTTCACCTTCGTAGTAAATTTCCTCTTCAACATTATTATTTAATCCAAAGTTGTTATTTTCCAATTTTTTTTGAAGTTTTTCTATTATACTGTAATATGTATCATCAAAAACAGATTCAGCATTGAAATTATTGTAATCATTATATTCGTTATTATCATCCAAAATATAATCATCACTACGACTAACATCTGGACCAAAATTTTTAGGATCGTAATCTTCCCATACATCAGCTTCAATACCAATATCTTCAGCTCCAATTTCCATATCTTCTAAAACGTCAATCCCCATATATTTGCAAGTATTTTTTTTATTTTCCACCGTTATCCAATCATTTAAATTATTATCGTCATTATCTTCATCAGAACTAAAACTAAAACTTGTAGTTATTTTACTTGCTGATTTTTTTTTATTTTTTGTTGTAATTTTATCATCATCCATAACATAATCTACAACCACATCATCATCTATATCAGCATCCACATAATAATTATGATCTGTTAATATTTTTGTTTCAGTTGACATTTCATTTGTTTCAGTTGTCATTTCATTTGTTTCAGTTGTTATTTCAATCGTTGGTGTTGGTGTTGTAGTTGTAGTTGTTGCATTGTTATGGTATTTTCGAAGTTCTTCTGGGACTGGTAGTTCTAACTTATGTGATTTTCCTAATTTTGTTTGTTTTTCGTATTCTTGTAACCATGCATAACCTTGAGTTGTTAAACTTAGAATGCATCCTTTGCCTCCTGTGATAGTGTATTGTTTAAGATAATTATGATTTATTAACAAATCAATAAACAGTTTCCACCATTCAAGTTTTTTATCTTTTCCGAGACCATATTCGTTAATTTGAGTATATTTTTTAAGAATTTGTGATGATTTGGAACCTCGTAATATTTTACAAATCATACCTGAACCAAAAGAATTATTTGTAGCCTTAATTGTATTGAGTGCTAATTTGGCATAATTGGCAAAATCAACAATTAAATTAGGTTGATTAGAAGTACAATTATCACATAGGCCGCAATTTTTAACATTATATTTTTCACCAAAATATTCTAATATTATTTTTCGTCTGCAACTGGTAGTACTAATAAATTGTTTTACTAAAGCTAACAATTTCATTTTGTAATCACGTAATTCATTATCTTCTATTTTATTAATTATAAAATGATTTATTCCTAAATCTTTATTGTTTTTGAAAAGAATGCAATTTGATATAATCCCATCTCTCCCAGCTCTACCAATTTCTTGATAATACGATTCAAGATCCATTGGAATACAATAATGTATTACTGTTCGAATTGGTTTATCGATACCCATGCCAAAAGCTACTGTTGCAACTACACAATCTATTTCATTATTGACAAACTTATTATGAACATCCATTTTGTCTTTAGAATCCATACCTGCATGATATGAATCACACACGATACCACTTGCTTTAAGTAATTCATTAATAGCATCTGTATTATTTCTTGTACCACAATAAATTATAACTGGTTTATTTAATGGTTCTACAATTAAAGGAAGGATATCTACTAATGGATTATCGGATTTTTGTCTTACTGAAATGAATAAATTATCTCTATTAAAAGTAGTTTTAACTACGAATGGGTTATTTAACTGTAATGTTTCAATAATATCATTTTGTACAATATTTGTTGCAGTAGCAGTTAATGCAATAACAGGTAATGCAGGGCACCACTCTTTTAAGCATGATAATTTTCTGTAATCCATTCTGAAATCATTACCCCATGAGGAGCAACAGTGTGCTTCATCGACAGCAACTAATAATAAAATGCCTTTATCATATAATTTTGTAATGAATCTTTTTTGTTTAATAAGATATTCAGGGGTTGTATACATTAATCTGTATTTATTTTCTTGAACTTCAAGTAATATACTATTTTTTTTAGCATATTCCATTTCACTATTAATACAACATGCTGAAATGCCTGAAGCGATTAGTTTCATGCATTGATCATTCATTAAGGATATTAAAGGGGATACAACGATAGCCAACTTATTTTTATAAATTGGTGGAAACTGGAAACATAAACTTTTTCCTGCTCCAGTAAACATAATTGCACATACATCTTTACCTTCAAGTAAAGAATTAATAATATCAAGTTGCTTATCTCGGAATGAATCATAACCGAATACCTCTTTTAACTTATTTATTTGTTCAGTTTTATTCATATTTTTTTATTTTATGATTATATTATATGTTTTTATCTAACATTTATATGCTTGTATAAACATATGTATTTAAGTTATCATTTTTTTATGATAAAATCATATTTGTACACCTTTAACAAAATGAATAATTCTTTTTTGACTACCTTCATATAATTCAGCTCTAGATACCTTTTTCCCATTTGGATCTGTATTTTGTTGGTAAACAAAAAATATTCTACCATAATATTCAGGTGTTCGATATTTTTTATTTACAAGTCCTAATTTAATGCCTTTCTTTTTATTGTAGTCACTCCAAATCAAATGTCTAGTTGCTTCATAAATTTTTTTAAGTTCTGAATCTTTTAAATTCTTAATTGATCTAAAAGGTGATATCTTTACTAACCATAAAATATCTGATCTTAAATAATTACCGACACCTGATATTATTTTTTGATTAACAATTACGTTGCCGATTGCTTTATTAAAATTTTTAGGTTGTAATATTCTTTCTCTAAAAATTTCAAACGTTGTATTTGGGTTCATAATATCTGGTCCCAAAGTAGCTAATCGTTTTTTAAATTTTTCTAATGTTTTGTAAACATTAATAGTACCATAACTTAAAGCATCATAAAATCCGATAGTTCCTGATATTGTTTTTAATGTTAAATTAATATGTTTAATAGATGTGTTTTGAAATTTAATAATATCTGTCTTTTCCTTTTCTAAATCAATAATTGTTTGATTATCACTAAATATTTTAGGAAATATAATTTTTTTACCTGTTTTAAATAAAAAACCTCCAGATAATCCTAAAGTAAAACTCATAATAATAGTTTTTGTTTGTGTTGCTTCAAATTGTATCCAAAGTAATTTACCTTTAGTACCAATATTTACTACTTTTAATGGTAACATATTTTTCAAACTGTTGTAGTTCTCAAATGCGCCATGTTTTTTGTATCGTCCACCTAAAATTTGAATTTGTGTAACTTGTTTGTTTAACAAATGTTTACTAATAAAATCAGCATATTTTTTGACTTCAATGACTTCGGGCATTTTAATATATAATTTCACACATAAAAAATGAATTTACATATTATTAATAAAAAGGGTTAATTATTTTATCAAATCTAATTATCAATGGAAGATCCCAATAAATATAATATTAACTATGTAAAATACTTTAATGATGTACTATGGATTGTTCGCAAAGATTTTATAAATGGTGGCAAAAAATGGTTTATACTACCAATAATTAATGCCAATTTACAAGACCCATGTAGATATGGTTTAAATCCATACGAGTTAGGATTAGGAGCACGTGCATATGGTATCAACAAAACAAAATGGAAAGTAAACTACGATAAACAAAATTCCACATTTTATTGGAAATTAATTGATAAAAATTCTGATGAAGAAAAGGATAGAATACTTAATAAATTATCTGATAAATTTAGTGAATATATGAGTATTTATGGTGAACCAGATGAAATAGATATTAAAGCATCTAATGTTTCAGCAAAAATATTATTTTACCTTAAAATTTATGGTGTTGTATTTATTGATCAATCAGTTAAAGAAGCAATTAATATATCTAAAGTAAAACTATTATGTAAACTTTCATCATATTTCTTTAACACTCTAAATCCATGCGACAATAAAAAATTTAATAGAAAATATTCGAAAATTAAAAAAGCATATCCTGAATATAATTATTTACAAGCTTGTTTTGCAGTTTTTAGTACATATATTAATGAACAAAATGGTTTCGTAGGTAAAGGTTCTCTTAAATTAATGCCAATTAAAGGTGGCAAATTTAGCATAATAGAAACTAAAAATAATTGCGTATCAATTATGACTTTAGGTACTAATTTTGCACATCAAGAATGTTTACGATTATTGTCTACTATTAATATTTGGAATATAATTAAGGGAATATCACAAGAATACTTTAGTTCGGATTATATTAATCGTAACTCTGAGCCTTTCCAAAATAGCAAATTTACCTCAACATTACCTCACATTGTATCATCATCAAGTGATATTTTTGTAAAGTATCATGAAACAAAAATAAAAAATAAAACTCCAACACCTAAATTAGAAAAACCACATACAACAAGTGAAAAGTTATATAAAAGTGTCGAAAAAGACGGATTTAATTTGGGAATGAATTTAAATAAATCTAATGTCAACGATGCATTTAATATTTTGATAACTGATCAGGAAAAGTCCGCGATACATCTTGGATTTGTATTATTTTCAAACACTGAACCAATAAAAAAATTAATTAATAAATATTTCACAAATACAAATTCAACTGCTAACGAAACTGTTGCTGAGCCATATGGGATATCAAAATTTAACAAAATTATAATGAAATACTGGAGAACATGGAGTGATGGTATAACTTTGCATACATCAGACATTTTAATGTATGAAGCAATACCTCATTGTACTATGACAAATAAAAAAATACTATTGAGAACTTATTTACAAACAAGCGATTATAACAAATTTTCTTTTAGATTTGGAATGCAAATTTGTAATTATCTCTCTCTAATTAATTCAATGGAAAATATTGAAACAATCGATCGAATTAAACAAGCTGCAATATTAGAAAGTAATTTTGAACAATATACAATTAAAGATGATATACAAACAAAAAAACCAACGGAATATGAAACAGAATTGTTTAAATCATTATTAGCCTTGTTGAATTGGAAATATCTTGATACTACAGAGTTAGTAAAAACAGATAATAATAAAAAAATAGAAAAATATAAATTATTAGTTTTAGAATTACCTAAAGACATAAAAGAAATGTATGGTATTTATGATTACTAGTAATTTGTTTTGTGTTTTATTTATTCTTTTAACTAGTAAATTTATTAGTTCGTGTTCTAATTTTAACAGCGATATTCATTCCCATAAGTTCTTGGAATAATATTTTACATGCATATGGAATACAAATTTTAGAAATATCAGTACTATTCTTACAATTTGGACACATATAAGTATCTCTCGAAGTTATATATTGTAATGAATTACGATTTTTAACACGTTGTGCAAAGAAGCCACAAATATCACAAATCGACGCATAATATTGATCTGCAGTTTCTAACATTCTTTCTTTTAAAAATTGTGACAAACCATGAGCAATAACACAATCACGTTCCATTTCTCCGAAACGTAAACCACCATCTCGACTTCTTCCTTCTGGTGCTTGACGTGTTAAAATAGTAACTGCTCCAGTAGATCTAGAATGAATTTTATCAGATACCATGTGTTTAAGTCTTTGGTAATATGTTGGACCAATGAAAATAGTAGATTCTAAACGTTTACCTGTCATACCATTATATAAATATTCTTCACCTTCACGATCATAACCTAATTCTTCCAAAATATCTTTTATTCTTTCAATATCCCACTCTTGAAATGGTGTACCATCTGTTTCATGGCAACGAATTGCTGATGTTTTACCAATCAAACATTCGATTAATTGACCTATGGTCATACGTGATGGAATAGCATTAGGATTAACGATAATATCTGGAGAAATACCTTCCTTAGTAAAAGGCATATTAGATTGACGATAAGTAATACCAATGGTACCTTTTTGACCATGACGCGAACAATTACCAGTCCATACTGGTTTGTTATTTTTTCGAACCATGAAGACATGAGAAGGTACTTCCAAACAATAAACAGGTCCATCCCAATCTATTAACTCATATTTATTATTAACTAGGCGACAAGTGCGCTTACGATCTAACGTTAATTCATACATAGTATCTTTACCAACTAAAACAGGAGTAATTATAGCTGACCATCCAGCATGAAAACATAAACGTTGAAGTTTATCAGCAAGTGCTTTTGACATGACATTGATAGTATTAGCAGTATGTAAACTATCTCCATCTTCAAATATATCGTCATTTTCGGCTGAATCATTAAAGTAAGCATCAAGAAGTAATCTTGCTTGTCTTTGACTCAAACTCCATACCCACTCAGGTAAATAGCCTGTATAATCATCATTGTGTAATGATTCAAAGTAATTATCCATATCCTTTGATTTGCTGCAAGTTCCATTTATCATGTATTCTCCAAAAGCTATTAACAAGTCATCCACATTAAATTTATAATTGCTGGTAGAAACTTCTTTAACGTCAGATTTGATATTAGTAGCATTACATTTATATCTTACTTGTTTATCAATTATTGACTCAGCTTTAACCAATTCAAAATGGTGTTTACCTTCAAGTCTTACATACATTTTATGATCCATAGTAACTGTTAAATCAACTTTATCAGATGATAAAGAGTACAATTTACCTTTGTAATTAACTTTATAAACATTTGATGGATGTACATAATTAAAATTGCCATTAGATTCTAAAACTGCAACCCTATGTCTTTTTGTTACATCTTTAATAGAAATCCAACCATGTGTTGTAAGTACTTCATGATCATCAGTCAAGCAGACCTTATCACCAATATGTGGTATTCTTTCACTACGCACCCTAATTCTTATCATTTCATAATCTTCAGCGTTATAAATTTTAGTTTCTACTTTGTCAATAACACCAGGAACTAATGATTTATGTGCTTCTGATGCATCCTTGTATTTTTTTCCAAATTCACTAGTTTGTTGAATACTTGATATTTTACCAATAATAATATCTCCACTAACTATTGATGTTTCTTCAGGAGCATATCCCAATTCATTAAGTTTATCATATGATGTATATTTCATTCCCGAAACTTCCGCAGGATCAGGTTTAGTAAATCTATCTTCCTTGCTTGTTTCTTGATTTTTTCTAATTTCAGAAGAATGTTTCTTGAGTGTCATTGATCTAAAGAAACCACGATCAATTGCACTTTGATTTATCATAACTGAATCTTCTTGGTTGTATCCTGAATAGAACATAATGGCCACAACGGCGTTTTCTCCAGCAGGTATTTGATCAGTATTTGTATATTTAATGTTTCTCGAAGTTATAATGGGTTTACTTGGATGATACAAAATATAACTACTATCAAAACGATCTCTGTAATTTGTAGCATAAATACCCATAGCGTGTTTGGCTTGCGAATATTGGAAAATATTACGTGGTCCTTGATTATGATTACAAAATGGAATATTAGTAACTACTGCACCTAATATTAGTGATGGATGAATTTCGCAATAATTATATCTATTAAAAACGTTTTCATCATATCTATTTAATACAATCCCATTAACATTTGTATCAACTGGATCAGATAACATTATATTCCTGTGTTTTGCCAAATCTGCAGGAAACATTGCAATTAATGCATTAGCCTGTTCATCAACATCAATATATTCAACAACATCAGGATATTTAATTAAGAAATCATTCCAAGACATGCCCTTATTAATGCTATCAAGATGCTCTTTTTTCAAATACAAATTATTATTTTCATCAACACGAAGGATAGGTCTAATCAATCTTCCACTGTCACAATTAATTCTAATGTCATATTCAATTTCTGATTTAATTTCATAAGTAATACCAGTAAACATATCTATTTTCTTTTTTAACTTCATATCCTTTAATTCGTTGACAAGTTGTGATGGAGTTTTAGTTAATCCGACCCATTCACCATTAAGATATACTTTGACATATTTACCTAATTTTTTATTGGAAACATCAGATATACTTTTTATTCTACTTCGAAGTATATTTCTCAAATTATTAATTTCGTTTGGTATCATTACCGTTAATGAACCTATTAAAGTAAAATTTTTTATCATACCAACTTTATGA
>Ga0116192_1000821_pt1 | contig 22955 bp, 22 predicted proteins | sample AD_UKC113_MetaG_FD_89876 | JGI IMG/M metagenome (GOLD analysis project Ga0116192, IMG submission 89876) | Active sludge microbial communities of municipal wastewater-treating anaerobic digesters from Hong Kong - AD_UKC113_MetaG | ecosystem: Engineered > Bioreactor > Anaerobic > Digestate... | reverse complement strand
CTATACAATTCCACCCAATTTGGTTCCCAGAGAGAAGCGATGATTGTTCGAGCATTCCGTCGACTCTTCGAAGGGGAGGAGACCTTGTTGGGGAGAATCGGCTCATCTTCGTGGCTGACCGGCTACCGGGCCGCCATGACCGCTGCATGGCCGTTCCTTGTCCTGTACTACTTCGCACGAAAGGGGAGCGGACTCGGCCTCGGGGAGCATGGATTGGGACGATTGGGACTGGCGCTTCCTTCCCCGGTCCTCAACGGTCCGCGCATCTGGATCCATGCCCTCTCCGTGGGAGAGACTCTTTCCGCGGTCCCCCTGGTCCAAAGCCTCAAGGCCCTTTCTCCCGAAACTCGGATCCTGTTTTCCAGCGCCACCGCCACCGGCTGGGCGACGGCCCGGGAACGCCTGAGTCCGTGGGTTTCCACCTTTTTTGTCCTGCCCCACGATTTCCCCTGGACCGCGGACCTGCTGGTTTCCCGGCTAAAACCCCGCCGGTTCGTCCTGGTGGAAACGGACCTGTGGCCTCATTTTCTGCGGACCCTGCGCCGCCGCCGGGTCCCCGCCGTTCTCGTCAACGGAAGGCTCTCGGAGCGATCCTACCGCCGGTTCCTGCGGTTCAAGCCCCTGGTGCGGTCCATCCTGGAGGAATTTGAGTGCATCTTCCCTCAATCGGACGGAGATGCTTCCCGGTTTCTGGATCTGGGAGTAAGACCCGAGAGAATTCGCTTGGAAGGAAACCTCAAGTTCGACTCGTCGCGTCCCCGAGAATCACGGGAGGGGCTCCTCGATCTTCGCAGGGAGGTGCTGGGCGACCAGGACCGTCCCGCCTGGATTGCCGGGAGCACCCATCCCGGCGAGGAAGAAATCCTCCTCGATGTGCACGCGAGCCTTCGGAGGGACCTGCCGGAACTCCTGCTCATCCTTGCCCCGCGTCAACCTCGAAGGGGAACCGAAATCGGAGGCCGGGCCTCGGCCCGGGGATTCTCGTGGGCCGCCCGATCGACAGGGGAGTCCGCCGTGGGAAAGGATGTTTACGTGCTGGATACCCTGGGCGAGTTGGGTCGATTTTACGGGCTGGCGGACGCCGCCTTCATCGGGGGGAGCCTGGTGCCCTTCGGGGGGCACAATCCCCTGGAGGCTGCGGCGGTGGGAAAACCGACTGTGTGGGGGTCCCACATGTCGAACTTCCGGGACATGGAGGCCATGCTCCTGGAATCGGGATGTGCCGCAAGGGTGGATTCGGGCGCGGAACTCCTCTCCACCCTGCGGGTGTGGTTGGGGGGCATCGAAATGCGCAAATCCATGGGGACCCGCGCAAAAGAACTCATGGACAGGAACCGCGGATGCAGCGAAAGAATTGCGTTGTCACTCCTGGATGCCCTCGAGGATGCCGCCTTTCCGGGGGCCAATCTCAGGAATGAAGCCCCTTGATGTTTCCGTGGAGCTCCCGGGTCTTTTCCATCCGGGCCCGGTCCCGGTCCCTGGCCAGATCGTCCAGTTCCCGCTGCAGGGGTGCCAGCTCGGGCGAATCAGAGGGCTTTCCTTCCCGATGAGCTTCGATGAAACATCGGTAGAGCTGGATCATTCGCCCGATGAGGCTCACGGGATATTCCCGACCCTGAACCTTCAAGGTGTGCAGCCCGAGATCCATGACCTCCCAAAGTTCCTTGCCGTTCATGGCGAAGGCGACGTTAGGGCGCATGCGGATCCGCTCGTTGATGGAACGAATCTGCTCGGAACTGCGTCCCCGCTGCTCGAGCACCTTGGTCCTCTGGGCATCGGTGAGAAGGCAAAGGCGGAAACAGCTGCCGCTCCGATCGGGCCAACCTTCGTATTCGATGATCTCGTTCCCGTCCTCGTCCCGGTACTTTTTCACGATATAACAGTCGCTGATGAGCTCATGGAAGGTACAGTTTCCCACTCCCCCCACGCAACGATTGCCGTGGATGAGCACTTCCACGGCCAGGTTTAAACGGTCGGCCGCTTCCTTGAAGGTCCTCAGCTTTTCCACCGTATCGATTTCCGTGCTGGCCACGATCTGGGTGGCACCGTATTCCCGGTATTCCCTCATTTGGGCGGGGGTCTGGATGTTGCACCCCACGCTGGCGTGGATCACCAGTCCTGGAAAGTTCTCCTTGACCATCCGGATCACGGCGGGGGTTTTTACGATGACGCCTTCGATCCCCCAGGAGGCATACTTGGCGATCTTCCCCATGAGAACCATGGATCGTTCGGGGGGAATTTCGGCATTGAGGGCTACCCTGATCTTCCCGTTGCGGGGTTTGGCCGTCTCGACGGCTTCACGGATTTGAGAGTCTTCCATTTCCCAGGCGCACTTGCGTCGGCTGAACCCCTTGGCGCCGACGTAGACCGCATCGGCACCCCGGGCAAGGACTTCTTCCACCATTGCTAGGCTTCCACCTGGCGCCAGGAGCTCGTTCATGGCTTCCTCCCTCCCTTTCGACTTCTTCCGACCGGGCTGCCATCCCTTCGGTAAAGAGGGACCGTGCGAGGCACCGACCCCGCACCGTCATCCCCACGGGACCAAGATCCCGTGAGCACCCTCGCGTGACTCGAATCCTCGACCTCCCGTCTTCCCGATTCAAGCCGCCGACGGGCCCTGCGGAGAATACAGGGTGCTCCTTTCATGCGGAGCGACGGTAATGCACATTGCTAAAAATATAACACACAAAGAACCCGCATTTAAAGACCCATATCCCCTCAAATTCCAAAAATGCACAGTGAGGGCGTGAGGTTGTTGCGAATAACCGTCTGCCGGGGCGCAGGCTTTTCTTCTCGGGGATCGAGCCCCTGACTTCCTACCGGGCGGTGAGAACCTGGCGAACGCTGTGCCACGGGAAGCGGGACCCCGGGCAGTCGGTGTTGGCCCCGGGCACTTCCCGATGGCCGACAATGCGGTTGGAGGGGATGCGGTAGTACCGGGTGAGCAAATCCAGCAGGTAGGCCAGAGAGTCAAGTTGTCGGGGAGTCGGGAGATCTTCGTTGAAATTCCCCACCAGGGCAATTCCAATGGCTTTCTCGTTCATGTTGCCCGCCTTGCAATGGGCCCCCGTCTGCTGCTTGATCCATCGGGGAGCCACCTCGATTTGTCCGTCTCCCTTTCCCAAGGTTCCGTTATCAATGAGGAAATGGTACCCCAAGCCGTGCCAGAAGCCGCGATCGTGGTGAGTGCGGTCGATGAGCAGGGCCTTTCCGATGTCCGTGGCCGTATGGTGCACCACGATATGAGTCCACCGCCGGTTGGGGTAGAGGGCGATGACATGGCGAAAGGAACGGGTGTTGGGGATGACGAGCTTTTGACCCACATGGAGAGGATCCGAAGGCTTGATGCCGTTGGCGGAACAGATGGATTCCACGGGGATGTCGTACATCCGGGAAAGACGCCAGAGGGTTTCCAGGGGAGCGACTTCGTGGGTGACGGTCCGGCAGTCCGAGGAGCGCGTGAGGGGTTTTTCGGCCACCGCCACGCTTCCGGGTCGGGGTGCGGGGCAGCTGGAGGGACGGGAAGCCGCAGGGGGCGCCGCATCCTCCGTGACGGGACAAACCCTCTTGGTACAGGCTTGAAAGAGCAGCAGGATTCCCACCGTCCACAGCAGGACCCTGCATCTCCTTCCGGCAAGGGTTTGTACGGACAGGGTCGTCAATGGGTCGTCATTCCTCTTTTCTTCTCAGCACGAAGACCTGGCGAACGGGGTTGGCTCCGAAGACTTCCACCGCGTGGGCCAGGTCCTCGGGGCGGGACTCGAGAGCTTCCCAGGATTCCGGCAGGAGGCATTCACCCTCCTTGTTGATCACGATGGGCACGGTCTTTTTGGAAGGTCTCTTCCCTTCATAGGCCAGGGTGCCGGATTCTTCGGGGCGAACGAGCTTGGACTCCACGGTGAAGGTTTCCACCACCTGGTAGAGGGTCGCCCGGGTGTATTCCCCGGGAGAAAAGGGCTTCAGCCTTCCCTCCTCGTAGAGATAAACCTTGGGCGGCGTCGGCTCCGTCCTCGATTGCAGAGATTCCCCGTCCTCGTCTACCCCGGTCACCGGGGACGGGACCTTTTTCCTGGCAGCAGTGTCTTCAATTCGTCTCATGACGAAACGCTCCTTGTATCTTCCCGATCGAATCAGACCCTCGAGGGCGGAATCAAATTGCCCGGCGGACTCACCCCTCGAGTAGCAGTCCTCCCGGCACAAGAGGCATCGAAAATGGGGCAGGCGGCACTCTTCTTTCTTGCACCAAACGAATTCTGCCATGGACCTTGACCGTAACGTGAATCGAAGGATTGGCCCCCGGCAAGTCGGCGCTTGCCCGGGATGGGAACCGGTTGCCTGAAAGCCGCCGCCGGAACCGGACCCTGGGTTCCGCAAATTGCCCGGGGATAAGGCCGGGAGCGGATCCCCGAGTGCTTAGAGACCCAAGTTCGGCGTACCGAGAAACAAGCGCCGGAAAACCCGAAAAATCGCGTCATGCCTGCACGGAACCTCCCCGGCAGCATAGATCACAACCCTCAAAAAACCAACCGGAAATTCGAGCCGGGCGGCGCGGTCCATCCCTGCGGATTCCCCCTCCCGTGCCCGTCGACGAGTCGCCGAAACCCACCTCCGGGACTCGGCGGCAAAACGACCGGGCGCATCCATGATGGCCCCGGCTCCGGATCCCGCCTCGGGAAGCGGCGATGAAGCCCATTCGTCCCCGGGGGGCGGCGGGTTCTCAGGGCTCGACAATCCCGCAGGACCCCAAGCCTCCGGCCAGGACTGCCCTTTACCCACATTTGCGATCAGGCGGGGATAGATCGCCGCCTCCCAGCGAACCCGGTGGGTTCGCAGCCATGAGCCGGAATTCGAGGCCGCAAGGCCCATACCCCCGGAACGGATCCCAAGAGGAAGGCGGCCCATGGGGTCGCGGGACCGTCCCGTGAACAAGAGCGGGACTGCGCCCCACACGCCTGGTAGGGCCCCCTACACTCTCTCCTCCGCACGCACGGGACACGCCATACGAAGACTCGACCCCTAAGGTCACGACCCTTAAGGTCAGCCAAACGGAGACCTGACCCCTTACTGGCCGTCCCCTGCGGTGTCCGCGGCATCGAGAGGCAAGGGTTCCTTCTTTCGGTACACCAGACCGTCAAAGACGGCGATCAGTTCGTCCTCTTCGTTGCGAACCTGGATGCGGTAGTTTCCCAGCTTGGGGTTCCGGGAAACCTCCTCGGCCGAGGCGATGAGGGTTCCCCGGGACACGGCCTTGAGGAACGAGATGTTCACATTGATCGCCACGGCAACCGTCCCGTGGGAATTGGACGCAACGGCGAAGGCAAGATCCGCCAAGGAAAAGATCGCAGCTCCGTGGACGATCCCCACACCGTTCAGGTGATGTTTCTCGATCTTCATCCGAGCGACGGCTTTCCCCTCGGAAACCTCCAACAGATCGATGCCCACGTACCGGGCAAATTGATCCCTCTTGAAATACTGCATGATCTTTGGACTCATCGGTCCTCCCTATATTCCGGATACTCCCCTCGAGGGTTGCCGCGGAAGACGTGGACAACCCGATCGGCCTTCCGTTATATTGCAAGGGACCGAGAAAATGAACCCGTAAATGGCAGGGGGAACGATTGGCACTTCTGGTAAACGAGATTTTTCACAGCATCCAGGGAGAGTCTTCTCTCGCCGGGTGGCCCTGTGTCTTCGTTCGGACGGCCGGCTGCAACCTGCGCTGCAGCTACTGCGATACGCGGCATGCCTACGAGGAAGGTCGTCTCGTGGAGCTCCCCGATCTCATTCCCCAGATCCAGCAGTACGGCTGCCCGCTGGTGGAAATCACCGGAGGGGAGCCGCTCATCCAGAAGGAGACCCCGGACCTCATCGTGGAACTCCTGGACCGCGGCATGTGTGTGCTGCTCGAAACCAACGGAAGCCAGGACATCTCCCGGGTGGACCCCCGGTGCATCAAGGTCGTGGATTTCAAGTGTCCCTCGAGCGGGGAGACCGACTCCATCGACTTCAGAAACATCGGTAGACTGCAGGAACGAGATGAAGTGAAACTGGTGATTGCCGACTGGAACGACTACCAGTTCGCCAAGGACATCATGCGCCAGGTCATGAAGCTTTCCTTTTCAGACCTGAAGATTCATTTCTCTCCCGTGTACGGGAGGCTGGAGCCCCGGGAACTTGTTTCGTGGATTCTGCGGGACGGGTTGAGGGTCCGCCTGAACCTGCAGCTCCACAAGTACATCTGGGGACCGGATCGGAAGGGAGTGTAGGAGACTGATTTCTTTTGGACCCCGCAGGCCTTCTTCCTTCGTCCGTCCCCCCGCCGCCGAATCCGCCAACAGAGGCCCGAACCGTTCCATTTTTCCTGCTCCCTTCCGCCCGAATCCCATCGGTGCCGGGCAAGGACCGATCCGTCAACAGGGATCCCCTCACTCGGGCCCCGTCTTTCCGAGGTCGAGAAGGCTTTCTTCTCTCCCTTGGCGGATCGAGCCGGGAAAAGCCCCCTGCGGCATGGACCTCGTCCCCGTCTACGCCGAGGAGGAGGGGGCCTCGGAGCCCGGAGACGCTCCCGGCTCCGTTCGGATCACTTCCCGGAGACAGCAGCTCATCGGGGTTCGATACGACGAGGCGCGGAAACGGCCCCTGTCCAAGATCATCCGTACCGTGGTGGGCGGGTGACCTACGATGAAACCAGGACCGCCCATATTCATGCCCGGGTTTCCGGCTGGATCGACCAGGTGTACGTGGACTTCACGGGAATGCTGAGAAGGGCCGGCCGCTTCTCTTCTAATCATTTACATACAGTTCCGAGTTGGTCTCGACCCGGTAGGATCTGCTGATTGCAAAGAAGTCCAAGGATTCCCTGGAAAGGAGTCCTTTTTTGCGGAGCCTGGGGTCCAATGCCCGGACGCTCTATGAATTCACTCGAGAAAGGCTGAAGCTTTGGGACATCCCCCAATCCGAAGTCCGGGAGATCGAAAAACGGGGGACCCCCGGCAAGGGCCTGACCCTGTATTCTCCCATCCACGGTCCTGTCCCGACCCGCAACGGGTTCGCCGGGCCGAGTCACGCCGGAGATGGAGTTCTACAGCCTTGCGGACCTTTCCACCGTTTGGGTTAAGCCCACGTCTACGAATACGAATTGCCCATGGTCCGCATGGGACAGAGCGCAACCATAACCCTCTCCTGCTTTCCCGGCAAGACCTTTCGCGGCAAGGTTGCCTATCTCTCCCCGGGGCTGGAGCCTTCCACCCGCAGCCTCAAGGCGAAGATCGAATTTCCCAATCCCGGCTATCAGCTCAAACCGGACATATACGCGAACATGGGAGTCGAGACGGACTTGGGGGTTCAGCCGGCCGTGCCCCGGGAGCCCGTCCTGGATTCGGGCACGGAACAGGTCGTCTTTGCGGCCCGGGAAGGGGAGTCCCTCGAGCCGCGGAAGGTCTCCCCGGGACCCCCGGTCGGGGAGGATGTCATTGTGATGGCGGGCGTCGAGGCGGGGGAACGGGGGGGTCGTTTCCGCCCATTTCCTCATTGATTCCCAAAGCAGACTCAAGTCCGCCCTCGGGAGCATGAACGTCGGCGCCGTCCGACCCCTCAGCGTTCTTGAATTCAACCTGAGCATCGCCGTTTGGGTGGGATTGATCGCCCTCGTGGGGGTGGACGCGGAAACCGGGGTCTTCATGTTCCTCTACCTGGATTTTGCCTATTACGAAAGGCGGGCCAAGGGGCGAATGAAGACCCGGGAGGACCTCCGGGAGGCCGTCGTCCAGGGGGCCGTCAAGCGTCTTCGACCCAAGTTCATGGCCGTGGCGGTGATGTTCCTGGGCCTCGTCCCCATCCTGTGGTCGACAGGGGCGGGCTCAGATGTTATGAAACGCATCGCGGCCCCCATGTTCGGAGGCATCTTCACCCCCTTCCCCATGGAGCTGGCGGTTTACCCGGCGATCTACGAAGTCCGGCGCGGGTATTTCCACGTGAGACCGGATGGACGGAAGGCCGAAGAGATCGGGTTGGGAAAGGGGGGGAGTTGCCCCCAAGACCAACTTCGTCCTTGCACAAGGACAGGGTTTCATGAGACGGATGACAGGGTGGATGACGGGTTTGTCTGCGGCGGCTTTTCCTGTCGTTTCCTTGGCTCATGGGGTGAAGGTCCCGGCGGGAGTTCCCCAGGCCGACTGCCCCGTCATGAGCTACCCCGTCAATAAGGAACAGTTTCCGGGCTACCGGGGCAAGCGGGTTTGCTTCTGCTGTTCCGCATGTCCCGAAGGATCCAAGAAGGACCCCGGGAACTTTATGAAGGAGATGAAGGAGCAGGGGGGATCTCGAACCGGCCGGGCGCTAATTTGACCACCGGTTTTGATTCGTCCCCCCGGGAAATCCCAATGCGGCAAGAATCCTCGCCCAAAGCCGTCGTCCTCTTGTCGGGCGGCGTAGATTCCACCACGTGCCTGGCCGTGGCGAAGAAGGAAGGCTTCGATCTGTACGCCCTCAGCTTCTTCTACCACCAGCGTCACGGGGTCGAAATCGAGGCGGCCCGGCGGGTGGCCACGGCCTTCCGGGTGAAAGAGCACCTGGTTCTCGATCTGCCTCTGAACCGCATCGGCGGGTCCGCCTTGACCGACGCCATCGAGGTGCCCAAGGACACCCCCGGGGCTGCCATGGAGGCCGGGATTCCGGTCACCTACGTTCCCGCCAGGAACACCATTTTCCTGTCGCTGGCCCTGGGCTGGGCGGAGGTCCTCGGGGCCGCCGACCTCTTCATCGGGGTCAATGCCGTGGACTATTCCGGGTATCCCGACTGCCGGCCGGAATTCATCCGGGCCTTCGAGGCCATGGCCAATCTGGCGTTGAAGGCAACCGTGGAACAGCGCATGACCATGCGCATTCACACCCCCCTCATGCACCTGTCCAAGGCCCGGATCATCCGGTACGGTGCGGAACTTGGAGTGGATTACTCCCTGACCCATTCCTGCTACGACCCGGACCCTCGAGGCAGGGCATGCGGGCGGTGCGACAGCTGCGTGCTCCGGTCCCGGGGATTCCGGGAAGCGGGGATCCCGGACCCCGCCGCGGCAGGGTAGGGAGACGGGAGGAAACCAAGAAGACGGGAAGATCCTATGAGCGACACCGTACACTGCGAACCGACCCAACTGGGGCGTGAGGTCCCGTTGCCGAAAAGCCCTGCGGAAGCCCGCCTCGAGACCATCCCCAACCGCGGACAAGAAATCGATTACGTGGTTCGCCTCACCTCCCCGGAATTTACCACCCTGTGTCCCATCACCGGCCAGCCGGATTTTGCCGTCATCATCGTGGATTATGTGCCCCGGCAGCGGCTGGTGGAAAGCAAATCCTTCAAGTTGTTCCTGGGGAGCTTTCGCAACCAGGGAATGTTCCACGAAGACTGCACCGTGACCATTCACAACCGGTTGAAAGAGGCCATGGATCCCAAGTACCTGCGGGTGGTCGGCCTCTGGAATCCCCGCGGTGGAATCCCCATCGACGTGGTGGTTCAAACGGGGGAGCTGCCTCCCCGCTGCGACCCCCTGCCCCTGGGGGGCTGCAGCTATCGGGGCGGCAGGCAGTGACGACTCGATTGCCCAGGAGACAAAAGCGCGCCATGAAACCGTCCCGGAAAATCGGGGCCTGGATGATCGGAGCCCTGGGTTCCATTGCAAGCACCGTGATTCTCGGCGCCGTCCTCATGCGAAAGGGGCTTGCCCGTCCCACGGGAATGATCACCGAAAAGGACCCCTTCGATCAACTGGACCTGTGTCCCGTGGAGGACCTGGAATTCGGAGGATTCGACATTCGGGACGGGACCTTTCTCTCGAACGTGCGCAGGACCCTCGATCAATTCCCGGGGCTGGACCGCAACCTCCCGGACCGGGTGGCTCGAGAGTTGGCGGAGGTGGATTCGGAGATTCGAAAAGGCACCGTCGTCAACTGCGGGGAGGCCATCGCGTCCCTGGCTTCCGACCCTTCTCCCCGGGCATGCGCATCCCTTACGGAGGAAGTGGAACGACTGCGTGCCTGCCTGCGGGATTTCAAGGAGAGGAGGGGGCTGGCCGAGGTGGTCGTCGTCAACCTGGCCTCGACGGAACCTCCCCTCGAGACCCCGTTGGGTCATGCGGACCGTGCCTCCCTGGAAAACTGCCTGCGTACCGACAGCCGGGAATCCGTCCGGGCGAGCACCCTGTACGCCTACGCCGCCATTGGGGAAGGATTTCCCTACGTCAACTTTACCCCTTCGAGCGGGGCGTTGACCCCCGGGCTGATCGACCTGGCAAAGGACTGCGGGACGCCCGTCATGGGAAACGACGGCAAGACCGGCGAGACCCTCATCAAGTCGGCCCTGGCTCCCATGTTTCACGATCGGAACCTCGAAATCCTCAGTTGGGAAGGCTTCAATCTGTTGGGAAACATGGACGGTCGAGTCCTGAAACACCCCGAGAATCGAAAATCCAAGATCGAAACCAAGGACCATCTCTTGCCGAAGATCCTCGGGTACTCCCCCCACTCGAGGGTCCACATCGACTATGTGCCGTCCCTCGAGGACCAGAAGACCGCGTGGGATTTCATCCATTTCCGGGGGTTCCTGGATGCCCGCATGTCCCTCCAGTTCATCTGGCAGGGGTACGATTCCCTCCTGGCGGCTCCCCTGGTGCTGGACCTGGTGCGGTGGGCCGAGTACGCCAAGAGGAACGGGGAGTCGGGGCTGATGCCGCACCTGGCCTCCTATTTCAAGGCGCCCCTCGGGGTGGCCCAACACCGCTTTCACGCCCAGTACGAGATGCTCTTGGACTATGCCCGCCGACGGATGAATTCGACCTCATGAAGCTCTCCTACAGCACCAACGGTTTTGTGCACGGACCCCTCACCCAAGCGGTGGAATCCATCGCCCGTATCGGGTACCGGGGAGTCGAACTCCTGGCCGACCGGCCACACATGGACCCTTGCTCCTTTTCGGCCGGGGACCTGTCCCGCCTGAAAGAAACCCTTGCCCGGACGGGAATCCGGGTGGCCAATATCAACGCCAACACCGCCGCCGCGTATTACGGGAGGGACTTCTGGGAGCCCCTTTTCGAACCTTCCCTGGCCCATCCGGACCCGTCCCTGCGGCAATGGCGGATCGATTACACCCGCCGATGCATCGACCTGGCCGCCGAGCTCGACTGCCGGAACGTGAGCGTCACCTCCGGCCGGATGCAACCGGGAGTGCCCCCCGACCGGTCTCGAGAACTGCTCGAGGAATCCCTGGAAAGGGTCCTCAGGCACGCCCGGGGCCGAGGAGTTCGCATCGGGATGGAATACGAGCCGGGCCTCTTGGTGGAACGGTTCGAGGAATGGCGGGCCCTGGCGGCGCAGCTGAATTCCCCGGTCTTTGGCGCCAACTGGGACGTGGGACACAGTCACGTGCTGGGGGAAGATCCGGGCGAAGTGATCGAGGGCCTCCAGCCCCGCCTTTTTCACGTCCACGTGGAAGACATCCGGTCCCGCAAGCACTATCACCTCATTCCCGGCGAGGGGGACATGGACCTTGCCCACCTCATGGATCTTTTTGCCCGGCACCGATACGAGGGGTTCTTGACCGTGGAGCTCTACACCTACCCGCATCGGGCCGAAGAAGCGGCCCGCAGGTCGTTGGAGGTGCTCCGGCCCATGGTCCAAGGTGCTATCGCGAGAAGACAGGAAAGGGAAACCCGATGAAATTTGCTTTTAGTGCCAACGCCTTCCGGCGACACACCTTGGCGGAAGCCATCGAGACCGTCGCTCGATTGGGATATGCAGGGATCGAGATCATGGCCGATGTTCCCCACGCCTTTCCCCTACACCTCACCGACGGGGACGTGCGGGATATCGGTCGGCGGCTTTCGGACCACGGCCTCGAGATCTCGAACCTCAACGCCTTCATGCACCACGCCGACGGAGATACGTACCATCCGTCCTGGATCGAGGCGGACCCAACCCTTCGAGCCAAGCGAATCGACTATACCCTCCGCTGCATCGAGCTGGCCCGGAAACTGGGTGCCCCCACCCTGTCCACGGAACCCGGAGGGCCGCTCCCGGGGATTTCCCGACAGGAGGGGCTCCGGTGGTTTCTCGACGGGCTGGCGGCCGTGGAAGGAGCGGCCCGGGACGCCGAAATCCGGATTCTCATCGAACCCGAGCCCGGCCTGCTCATCGAGAACAGCACCCAGTTCCGGGAAATCATGGAATCCCTCCCCACGGACGTTTTCGGGCTCAATTTCGACATTGGGCACTTCTTCTGCGTGGGAGAGGACCCGTCGCAACTGGTGGTGGGCCTCAAAGATTTCACCCACCACTTCCACCTCGAAGACATTGCCGCGTCCCGGGAACACTATCACTTGATTCCCGGGGAAGGGGCCATCGATTTTTCCGCGGTGTTGGGGGCCATACGGAACATCGGTTTTCAAGGCTTCGTGACCATCGAGCTCTATACCTACGAAGACCGCCCCGAGGAAGCCGCCCGCAGGGCCCTCGTAGGGGTCAGGTCTCCGTATGGCTTATCCCCCGCACGCGGGGGATAAGCCATACGGAGACCTGACCCCTACTTTTCTTCAAGGAGGGCTTCCCGCAAAGAGGCCGCCTCCGTGAGCTCGAGGTTGGCGACCGGGCGTTTTCCGATTTGCGACACCGGCATGACCAGGACCATGGAATTGAGCACCCAAACGGTGTCGGCCGAAAGAAGCTCCACCTCGGGGCAGGGGCGGGCTTCCACGCTTTTTCCTGCCTGTTCAATGAGTCTTCGAACCTGTTTCAGAGTGATCCCCGGAAGTTGAAGACGGGCCTCGGGGGTCCACCACCTCCCGGCGCTTCGGGCAAGGATCGATCCGGCGGACGTTTCGGTGACCATCCCGGCAGGGTCCCGAAGGACGGCTTCGTCGGCCCCACGGTCCAGGGCTTCCTGCCTCGCCGTCCAAAAGGGCAGGTAGCTCAGGGTCTTGTGCGGGGACAAGGGGGAAGAAAACCCCTCTTGGGCCACGTGCAGTCTCCACCCTTTCTCATAGAGGGCCGGGGAGGGCGGAAGGTAGGGCACCGCCAGGACACAGAGGCTGGGGCTGCATCCCCGGGGCAGACCGGGGTCCTCGCAAACCCCGCGGCTCACCAGGATCTTGATCCTGGCGGGAACTTCCGTCAGCCGGTTCCGTTGGAGGATCTCCCGCAGGAGCCCCCGCCAATCGGGGGATGGATCCATGGAGATGCGAAGAAAGCTTGCCGAAGCCAGGAGCCGGTCCACGTGGTCCCGCCAATAGAGCGGGCGGCCCGCCTCCGCTCGGAGGGTCTCGAACAGCCCGTCCCCATGCTGAAATCCCCGGTCCAGGGGAGAAATCCCGGCGCGATCCAGGGGAAGAAACTCTCCGTTGAGCCAAACGATGGGTTGAGATGCCCTGGGTTCCTTCATCGGATCTCGACTCCCATTTCCCGAATGACCTCGAAAAAGGTCCTCGCCTTGTGCAACGTCTCCTCGTATTCGTCCTCTTCCCGGGAATCATACACCACCCCGCCTCCCACCGAGAAATAACATTGCTCGTTGTGCACCAGGGCCGTGCGGATGGCGATGTTCGAGTCCATATTGTCGTGCCACCCGAAGTAGCCGATGGCACCCGTGTACACGTGGCGGACCGTGGGTTCGAGCTCATCGATGATTTCCATGGAACGGATCTTGGGACATCCCGTGACGGACCCTCCCGGGAACGTCGCCCGGAGGATGTCCCCGAGGCTCACCCCGGGCCGCAGTTCTCCTTCGACGACGGAGACGAGGTGATGCACGTTCTGGTAAGTCTCGAGGCGCTTGTGCTCTTTGACCCGGACGCTTCGACCCGCGCAGATTCGCCCCAGGTCGTTTCGAAGGAGATCCACGATCATGGAAAGCTCGGCGTCGTCCTTGGGGTCATCGAGCAGATCCAGCTTGAGGGCCGTGTCCTCGGCGTCGTCCCGGCCTCTTTTGCGGGTTCCCTTGATGGGCCGGGTTTCCAGGACCCCTCCCCTGCGGCAAAGGAATCGTTCCATGGATGTCGAGAGCACCCAATGGTCCCCTCCGTTCACGAAGGCGTAGAACGGCGCGGGATTCTTTTGAAACAAAGCGGTCCACAGGCGAAAAGGATCGCCTCGAAAGGGGAAGCGGAACCGTTGGGACAGGTTCACCTGGTATACGTCCCCGCTTAGGATGTATTCCCGAACGGCCCGAACCGCATCCAGGTACTCGGGACGCGTGAAATTGCTGCGGAGGGTTCCCGCCCCGAGAGCCCCGGGGAAGGAGGAGCCGGGAATGGCGGAGAGAAAAGACGGGGGGGAGGGGGCCTCGCCCTCCGGCGTCATTTCAAGGTGGGTGAACCGGTTTTCCCGACGATCGTGGACAAGGATTCTTTGGGGCCAGAGAAGGAAAAGATCGGGCAGGTCCAGGTCGTCGAGGGCCGTTTGCGGCAACCGTTCGATGCAGTTCTTCAAGTCATAGGAAAGGTAACCCAGGGCTCCGCCGGAAAAGGGGGGAGCGACGAGGGGGAATTCCGGTCTGAGGGTCCCGACGACCTCGTCCAGGATTTCCAAGGGGTTCGCGTCGAAAGAGACCGTCCCCCGGGAGCTCGTCAGCTCACAGCGTCCGCTTTTGGCGCGATAGAGGAGGAATGGGTCCCAGGCGGCCAGGGAGTATCGGTTTTCGTCGCCGTCCCACAAGGGGCCCCCGCTGAGCAAGACGACACTGCAAGGGGTTTGCGCAATTGCACGGGCGTGCCGGAGAAAGTCTTCGTCCCCGTTGCAAGGGACGGAAAGCCCATGTTTGCTCAAGTGAACGGTCTGCATCACGACGCACCGGGAACCGGGAGAAAGGAGAGGTCGGGTTTCCAGGGCGTGGAAGCGGGCTTTGGGAGGGAATCGGAAATTTTCGCCCAGGCCGGGCAGGTCTCGAGGAAATTTGCCGCCAGTTCCCAACCGAATTCGGACAGGAAGGATTCGGGATGAAACTGCACCCCGTGGATGGGCCGGGATCGGTGCCGAATCCCCATGGCGACCCCGTCCGAAGCGAAAGCCACCACCTCGAGTTCGTCGGACCCGGGTATGACCTGCAGGGAATGATAGCGGGCGGCCCAGAAGGGAGATGGGAGGTTTCGAAAGACCCCCAATCCTTGGTGGTGGACCCGGCTCCTCTTGCCGTGCACGGGAATGGGCGCCCGGCAAGTACGGCCGCCGAACACCTCGTTGATGACCTGCATTCCCAGGCACACCCCCAGGATGGGAATCCTCCGGCCCAAACGCACGACCACTTCCTTGCAGATGCCTGTATGGGAAGGATCTTTGGGACCGGGAGACAGGCAGATCCAGTGAGGGGCCATGGCTTCGATCTCGGGCACCGTGACGGCATCGTGCCGGTACACGAGCACCTCGATATGGAAATGGTAGAACAGCTGCACCAGGTTATGGGTGAAGGAATCGTAGTTGTCGATCATGAGGAGCCTCATGGGCTTTTCCTCCCATAAAAAAGCCACCCAGTTCCCGCATCGAGTCTGGGTGGCTTGCGCCTGGCATGACTCCGGTGATTGTTTCCGACCAATAAAAGCAAGTGGAACAGTTTTGCGCAGGTGTCAAGGGAAAAGTGGCTTCAGAGACATGACACGGGGGCGTGGGTCCCTCTTGGAGAAAACCGGCCTAGGTTGTCGGGAAAAAGGGTGCTACAATTCATCTTCTCGCGTGCGCCCCGGGCTGATGCAAATACGAACGAACCAGGTGAGGTTGAACCGTGATGCGCTCCATGGATTTCAAAGACTTGAAGGAAGCTTCCGAACAAGGCTCCGCCATTTCCCCGGAGACGGCCCTGGCCGTATTGCGCTGTCACCGGGACGACATCCCCGAGGTGCTGGCCGCAGCCACCAGGGTGCGGCGTCGGTATTTCGGAGACAGGACCATTCTGTGCTCCATCATGAACGCCAAGAGCGGAGCCTGCAAAGAAGACTGTGCCTTTTGCGCCCAATCCTCGCACCATCGCACCCGGGCGGAAATAACGCCCCTGGCCTCCTCGGAGGACATCCTGGCGGCTTATCGAGGGGTTTGCGATCTTCCCGTGGAGTTTTTCGGGGTGGTCACCAGCGGAGAGTCCCTCAGCGAAGCCGGGGTTCGGAAAGTGTGCGAGGCCATCCGGGAGGAGCGGGACTCACGGGTGAAGTGGTGTGCCTCTTTTGGCTGCCTGGACCGGGATCGCCTGCAGATCCTGAAAGAAGCAGGGTTCAGGCGGTTTCATCACAACCTGGAAACGGCCGAGAGCCATTATCCCAGCATTTGCGGCACTCACCCGTACTCTCAGCGGCTGGCCACGGTGCGGGCCGTAAAGGAAGTGGGACTCGAGATCTGCTGCGGCGGAATTCTCGGCCTGGGGGAATCCCTGGAACAGAGGGTGGAATTTGCCGCCTGCCTGGCCCGAGAGGAGGTGGATTCCATTCCCCTGAATTTTCTCATTCCCATCCCGGGAACCCGGCTCGAGCAGCTCGAGCCCATGAAGCCCCTGGATATGATCCGCAACATCGCGATGTTTCGGCTGATGAACCCGAGGGCCGAGGTGAGGGTTTGTGCCGGGAGGGTGCACCTGAGGGACCTGCAGTCCATGGTGTTCTATGCCGGGGCCACGGGTATCATGATGGGGCCTCTCCTGACCGTGGCGGGTCGGGAAGTGAAACAGGATCGGAAGATGCTCGAGGACCTCGAGATACTCCCTTGATTTCTCAAAAAGGAAGGGTACCGGCAAAGGGAAAGGGAATGAGGCATCCGGGAGAGGTTATGCGGGCGCTTCGGAGCATTCTCACGGGTCCCGCGCTCGCTCGGCGCCCTTCTTTCAACCGCACTCCGGCGGACCCTTTCCGAAGAGACCGAACCGCCCGTCCCAAATGCGTCCGAGGCCCCGCTTGCCGCCGCTGTGAACGGGCTTTGCGTGCATGCGAGACGGAATTCATCCGGTAGAATGGATCGACGGTCGATGATTTGGGCCTTGGCGATCGGGATCACGGTGGCGGCCATCGCAGGGATCCTGGTTTACGGGACCCGCATGCCCGAGCGTTCCTTCCAAGGAATTCCTCCACCGTTGACGTCCGATGAGATCGTTCTTTGCGACCGTCTGCGTCGGCACGTCCATGTCCTGGCCACGGAGATCGGGGAGCGGAACCGTTTGTGCTACGAGGCCCTCGAGCGGGCAAGGATCTATATCGGGGAGCAGTTTAGTCGGTCGGGGCTGGAAACGAGGGACCTGCCGTATCGGTTTCAGGGAGAGACCTTCTACAACGTCGAGGTACTGCTGGAGGGGAGTGAACCGTCCCTTCCCGGCGTGGTGGTGGGAGCCCATTACGATTCCGTGGTGGGCTCTCCCGGAGCCAACGACAATGCCACCGGGGTGGCGGCCCTCCTGGAGCTGGCTCGCCTGCTCGCCCCGCACAAGCCGGCCAGGACCCTGCGACTGGTTGCCTTCGCCAACGAGGAGCCACCCTATTTCAATACCGGGGAAGGAATGGGAAGCATCGAGTACGTACGTTCCTTCCCGGATCCGCACGCGACCTTCTTCTGTATGATCTCGCTGGAAACCATAGGGCAATACAGCGACCAGCGAAACAGCCAGGATTACCCGCCGTTGGTCGGCCTGTTCTATCCCGACCGGGGGGATTTCATAGCCTTCGTGGGAAACCTCCGGTCCCGGAACCTGGTGAGAAGGGCCGTCGGAACTTTTCGTCTCGGGGCCTCGGTTCCTTCTCAAGGAGCGGCTTTGCCTTCCCTGATCCCCGGCGTGTCCCTGTCCGATCATCGGTCCTTTTGGGAGGCGGGGTCCCCGCCTTCATGGTGACCGACACCGCTTTCTACCGGGACTCTCACTATCACCTCGCCACGGACACGGCGGAAAGACTCCGGTACGAATCCATGACCCGCGTGGTGTCGGGCTTGTCTCGGGTCGTCTTGGACCTCTGTCTCGTGAAGCCGTAAGCTGGGTTCGTCGGGGGAAAGATCCAGGATCCAACCCGCCGCGTGGGGACGACCCGGGAAAAAGGGACCAAACCCGGTCGGCCAACGTCCCGCCTCCGACGAGTCACGGTTGGACCCATTCTCCGCGGCCCTTGCTCATCGGAATTTGCGAATCGGAACATACCCAAATGCCTTGAGCGAGCCAGCAGACCTTGACGCACACAACTCACGCCCCGGAAAAGAATCGGCCGCCGGATGGGGTCTTTACTGGGAAGGGCGACCGTGGTTTAATGCCCAAACTGCAGATCCCGAGAGGGCGCAGTCTTCGGCCCGGTTGCGTGGTCCCCGGGATGGAAACAGGCGGCACAAACATTGGTCTGAGGAGAGGGGATTTCCGTGAGTTGGGAAACGGAACCCAAGGGGATCGAGGAGGAGGGGAGGGCGGCCGGTTTCGCGGTCGGTCTTTCACGAAGACGATTTCTTTTTCTTTCGGGCGGGGCCGTCACCAGCCTCGCGGCCATGAGCATCGGCCGGGCTTGGGGGGCCGATGCCCCCGTTGTCATCCTCGTCAATGCCCGGGGGCTTCTCCTGGCCGATCCCACCCGGTGCGTCGGGTGCCAGCGCTGTGAGCTGGCCTGCACGGAATTCAACGACGGCCGTGCCCAGCCTTCCGTAGCCCGAATCAAGGTCGATCGAAACCTGAACTTCGGCCCCGAGGGTCCCGGCGACGTACGAGGGACCCAGGGCAGCTGGGGAATCGGCCTCTTTCAACCGGACACCTGCCGTCAATGCCCGCATCCCGTGCCCTGCGCCACGGCCTGTCCCGCCAACGCCATCCAGGCCGACCCGGAAACCCGGGCCCGGGTCGTGAACGCGGCCCAATGCACCGGCTGCCGCTTATGCCTTCGTGCATGCCCTTGGAACATGATGAGCTTCGACGACGAAAGCGGAAAAGCCACCAAGTGCTTCCTATGCCACGGCCGTCCCAAGTGCGTCGAGGCCTGCCCTTCCGGGGCGCTTCGCCTCGTCCCCTGGCGGGACGTCACCCATGAAGCCGGTTTGCGCACGGCCGTTCTGCCCGCCATCCCCCCCGAAGCGGTCAAGGGATGCATCGAGTGCCACGTGGGCGGGTGACCACCGATTCGGCCCGGCCAGACCCGGGGTCGAGACTTCCGGCCGGTCTTCGGACGGGTGCGACGCCGGGGTTTTCGATTCCTTTGGATTCCTTCCTCCGTTCGATCGCTCATTCCGGGGAGACACGCATGCCCACAACTACCGGCGGTTTTGCAGGCAAAATCCTTCGGGTGGATCTTTCCACCGGTAAGATCGGTCTTGACGACACCGTCGAGAGGTACCGGGACGTGCTGGGAGGCACCGGCATCGGCTACCGGGTGATGTGGGAAGAGGTCCCCGCCGGGACCGCCCCCTTCGACGCCGCCAACAAGCTGGTGTTTGCCACCGGGGTCCTGGCCGGGACCAGCGTGCCGTGCAGCGGCCGAACAGCGATCACCACCCTGTTTCCCTCCTGCTGGCCCAAGGCCCTCACGGCAAGCGGCCACATGGGCGGACGGTTTGCCTCCAAGCTCAAGTACGCGGGCTATGACGGGATCATCATCGAAGGCAAAGCCGACAAACCCGTGTGGCTCTTCATTCGTGACGGAAGGGTGGAAATCCGGGACGCCGGGCACCTCTGGGGCACGGGCATCCGCCGCACCACCCTCGAGATCAGCCGGGAGATGGGTGCCGATTGTGTCGTGGCGGCCATCGGTCAGGCCGGGGAAAACCGGGTGCCCTTGTCCCTGATCGTCAACTCGGTCTCCCACTCGGCGGGCGGAGTGGGTGCGGTGATGGGGGCCAAGAACCTCAAGGCCATCGGCATCCAGGGGAGCGGATCCGTGCGCATTGCCGGGGATAAGGTCGAGTGGGAGCGCCTGATCAAGTTTCACCTCTCCATCCTGGGCGGCAACAACCAGCACGTGGTGCCCGCCTTTCCCCATCCGCATTCGGAATACTACCACCCCAACTCCCGCTGGGTGGGGGCTCCGGGCAAACGTTGGGGAGGCTCCGACTCCCCCGTCGAGATCAACGGCGGCCTCCTTGACCCGAACCGGATCGCCTTTCGCACCAACAGCGCCGCGTTCTTCTTGGGGGACCAGGCATGGAAACACACGGTACGCGGAAACGGCTGCTCCGGGTGTCCCATTCGCTGCCACACCATCCTCAAGGTCCCCGCCGTGGCCGCCAAGTACGGCATTCGGGACACGGCACAGAACACGTGCGTGGGACTGCTCTTCGGCTGGGCCTTCTTCAAGTCGCTCCAGGGGAATCGTCGGACCCCGGCGGCCCTGGAAGCCTGCATGGTGGGCATGAACCTGGCCGACGACCTGGGAATCTGGTCCAACTACCATCAGCTTCAACGGGACCTCATCAAGCTGTATTCCGACGGTACTCTCAAGTCCAAGATCGGTTCCCAGGAGTACGCCTCCTATTCCTGGGACAAATACGAGAGCGCCGATCCCCAGTTTCTGTTCGAAATCATTCCCCGGATCGCCATGGCCCAGGGGGAACTGGGGCGGGCTCTGGGGCTGGGTACCGGGCACCTTCTCGAACAGTGGTCCATCCCGGAAGAAGAATGGACCCGGGACCTGTCGAGCGGATATTGGAAGATGGGGCATGCCCGCCACCATGCCAACGATGTGGACGGCCAGTGCGGGGTCATCATCAACACCCAGTACAACCGAGACGCCCAGTGCCACTCCCACACGAACTTCGTCCAGAACGGCCTGCCCCTCGAGGTGCAGAAGAAACTGGCGGCGGAGATCTGGGGATCTCCCGACGCCGTGGACGGGGTCGGCAACTACACCCCGATGAACATCCACAAAGCGCGCCGGGCCAGGTGGTCGCTGATCCGCAAGGAGCTCCACGATACCCTGGGCCTGTGCAACTGGATGGGACCCTGGGTGGCCTCTCCCATCAAGGAACGCGGCTATTCGGGGGACGACAGCCTGGAATCGAGGCTGTGCAGCACGGCCACGGGACAGCAGATCGGCCGCGAAGAACTGGACCTCGTGGGCGAACGGATCTTTACCCTGCACCGGGCCCTCACCGTCCGGGACATGGGGGAGGTGGACATGCGTACCCGCCACGACCTCATCCCTCCCTACGTCTTCCAGGACCCCAAAGGAGCCGAGCCCTTTACCCGGGGAACCATCCGCATGGATCCCCGGGACATGGCCAAAGCCATGGACCTCTTCTATGAAATCCTGGGATGGGACCAGGCCACGGGGGCGCCCACCGCCGAGACCTACGCCCGCTTGGGGCTCCAGTCCGTAGCCCGGGGGCTGGCGAAAAAGAAACTCCTGCCGGGGGTAAGGGGATGAAGGAGCAGGAGTGCGATGTTCGGTGCCGGATCCTGGCCGAAGCGATCCGGGAAGCGGGGGCGGCCGGAAGGCTTGTGGGAAAGGGGACGCTGTCGGCGCGCCTCGAGGAAAGGGGCTTTGGCGTCCCCGGCGGGCGGGACGGCCCGGACCTGGAGGCCCTCCTGGCCATGACCCTGGCCGCCAACGAAGACCTGGCCGCTTTTCCGAGCCATACCGGCGAGACCCTCTATCACTGCCCTGCCGTGCTCAGCCGGACGTATGCCTCGATCTTGGATCGGAAGAGCTCGCCCATTCTCTTGATCGCCGAAGAAGTTCGCAGGAACTCGGCCGAATCTTTGCGGCCCGTGCCCTTGGACCTTTTTGGAGAGGCTCCTTTTGACCTCAGCCCCCAAGAGATCCAAGCCGCCCTTCAATCCATGGCCGGGAGCTCCGAGTTCGAGGACGTGGCATCCGTCCTCACGGATGCCGGAGCGGTGTATCTCTTCTCCACCCGGTACCTGGAGCCCGGCTACGCGGCCTTTCTCGCCGAAGAGGCGGAGACGGGGCCTTTCATGAACCCCTGAAGGTTCCCCGGCGAAAGACCGATTTCGGACAAGCTCACAGGGGGGCCTCGCGACCCCGCCCGGCCCTCGAACCCGGGACGGGTTCCGGGGGCGGCCTCAGGAAGGGAGGGGAGGAAGACCCTCGGCGGCTCCGGGTCTTTTCCTTCGCGGTCCTATTCCCAAGATGAGCGATTTTTTCCGTTGTACGGCCTCAAAGGGCGGGCTTTGTTGCCGCCCGCAGGGAGCGCCGTCGGATGGGCAATGACTTTCAGGAATCGTGTGGTTTAGAAGAATGATTCCCGGAGAGCTCAAATGGGCGATCCCCTGGTTCCTCTTGTTGGTGTTTGGCCCAGCACCGGTGGAACGTATGCCCGCCGGGTCCTCGGATGAGCCGCTCCCGGGGGCCGGCGTCGGAATCCCAAACGAGGCGTCACGGAGTGTCTTTCACGGGCATGACGGCGCATGGGGGACTCTGCTGAGGGGACTTGCCGGTGCAGTCGAACCTCGATCCTCCCCAAAAGGAACTCCGTCCGGGACCACTGGGAACCTCGCCTACCGAAGCGGCCGCATGGACTCCTTTCCCCCGTGGATGCTGTGGGCCTGGGAAAAGCCCGAACGGCTCGGGTTCATCGATGTGAATCGGGTGGGAGTGGCGTTTCTCAGCAGGACTTGTGTCCTAATGGGAGGCCGGGTTGTGGTGCGGCCCCGGATGCAGCCTCTTCGCATTCCCCCGGGGAGCGCCCTCATGGCGGTGGTGAGGATCGAGACCGATCGCCGTTCTCCACCCGACCTCGGCCCCGGCCAAATGGACGAACTGGTGCGGGCGGCCCTCGAAGCGGCTCGAAGGCCGGGTCTTGGAGGAATCCAGGTGGATTTCGACGCACGGGTGTCCCAGAGACGATTCTACCGGGAATTCATCGAGAGGCTTCGGCGGGGCCTGCCCGATTCCATGGCGCTTTCCGTCACCGCCCTGGCCTCGTGGTGCCTGTACGACGACTGGATGACGGACCTGCCGGTGGACGAGATCGTTCCCATGGTGTTTCGCATGGGTGCCGACACGGACCGGGTTCGAAGGCACCTT
>Ga0116192_1000820_pt1 | contig 22981 bp, 16 predicted proteins | sample AD_UKC113_MetaG_FD_89876 | JGI IMG/M metagenome (GOLD analysis project Ga0116192, IMG submission 89876) | Active sludge microbial communities of municipal wastewater-treating anaerobic digesters from Hong Kong - AD_UKC113_MetaG | ecosystem: Engineered > Bioreactor > Anaerobic > Digestate... | reverse complement strand
GCTCATGCCCATGCCCATCTACTGCCCACCGCATCTGCCGAAAGCTCGCCGAGGTGAGAAAGAGCGGGGTGCTGGGTTTTCTCAGGCCCGACGGCAAGAGCCAGGTGACCGTCGAGTACGACGACCACAGGCCGGTGAGGATCGACACCGTGGTGGTGGCGGCCCAGCATGCTCCCAACGTCTCCTACAACACCATCCGGGAATCCATCATCGAGGAAGTCATCAAGAAGACCATCCCGGCGGAACTGCTGGACGACAAGACCAAGTTTTACATCAATTCCACCGGGCGTTTCGTGGTGGGAGGACCCTTGGCCGACTGTGGAATGACGGGGCGAAAAATCATTGCCGATACCTACGGCGGTCAGGGCAGTCATGGGGGAGGGGCCTTCTCGGGGAAAGACCCCAGCAAGGTGGATCGTACGGCCTCGTACATGGCCCGGTACGTGGCTAAGAACATCGTGGCCGCCGGACTGGCCGACCGGGTCGAGGTCCAGGTGGCGTACAGCATCGGCGTGGCCGAGCCCGTTTCCCTCATGATTGACTCCTTCGGGACCAGCAAGATCTCCCCCGACCGAATTGCCCAAATCGTTCGAGAGGTTTTCAGTTTCAAACCCGCCAACATGATTCGGCACCTGAAGCTTCTCCGGCCCATTTTCAAGAAGACTTCCTGCTACGGCCATTTCGGTCGCAATGACCCGGACTTCACCTGGGAGAAGACCGATATGGTGGACGTTCTCAGGGACAAGGCCGGCTTGTAGGGGGGCTGCTCAGCATTTCACCCGCATGGAACCGCCGGGAATTCGTTTCCCACGGGCCAATGCCGGTTCCCGTTTGTCGGGGCCGGCATTGCCGGGTTCAAAGGGTGAAACCCGGTGGCGCAATTTGACCCAGAATGGATCCGTGCCTGACACCAAACGACCCAGGGGGTCCTGGGGGCCGGCCCCGTCGTGGGGGCAAGCCGGGTTTCCCCGGGGCCGAGGCGGCGGGACCACCACATTTTTGGAAGGAGTTTCCATGGAATTCGACATCAGGGATGCGGCGTTGGCGGAGAAGGGAAAACTGCGAATCGAATGGGCGGCTCGGTCTATGCCCGTGCTTCGATCCATCGGGGAGCGCTTTGCGCGGGAAAAGCCTTTGGTGGGAGTCCGCCTGGCCGCCTGCCTCCACGTGACCACTGAAACGGCCGCCCTCGTGCAGACCCTCAAAGCCGGGGGAGCGGAGGTTCGAGTTTGTGCGTCCAACCCCTTGAGCACCCAGGACGACGTGGCGGCCTCTCTGGTGGTCCACGACGCCGTTCCCGTTTTTGCCGTCAAGGGAGAGGACAAGGACACCTACTACCGGCACATTCACGCCGCCCTGGCTCATAGACCCCAAATCACCATGGACGACGGTGCGGACCTGGTGAGCACGATCCATGCGGAGAGGAAAGAGCTCCTCGCGGACATCATCGGGGGAACGGAAGAGACCACCACGGGGGTCATTCGTCTCAAGAGCATGGCGGCAAAGGGCGTGCTCAAGTATCCCATCGTTGCGGTGAACGACGCGGACACCAAGCACCTGTTCGACAATCGTTACGGTACGGGCCAGAGCACCGTGGACGGGATCATTCGGGCCACCAATCGGTTGATTGCCGGATCTTCCTTCGTGGTGAGCGGATACGGCTGGTGCGGGCGGGGGGTTGCCATGCGTGCGGCGGGCATGGGGGCCAAAGTGATCATTACGGAAGTGGATCCCCTGCGGGCCCTGGAGGCGGTCATGGACGGCTACCAGGTCATGTCCATGGCCGAAGCCGCCAAGGTGGGCGACTTTTTCTGCACCCTGACGGGCGACATTCATGTCCTCAGAAAAGAGCATTTCCAGAAAATGAAGGACGGCGCCATCGTTTGCAACTCAGGCCACTTCAACGTCGAGATCGACCTGGACGCCCTGGTCCGGATGGCCGTGGGCCGAAGGCCCATTCGGGATTTTGTGGAAGAGTTTCAACTGAGCGACGGCCGCAGAATCTACGTGCTGGGAGAGGGCAGGCTGGTCAATCTCGCGGCGGCGGAAGGACATCCCTCGAGCGTCATGGACATGAGTTTTGCCAACCAGTCCCTGTGTTCCGAGTTCATCGTGAAGAACCACAGGAGCCTGGGCAGGCAGGTCTATCGGGTCCCCGTGGACATCGACAAGGAGATCGCCCGGCTCAAGCTCGCCGCCATGGGCGTCCGGATTGATCGGCTGACGGCCGAGCAGAAGAAGTACCTGAGCTCGTGGGAGATGGGGACCTAGCCGACCCGAGGGATCGGACCCGGCAATCCCCCGATCGCGTCGGCGGACGGGACGGAGCGTTCATCATGCCCGTGAGACTTTGGGTATTGGGGCTCATCCTCCTCGTTTCCCTCCCGGGGAACCTCGGTTGCGTTTCCCAACCACCCGAGAAAGCGGGTGAGCCCGTAGGGTTCGAGAAGGTCCCCGGGGAGGACCTGCCCGGTTTTTGCGACGACCTCGATCCCGCCTCCCTGAGAAGTGCCCTGGAGAAAAGCCTTCGCTACTACGGGCGAATCCCCCCGGATCGGGTCCTCAAGCTGGGGGACCGGGAGCTTCGAGCGAAGTGGCTCAAGGAGACGCTGGTTCGCTTCCTCAACCTGCTGGATGCGGGAGAGCTCAACCCCGGCACGATTGCTCGGTCGTTTGATGTGTATCGAGTGCGGTTCGAGGGGTCCCCGGGACGGTCGCTGGTGACCGGCTATTACGAGCCGATTCTGGACGGGCGGCTTGCACCCGATCAGCGATTTTGTTATGCTTTGTATGGGTTGCCACCGGATCTTATAACCATTGAACTTTCCGCCTTTGATTCTGCCCGGTTTTCGGGAGAACGCCTCATCGGACGCCTTTCGGGGAATCGAGTGGTCCCTTATTACACCCGATCGGAAATCGACGGAGGGAGGGTTCTGGATCCCTTCGGCAATCAGCTTGCCTGGTTGCAGGATAGGGTGGACGTGTTCTTTCTTCATGTGCAGGGGTCCGGGATCCTCCGGTTGCCGGACAATCGGCATCAGAGGGTCGGTTACGCGGGGGCCAACGGCCGCCCCTATCGGAGCATAGGCAAGTACCTGCGGGAAAAGGGGCTGCTGACGGGAGAGATCACCCTGCAGACCATTCGTGCCTACCTGCGGGCAAACCCCGAGAGGGTGCAGGAAGTCCTGTGGCACAATGAGAGCTACGTCTTTTTTCGATGGGTCGAGGAAGGGCCCCTGGGAAGCATCAACGTACCCCTGACGGCCGGCCGGTCGGTGGCCATGGATCCCGGCATTCACCCCGCCGGAGCCGTCTTGTACTTGGAATCCCAACAGCCCAAGCTCGATGCCCTGGGGAACGTGCTCCGATGGGAACCCATGTGTCGATGGGTGGTAAATCAGGACACGGGAGGAGCCATTAAGGGGCTTGGTCGGGTGGATCTGTTTTGCGGCAGCGGGGAGGCTGCCGAAAGAATCGCCGGGAGGCTCCAGCACCCGGGTAAAGTGTATTTCCTGCTGATCAAGGAAATACCGCAGGGATAAGAATCATGTAAGCTCCGCGGATTCTCTGTTATACTCCAGCAAGAACTGAAACAGGATTCTCATTTCGTCGAAACACCGACACAAGTCCGTGGCCAGGCGGAGGGTTGCGTCGCCGTCCTGTTCCCCCGCCCGTTGAGACAGAGCCATGAGGAGTGCGACCTCGAAGGACCTGAATCGAGAAGTGGCGAGCTCCCCCTGGTTGCGCAGTTGAATGAGCAGCCGTTGGGGTTCGGTGTTCCGGACGAATTGCTCCAGTTCTCCGTACTTCTGCTGGTATTCCAGGGCGAGTTGCTTAAGGATCAGAAGATGATCCGACGACTGGTCTTCCACGATAAAGTCCTTTGCTCCAAGCGGGTTCCCGGGGAGTGGACGAACCTGACCCCAGGTTCCTCCGATGTGTGGGTCAAAATGGCCTCGGCGTTTAACCTATTGGAATCAGAAGGAGCTGTCAAACGGTTCCTGCGAACGGGTCGCTTTTGGCTCCGTGAGGGCAAGGGGAGCCGCCGGGCGGTCCTCGGGAACTCTCTTGGCCCGTGGGGACCGGTTCTCTCGGTGGCGGACAGGGGTTGGTTTCCGGTTGCGGGGTTCGGGTATGAAAATTGCAAACTCCTTAACTCAACCCGAAGTGGGCAGACCGTCGAAATGGAAGCCAATCGAACAACCAACCGTCCCCCCGTTTCCGTGGGTGGTCCTGAACGCGACAAGAGAGGAATCTTCTCCGTCATTGGAGATCCGGAGTAGCGGAATGAATCCAATCTTTGGGAAAAGCCAATGCTAGAAAGGTCGTGGTGAATGTTCGTAAAGACGCTCAACATCGTGCTTGCGGAATGGATCAAGATTCCTTCGGACGGCTTGTCTCCTCTCTTGGAACGAAAGATTCATGAACGCCTGGTCTTCACCAATCCCGACTACGAGGCACGCCACAACCGGGGAGAATGGATCGGGAATATTCCTGCCCAAATCAGCTGCATCCGACAAAAGGGCCGCCATTACCTTTTGCCCAGAGGTTTCCTGGACCAGCTTCAGGAGCTTTGCAAGAAGTATCAGCAGCCTTACCGAATCGTCGACAAGAGACGTTCCTTCGAACCCTTGTCCCTGGAATTCCACGGGGAGCTGAAGTCCTATCAGCAGGAAGCGGCGGAGGCGATCCTGGAGCGGGAGTTTGCCACTCTGATCGGCGGGCACAAGAGTGGAAAGACGGTGATTGCCCTCTATGCCATTGCCCAGAGGCGCCAGCCCACGTTGATCCTCATCCCGAAGCTGGACCTTCTGGACGGGTGGCTCACTAAGATCTCAAATTTCCTACAGATTCCAGGTTCCGAGGTGGGAGTGTTCTCGGGAGGGGTGCACCAGATCGGCAACACCATCACCGTGGCCCACACCGGGGAGGTGATGCGACATTGGAGGAAGCTCTGGGACCGAATCGGGTTCCTCATCGTGGACGAGTGTCAGCGATGTCCTTCCAAGGTCCTGACGTACCTCATCCCCAACTTCGACTGCCGCTACATGCTGGGTCTTTCCAATACGGCCCAGCGCAAGGATCGGCTGTCGCGGCTGGTGTACTACCACCTGGGAGACGTCGTCTATTCGATCAATGAGAAGGATGCCCGGGAGGGCCGAGGGATCATCCATGCCCACGTGGTGGCACGGCCTACCCCCTTCGAATACCCCTATCACTCCCGGTCGGATTATCAGCCGATGTTGGAAGCCCTGGCCCGGGATGAAGGGAGAACGCGCCTCATCGCCGACGACATCGAATCGGAGCTCCGGGAAGTTCCGCAACCTCTCCTGGTTCTGACTACGGAAACGGTGGGACAGGGAGCCCTGGAAGCGGAGCTGGGGAAACGAGGCATTCCCGTAATGCCCCTCAAGGTGGAATCGCTTGCGGGGGAGGAGGATGTCGAGGAACCCCCTCTTCCCGACGCGTGTCCTGAGAACGTGGAATGGCCGACGGGTCCCGTAGCCGTGCTCGTCACTCCCAACACCCTCGCCCAGTGTTCCGCGAACCTCAAGGCACGGGTGCTGTTCCTGGCCGTGCCCATCTACTTCCGAAAGCATCTGGCCAACGCCTTACGTAACCTGTACGTCAACGGCAACGATCAGAAGCTCAAGATCTATGACTACGTGGACCATCGAATCAGCCTTTTGGAGAATTACTTCCGTATGAGGAGCTACAATTACGGAGTGCACCCCGACGTGCTCCTGAACTCCGGCCCCCTCTGAGCCTCCCGTGTCCCGGTTTCCTTTGACTCGGACGGATGAACGGGAGGTTCGAGAGGGAGAGAATGGAACATTCCCGAGTTGCCTTGGCGCCGTTCCTTGCCGACTGCCCGGAGGTACTCACCCTGGGAGTTCGACCCGGCTTCGAGGACTACTCGGCCGAAGAAAGACAGACTCTCCGTAAGGCCTCCCGGATTTTTTTCCCGACCCCTCGTTTTGTCTCGGTTTTTCACGCGGCGGGTCTGCCCTGCTTCCCCAGTTATTACTCTTACCGCTACCAGCGCTCCCGTCTCCTTCAAAATGCCCTATTCCAATGGGTGGGGATTCCCCATCTGGGAGGTCGAGCCTACTATGGCCCTCGACAGAAGGAGGCCATTCTCCGGGACTTCCCGACACCGTTTCTGCTCACGGGACCTTTCGCAAGGCCTGATACGGTCCACGTGGTCAACTGCGGCGAAGACCTGCGAGGGCTGCGGGACCGGTACAACCCGGTGCTGGTTCGACCCCTGGTCTCATGGCGGCGACAGGTCAGACTGGTCTTCCTGCGGCATGGGTGCATCGGCGCACAGGTCCTGACCGCCTCTCGATGCGGCACTTCAACCTGGGAGCCCGTTTCCACGGGAGAGAAGAACCTCGATTCGGTGATTCGTCAAACCCGCGGTCTCCTGCGGGGGGCGCAGATCGACGACATTCTGGTCCACTGGGGACATGACGGGGAATCCTGGAAGCTGATCGAGATGCTGAGGCCTCCCCTCCGAGTTCAAACCCCCTCTGGTGTGGTCCGCCGTCACCAGTTGGTCGGGCGTCTCATCCGGGAATCCATCCTGTAGCTCTTCGGCCCCCCGATTCACAGGGAATGCAAATCCCAAGGGAACGGCCGGAGGACCGGGGTTCACGGCTCCTTGGCCGCCTTGTCCCTCCGGGGATTTTATGTTCTGTAAGGGAGTACCTATCCTGAAACAGGAGGGGTTTTGCCCTCCTTGTAGGACGTCTTGCAGCGGTTGTGAGTCAGGTTCGAGCCAGTGCCTGCAGAAAGGAAAAATCCATGGGAAAAGGAACCGTCGTTGGTGGGGCGCTTCTTGTCTTGGTTTTCGGGCTTGTCGGTCCCGTTTTCTCCTCCGGGGATCGCCTCTCCATCCCCTCCATACCGGACACCCTCCGGCCTTTTGTACAACAGGTCTTATCGTCCCAACCCGGTGACGTCTTTGTGGTCCTCAAGAACGGCTTGACCGTGCTGGTTCATCCGAAGCTCCAAAACGATGTGGTGTCCGCCCAGGTCCTTGTGAGGGCGGGGCTCATCTACGAAGGGAAGTACCGGGGATCGGGGATTTCCCACTATCTTGAGCACGTGCTTTCGGGAGGGTCGACCCGATCCTTCACGGAAGCCCAGGCCAAGGAACGACTGCAGGCCATTGGCGGAGAGAGCAACGCCTTCACCTCCTACGACCGCACCGGCTATTACATCAATAGCTCTTCCAAGCATTGGAAGGACTCCCTGGACCTGCTCATCTCCTACGTTACCGAAAGCATCCTGGACCCGCAGGAAGTGGCCAGGGAAAAGTCCGTCATCCAGCAAGAGATCAAGATGGGAGAGAACAATCCCGGGAGCGAACTGTGGAAGCTTTACATGAACACGGCCTATCGCAACAGCCCCGTGCGGGACCCCATCATCGGCTACGAGGAAGTGTTCCTGAAGCTGGATCGGGACGCCCTCGAGGACTACTATTCCCGCCGATACCATCCCGAGAACATGGTGGTCGTGGTGTCCGGCAGGGTGGATCCGTGGAAGGTGATCGAGTTTGTTTACACCAAGACCAAGGATTTCCGGCGAAAGGTCGAGACGGCGTTGCCCGGGACGACGGAGCCCCCCCAGGTGAGTCCCCGCCGGCAGGAGAGGGAACTCCCCATTGTGCGGCTTACCCAGGCGATCCTCGGGTTCCCCTCCGTGGACCTGCACCACCCGGACCTCTATGCCCTGGACGTCCTGGCCCTCCTGTTGGGCCAGGGGGAGAGCTGCAACCTCGTGTGCAGGCTCAAAGACCGGGAAAACCAGGTCTTGAGCGTCAGTGCGACCAATTGGACCCCATCCTACGTCCACGGCCAATTCATGGTCAATGTGACCTTGCCTCCCCAGAACTGGCCCCAGGCGATCTCGATCATCCACGACGAGATGGACCGTTTCAAGAGAGAACCGGTGAAGCCCAAGGAACTGGAGAAGGCCAAAAAGAGCATCATCGCCCAACACATCTGCGGCAAGGAGTCCTCGCACGCCCGGGGGTCCTCCCTGGCCGTCTCTTACCTGGAAACCGGGGACCCCTACTTCGAGGAAACGTATGTCGACGGCATCCGCCGGGTGACGGCGGAGGAGGTCCGCAGGGTGGCCCGGCGATACTTGGACAGGGGGCGTATGAACGTTGCGGCGACTCACCCCCCCGGCGGGGAGAAAGCCGCGCAATCGGCCCCGGTCGCTCCCGCAACGGCCGCAGACGACCCGCCCGTTCGGTTTGCCGAGTTGCCCAACGGTCTTCGAACCCTCCTCAAACGGGACGCGTCTCTTCCCCGGGTCACCATCCAGCTCTACGGACTGGGAGGACTCTCCTTGGAAGGTTCCCAACGTCCCGGCATTTCGGCCTTCACGGCGTCGCTGCTCACCGCGGGGACCGGAAAGCGGAACAAGATGGACATCCTGCGGGCCATCGAAGACGTGGGGGGCACCATCGAGAGCAAGTCCGACAACAACTCCTATCATATTGCCGTGAAGGTCCTCAAGGAGGACCTGGATGTTGCCCTGGATATTGTGGCCGACCTGGTGCGCAATGCCCGGTTCCCGGAGAGTGAAATTGAAAAGAAAAGAACGGAAACCCTCATGGCCCTCCGTCGTCTCGATGAGAACTGGCAGTCCGAAGTTCTGCGCCTGTTCAAGAGGAACTACTTCCAACAATCGTCCTACGGACAGGATCGGCTGGGGACGGAGGAATCCGTGGGATCCTTCTCCCGGAGAGAAATCCTGTCCTTCTACCGGAAGATGGTGAATCCGAGGCACTCGGTGCTGGCCGTCTATGGAGATCTCGACGTGGAAAAGACCTCCCGCACCGTTCGGGAGAAGTTCCAAGGGTGGAGGGGCGTTCAGGCAACTCTGCCCCCGTGGCCCGACGAGACCCGGCCTCTGACCGCCGATCGACTGGTGGAAAAGAAGAACGAGAAGACGTCGGCGGCTCTTTTTATCGGCACCAACGGACTGGCCGTCGACAGCGAGGATCGACCGATCCTGGATGTTCTGGATGCCGTGTTGTCCGGGAGAGGCTCTCCCTGCGGACGGCTCTTTGATGCCCTGAGGGGCAAAGAAGACCTGGTGTACGTGGTCTCCGGCTTTCCCTTTTACGGGAGAAAGGCGGGTTACTTCGGGGTCCTTACCCAAACGACCCCTTCAAACCTCGAGAAGGTGCAGGAAATCGTCCTGGAGAACCTCAGGAAAATGGCCCGAGAACCGATCAGCCCGGAAGATCTGCAGAGTGCCAAGGACACGATTCACACCAGCCAGGCCCTGCAAATGGAGAGCCTCGATGCACAGGCCCGGACGGCGGCCCTCAACGAAGTACTGGGATTGGGATGGGACCATGAAGATCGCTACATGCAGAGGGTTCAGGCCGTGACGGCCGAAGAGGTGCAGCAGTTGGCCCGGGAGCTGTTTTCCAACACCTTGATTGTGCGAACGATACCCCAAGCCGCCGGAGAGACGCCGCCCTCCACGGCCCGGCTGAAATAGGTTCCGTAGGATTCAACCGGGGATCCGGGAGACGGTTTCTCCTTACTTTTCACTGGGAACCAGATACTCCCGGTCCCCGAATCGCTGCTTCGAAACCACGCCCTTTTTCCGGAGTCTCCTCGATGCGGATTCCAGTTCGTGGGGTTCCACGGCCAGGGATCGTGCCATCTCCTGGGGGTCGCACGGTCGTCTGCGGATCATGGCCAGGATCCGCTCCTCCAGGTTTGCGTCCGACCCGACCACCGGCGGGTGCAGGAAGCTCCCGATGATCTCCGTTCGACCCCGGCCCAGGATTCGGCGGGCTTTCTCCATCTCGTGCGGCTCGAGCCCCATCACCCCCGGGACGGCGGGAGGCCGCACCACCGTGTTCAGCTCGACCCTCGGGGGATCCAGTGCGTCCAAGATGTCCCGAAGATTCTCCAAGGCGGCCCGACTTTCGTTCACTCCGCGAACCAGCGCAACCTCCACATGCAAAGGACGGGGATACTCCTGGCGAAAAGCGAACAGCCCCTCGAGGATCCGGGATAGCTTCAGGCGAGGATGAGGACGGTTCACTCGGCGAAAAACCTCCTCGATGGTTGCGTCCAGGGACGGAACGACCCGGTCGGCTTCCATCAGGTCCCGGCGCACGGAAGGGTCCCAGAGGAGGGAGCCGTTGGTGAGGACCATGAGGGGATAGGAAGGATAGCGCTTCTTGATTTCCCGGATCAGGTCACCCAAGGGAAGATAAAGGGTGGGCTCCCCGGCGCCGGCGAAGGTGAGAACGTCCACGCTGCCGGGATGGTTTCGGAAATAGTCCGCCAGTTCCCCCAAGACCCGATCGGGGTCCAGGAAGGCTTGTCGATCCAGGGTCAGACACGTGGTGGGCCCCGCTTCACAGTACACGCAGTTGTAGGTGCATGTTTTGTGGGGAACAACGTCGATGCCCAGGGACCTTCCCAGGCGGCGGGAAGGGACGGGTCCAAAGATGGTCGGCATAGGAGCTGGTCGAGGCGACCCCTCATTTCTCGGGTGAAGGTTCTTCCTTGTACCGCTGCATCATGACGTGATTCATCTTGTTCAGGTAGACCTCGCAATCGGAACAGGACTGGCTGTTTTCCTTGCATTCCCGGGGGACCAGGTCCCAGCAGGGCACGGGGAAATTCAGGATGGCGGGGCACTGCTTTCTGATCTCCTCGGGACAGCCCCGGATCTTCCAACAGGGGGCCAGGGTGAGCAGTTTCTTGATCCCGGCGATGTTGAGTCCCTCGTCGCTCAGGAGCTTGCGAAGGCACTTGAGCCACTGAAGATCGTTATTCGAGTAGAAGCGCTTGCCGCCCCTTCGAGCGGGGCGGATCAAACCCTCCTGTTCATAGATTCTCAGCGTGCGGGGGTGGATGCTGAGCAATTCCGCAACGATCCCTATGGGGTAAAGAGCCTTGCGGTTTTCATCATCCATGGACCAACCTCCTGTAGGGCGGACCGTTGCCGGGTCGTCTATATTCAAAGAATTATATAATCTACGAGTTTGATAGTCCAATTTTTTCCTCGCCGGGGCTTCATGAGAGACCTTTCCTTTTGCCTGCATCAGTGCTATTGAAATTGGATACCGAACGCAAAGGACCGTAACGCCCAAGCGGGGTTGCATACCCGGCAGAACCACCATTTAGGAGAAGAAATATGCGCAGTGACATCATGAAGAAGGGAATCGAGAAGGCTCCACACCGCTCGTTGTTCCGAGCCATGGGATATACCCAGGCCGAATTGGACCGTCCCATCATCGGGATTGCCAATTCCGTAAACGAAATCATCCCGGGTCACATCCACCTGGACAAGATTACCGAGGCGGTCAAGGCCGGGGTTCGCCACGCGGGGGGCACTCCCGTCGAGTTCGGCACCATTGGAGTCTGTGACGGCATCGCCATGAACCACGACGGTATGCGGTATGCTCTGGCCAGCAGGGAACTCATTGCGGATTCCGTGGAAGTCATGGCCATGGCTCATCCCTTCGACGGCTTGGTCCTCGTTCCCAACTGCGACAAGATCATTCCGGGTATGCTCATGGCCGCCTTGCGTCTCAATATCCCGTCCGTCATGGTGAGCGGAGGACCGATGCTTTCGGGGAGGTTCCGGGGAAACCCCGTGGACCTGGTATCCGTGTTCGAGGGGGTCGGTTCCTACAAGACCGGACAGATGAGCGCCGAGGAATTGGAGGAATTGGAAGAGAACGCATGCCCCGGGTGCGGGTCCTGCGCCGGGATGTTCACGGCCAATTCCATGAACTGCCTGACCGAGGCCCTGGGTCTGGGGCTGCCGGGAAACGGGACCATTCCTGCGGTGACGGCGGCCCGAATCCGGCTGGCCAAACTTGCCGGGATGAAAATCATCGAGTTGGTCTCGCGGAACCTCCGTCCCCGGGATATCGCCACGCGAAACGCCTTTGAAAATGCCATGGCCGTGGACATGGCCCTGGGCTGTTCCACCAACACCGTTCTCCACGTTCCCGCCATCGCCAATGAGGCCGGGATCGAGCTGGACCTGGATCTTTTCAACACCGTCAGCGCCCGCACGCCGCACCTGTGCAGCCTGCGTCCCGGCGGCGCCCATTTCCTCGAAGACCTGGACGCCGCGGGCGGAGTCCAGGGAATCATGAAGGTGCTGGCCGATGCCCATATGATCCACCTGGACGGGATGACGGTCACCGGGGAAACCGTGGGGGCAAATCTCCGGAAGGTCCGAAAGATCGACCATGAAGTCATCCGGCCCCTGGACAATCCTTACCATAAGGAAGGGGGCATCGGCATTCTGTACGGAAATCTCGCACCCGAAGGGGCCGTGGTCAAGCAGTCGGCGGTAGACCCGGAGATGCTCTGTCGGAAGGGTCGAGCTCGGGTGTTCGCCAGCGAATCCGCCGCGGCTTCGGCCATTCTGGGCGGAGCCGTCGTTCCCGGAGACGTGGTGGTCATCCGGTATGAAGGTCCCAAGGGGGGGCCGGGCATGCAGGAAATGCTCACGCCGACGGCGGCCATCATCGGCATGGGGTTGGGCAAGGACGTGGCCTTGATTACGGACGGACGTTTCAGCGGAGGGACCAAGGGCGCCGCCATCGGGCACATTTCCCCCGAAGCTGCGGAGGGGGGACCCATTGCCCTGGTCGAGGAAGGCGACGAGATCCTCATCGACATTCCCAACAAGAAGCTGGAACTCCTGGTGGATGAAACGGTCCTGAAGCAGCGGCGGGAGAAATGGACCCCGCCCGAACCCCGGGTGAAGGAAGGCTATCTCGCGCGTTACGCCCAGATGGTCACCTCGGGGTCCCGGGGAGCCGTTCTCCGGCGCTAGCCCCGAGGGATCGAGACCCGCCCAAGCTCGTGGGCGACGTCTTGGGTGGAGTCTGCGCGGAGTGGCTGTTCAAGAAAGCCGGTAAGCGTCTCGGGAGGTTCCGTCGACCCTTGTTGCCGAGGGGAACACCGCGACGCGGGGGGCAGCTCCCGGCGGCCCCCCCGGTTTTGGGGTCGGGGTGCCTCATTGGGATGGTGGACTTCTGTGGGTTACACCTTCGGTTATGAAGATTCCCTGCGCTATCGCGACTGGTTCCGGTCGGAGCCGGGGCGGACGGCCCTTGCCGTCGAGAAGGAACTCCTCGCCCGCCTGTGGGCCCCTTCGTGTCCCCAGAGGGTCCTCGAAGTCGGGTGCGGCACCGGGGTCTTCTCCGAATGGTTTGCCCAGCAGGGACACCGGGTAACCGGGATCGATCCCTCCCCGTATATGCTCCAGATCGCTCGAAGCCAATTGCCCTGGAACATTCACTTCCATAAAGGCTGCGCCGAACACCTTCCTTTCGACGACAATGCTTTCGATATGGTGGCCCTCATCACCACCCTGGAATTCGTAGAGGACCCCGTAACCGCCCTTACCGAAGCCCTGCGGGTCGCCCGGAGGACCGTGCTCCTGGGAGTCCTCAACCGTTATTCCCTCATCACCCTCGAACGGTGGATCGAGGCTTGCTGGCGGCCTACCGTTTATCGATACGCCCGGTTCTTCAGCATTCCGGACCTTCGACACATGATGGAGGAAATCCTCCGCGGTCCCGTGAGACTTCGATGGAGGACGTGCCTCAGCCTGCCCCTGGGTGCCCTGAAGTACACCCATCGACTGGAACGCTCCCGGTGGATGCAATGGCTGCCTCTGGGTCATTTCATCGGCATGCGCCTGGATTTGACCTATCCCCTCCAGACCGTCCAACAGCCGTTGTTTGCCGAGTTGCCCTCCGCCGTGGGCCACGGAGGGCTGCGATCCGCCTGCTGGTATTCCTCCTTCAAGAAGCGGTCGAATTCCGCGGGGCCCCGCTCCCAGGCCGCGTACGGAGACGAAGGGGGTCCGCTGTGGAAGGGAGGGGGGGCATGAGGGAGGCCCGGTGGTGGAGAAGAGTCGATGAGTCCCTGGTGCATTGCTTCCTGTGTTCCCAGCAGTGCCGAATCCCACCCAACGAGCGGGGCAAGTGCGGAGTGCGCGAAAACCGCGAGGGGACCCTGTGGAGCCTTGTGTACGGGAGAGTGATCGCCAGGAACGTGGACCCCATCGAAAAAAAGCCCCTGTATCACTTCCATCCCGGGACTCGAAGCTACTCCATCGCCACGGTGGGCTGCAACTTTCGGTGTCTCTTCTGCCAAAACGCGGACATCTCCCAGGCCCCCGTCGAGTACGGAAACATCTGGGGCCCCGAAATTCCGCCCCACGAGATCGTAGAGCAAGCTCGACGGACTCGCTGCACCTCCATTTCCTACACCTACACGGAACCGACGATCTTCATGGAATACGCCCTGGACGTTGCCGAACCGGCTCACCGGGCGGGGATCAAAAATGTCTTCGTCACCAACGGGTACCTGTCTCGAGAGTCCCTAAAGTCCCTCGCCCCCTTTCTGGATGCAGCCAACGTGGATTTGAAGGCCTTTGACGACGACTTCTACGGGAAACAGTGCGGGGCCCGGCTCAAGCCGGTGCTCAAGACCCTGGAGGGGCTCAAAGAGGCGGGGATCTGGTTCGAGGTCACCACTCTGCTCATCCCGGGGCTAAACGACGGCGAAGAATCCTTGCGCCGGTTGGCGGGGTTCCTGGCGGCCCTGGATCCCTCCATCCCCTGGCACATCAGCCGGTTCCATCCCATGTACCACATGACGGATCGCCCGGTCACCGGCGTGGCCGCCCTGCACCGGGCGAGGGAGATCGGGATCGAGGCGGGGCTGCGCTACGTATACGTGGGCAATGTCCCGGGAGATGACGGGGAAAACACCTACTGTCACCGGTGCGGCAACCTGCTCATCGACCGTTTTGGTTTCACCATGCGGATTCGAGGCCTCCGGGAAGGAAAGTGCGAACAGTGTTCCACGGTTCTTGCCGGGGTGGGAATCTCCTAGAAATCGACCTGAACGAATGACAGGGAAAGAGCAACTTCTCCTGGAGATCTACCATCGACTCCTCGACGAATTCGGCCCTCAACACTGGTGGCCCGCCGATACGCCTCTGGAAGTGATCGTAGGGGCCATCCTGACCCAAAACACCTCCTGGAAAAACGTGGAACAGGCCGTCCGGGTCCTCAAGGACAACGAACTCCTGGACCTTCACGCCCTTGGAGAGGTTCCCGTCGGCCAACTGGCCTCCCTGATCCGCTCGGCCGGGTATTACAACCAAAAGGCGCAGAAGCTCAAGGCATTCGTCCGGTGGGTGGAAGAGCACTGGCAGGGAGACCTCGGCCGGTTCCTGGGTCAAGAGACGGCCCAATTGCGGGAAGAACTCCTGGGCGTCCGGGGAATCGGACCCGAAACCGCCGACAGCATTCTCCTCTACGCCGCCAACCAACCTTCCTTCGTGGTGGATGCGTACACCCATCGCATTTTTTCGAGGCACGGCTGGGTACAGGAACAAATCTCGTACTGGGAGCTCCAAGAGTTTTTCATGTCCAACCTGCAGCCGGATACGGCCCTGTTCCAGGAGTACCACGCCCTCCTGGTTCGCACGGGACACCTGTTTTGCCGACGCAAACCCCGTTGTGAACCCTGCCCCCTCAGGGGATGGAAAGGGGAATAGACGACGATGTCCGCCCCCGAATCCCCACGCGAGGGTCTCTTGACGGCTCGAACCGAGGAGTCCTCCCAATACCGCCGTCCCATGGAGGATGAGGAATGGCGCTCCGTTGTTTTGGAGTTGAGAAGAGGATTGGCGCGCCTGGATTCCCGGCAGGTTCAGGCCCGGGTCCTCGGCATCCGGCAAGGGCTGAACTGCCTGGATGCGATGATGAGCCGCTACTGCGAGCTCACCTGCGGTTCGTGCCCGGACCGATGCTGCCATGGAAAGAACATCTTTTACAATCGGGCGGACCTGCTTTTCCTGGCTTCTTCCGGGTTGGATCTGCCCCCGGGTCAAACCCGGGCCCGGCATGGCGAGCCCTGTCGGTACCTGGGAGAACGAGGGTGCGATCTGGACCGGGCCCGGCGGCCCTACGTCTGCGTCTGGTTCCTGTGCGAACCCCAGGTCAAACTCTTCCGGCAGGAACCCCCGCACTTCCAGCGACAGGCGCTAAAATGGATGGAATCCATCCGGCGCTCGCGCCTGGAGATCGAGAGTCTCTTTGAGCGAGCTTCAAGAAAAGACGGCCGGTAGTCGCTGCTCCACCGCCCCGCGCCGGGCTGAAACGAACGATCCTCGAGGCCCGGTTCCCTGCCGAAACACGACCGACATCAGTTCCCTCAACCGGATGCCGAGTGACTCACGCTTCCCCGATCCGGGCCGTAACCCTTTCTCTTCTTCCGGTCTTCCAGGTACTCCTTGAGCTTGACGGGCAGTCCCCTTTTCTTGGCGGAGCGACTTCTCAGGCTCGTGAGAATTCTCGCGGCCAACGGCTGTTTCAAGGGAAATCCCCACTTGCGCTTGTATTCCCGGGGGGTCAACCGGTGCATGCGCAGATGATTGGCCGTCAGCTGCCTGAACTCCGCCCCGCATTCGAGGCAATACACTTTGTCGTCGTGGATGGAGGAGCGGGGCTCCGACCGGAACGCCGGCTCTCCTCCCGGGGTTGGAGCAACGGCGAGTTCCTCCGGCAAAAGGGGACGACCTTCTGCTTCCGCCTGTTCTATCTTGTAGAGTGAGTTGTAGACTTTCATGAGGACGGCCTCGATCTCCTCACCCGACATTTTGGCATGAGAAGCCTGAGCGTGCACAATCTGCACCGCCAATTGCAGCAGCTTGTTTTCCATAGAAGCACCTCCATCATTCCCAGGACCCGGATCTCCGGCTGTTCCAGAAATCCGTGAATGAAATATGGTGACTTTTCCAATCGTTGTAAAGATAAGGAGAAGGATGCGCGGAGGGTGGGGGGAATCCCCGATCCGGGAATGTCCCGAATCGGTTTCGAGTCCTCAAGCCCCCTCTTGGAGAAAGTAATCGGAGATCACTCCCATGAACCGATTGTACTTCACGGCGTAGTGGGAAAGGCCCTTTTGGGCGAAGGCCTCCGACAGGACGCCATCTTCCTCGATCAGTCCCGGGGATGCCTTCTCCCATTCCGAGGCGGACAGGGCGAGAAGGTCTTCCACCCGTCGCCGGTAATAGTCCCGAACGGGCAGATCCGAATGGGCGTTGACAAACCAGGGAAAGACCCGGCCGACCTTTTCCAGGAACAGGTCGTGTTCCTCGCCGAATTTCAAGCAGGAGGAATCCGTGAAGTTCATGAGGGTGTTCATCTTCTCGAGATCGATGTAGCCGCCTTGGAGACTGAGCTCGTGAGCCCTCGTCCCAGGAAAGGGAAAGAAGAAGGACCATCGAAACCGGCCGGGCTTGGCCGTGGCCATGAGGCGAACGGTTTCCATGACGTCCTCCCGGGTTTCGAAGGGCAATCCGATCATGAGGAAGATGGAGGCGTGGAGCCCGAAATTCCGGGCGATGCGGATGGAGGAAAGGATCTTCTCGTTGCTGGTGTGGCGATTCATGATCCGGCGGCGAATCCTCTCGCTCCCGCTCTCGACGCCGAACTTCACGATTCGACAGTTGGCGTCGGCAAGCGCCCGCGCCCGGTCTTCATCGAAGAAGCCGACATGAGCGTTCACCACGAACGGGATATCGGATACCCGTTTGTATTCCCGGCAGAATTCCTTCACGAACCCTTTCCGAAAGGTAAAAAGATCGTCGTCGAAGATGAACATTCGGATATTTCGGTAGTTCGCCGTCAGGTATTGGATCTCCGCGATGATTTGATCCACGCGGAAGTGCCGTATGTAGCCCAGGTCACGAAACCCGCAGCCCAGGTCTTTGCGGTACTGTTGCACCATCAGGTGGTTGAAGCAGTAGGTGCAGGAAAACGGGCAGCCCCGGGACCCCATGAGGCCCACCCAGCCGCCCTTGGCGTCGATCATCTCCTGGAAGTCAAGAATCCCGTAATCCTTGGGAGGGAGGGCGGTCAAGTCGGGCAGGCGGCGCAGGGGGTTGATTCGCACGGATCCCCGGTACACCAGGCCCAGGTTCGAGAGATCGTGCAGGTCTTCTCCCCGTTGAAATTTCTCGACGAATTCCAGAAACGCCTCTTCACATTCTCCCCGAAAGACATAGTCGAAGAGCCCCGTCTCGAGGATTTCCCGCGCCGCCACAGTGGCATGAATTCCCCCGATGACCAGGGGGACCGACACGGCCTCCCGTGCCCAGCGGGCGAGGGTTCGGGCATAACCCCATTGATTGGTGACCACGGAAAAGCCGATGAGGTCCGGGGCGGCTTCCCGGACGAATTGAATGAATTCTTCCCGGGAGGGCAGGGGACCCATCTCGTCGCACAGTTGCCGGAACGACACCGAGTGTCCGGCCTCCTTGAGAACGGCGGCCATGTGGGCCACGCCGTAGTTGAAGCCCAGTTGCGAGTTGGCGTTGGGGTATAAAAAGAGAATCTTCATTGGCTTCTGGCATCCATGATTCGGGAGATGATTCCCTCCACATCGAGGGGACCGGGACTCGAGAGGGTATCCACGTGAATGATCCTGCGCCGGGCCGGTCCGCATGCACTCCACCTGCGGATGAATCGGGTGTTGTTGGACCCGGCAAATACCGTGTAGGTGGGAATTCCCAGGGAGGCGGAAATATGCTGGCAGGCGGAGTCGTACCCGATGAACTCGTCGCACCGGGAGATCAAAGCCCCCATTTCCCCGATGGAACATTGGACCCCGATGACCCCGTGGGAGAGGGGCTTTTCCCCCAGGGAGCCGAACCGGGTTTCCTCGCATGAATGATTCGAGGAGCGCAGGGCTTCGAGGAGAACCCGGACCTGGGCTTCCTCGTTGTCCCCGGAGCCCTTGTCCAGGAGGATGACCGTGTCGGGGTTTTCCAGGAGACGCTCCAACAGCTTCCTCTCGAAATCCGGCCCGGCCCTCTTTCGCCAGTTGCCTCCCACTCCGAAATTGACGGCGATCAAATGTCGGCACCCGCAGGCTCGGATGGCGGAGCACGCGGAGTGGGCCGCCTCGAGGGTCCCCTCGGGAAGCCACACCCGGGGGTAACGGAAATCGGAAACCCCGAAGACCCCGTTGAGCCAGTGGTTGGCCAGTTCCGCCATGTTCATTCGGCTCAGGTAGGAAGCGCTCCCGCGGCTGTCGAAAAACAGGCAGTCGTGATTCCGGGTGAGGGGCAACACGCCCAGTTGAGAGAAGCGGGAGTCGGGGTCCACCAGGAGGCAGTGGTCCGGGGAGGTCTGTCGGGTTTCCTCGCGAACGGCGGCCAGGGCCTCATGCCAGGCGGAGAATCGCTCGAAGAGTCCTCCCCGCCTCACATACTCGACCTCTCTCACCCTCAGGTTCCTGTGCCCTCCGAAAATCTCCCGCAGCCGGGGACTTCCCAGGAGCACAAATTCCGCCCCGGGAAAGATCGTCTCCAGGCGCTGCAGGATGACGCTGGTGATGGCCACGTCCGCACCGATGGTGACCCTCGAAAGAACCAGGACCTTCCGGGGTTGACGACTGATTCCCGGATAAGCCCGGGTCGAGCGGGTGCGTTCCAGTCGGGCAAGGAGGTCCCGATCGGTGGCGATGCCGAAATCCCGGAGGGCCTCATCGAGTTCCTTTCCCTCGGGAAGTCGGCGGCAGAAATCAATCACCTCGCTCATCACCCGGTTGTAGGTCTCGGGCTGGAATTCTTCGAAGTCGTCGCACAACCCTTCCACGATGATTTCAAAGAGAGCCGAAGAGGCCGCCCTGTTCCACCGGGGGTCCTCGAAATGGGTCGCCATTTCGCAAAGAAGGCGAATGGACTCCTCTTCGAAACGACCGTTTTGATAGTAGTGATCCATGAAGGAAAGAGCGATCTGGGATGCCAGGCGGCTCAATTCTTCGAGATCTCGTCCATGGTTCCGGAAGGAGACCCATCGGTCCCGGTAGGAGATGGCGGTCATGGCTCTCTGCTCTTCAGGAGTTCCACCCCCGCCCGGTAAACCGTTTCGGGGGTGATTCGGGTCATGCACCGGTGGTCCGTGGGGCAGACTTTCTTGTGGCATGGGGAGCAATCCAGGTCTTCCCGCAAGACGAGGGTGTTTTCCAGGTTTGCGGCGGTGTATCTCGGGTCCGTGGGTCCCATGATCACCACGGCCGGGACCCCCAAGGCGACGGCGTAGTGCCGGGGACCGGTATCGTTGGTGATCATCAGGGAACACCGGGAAACCAAGGGTTTGAGGAGAGCGAGATCCACCTTGTAGGGGCTCGTGTCCAGGATCGGGGCCCGGGTCGCACGGAGGATGGCCCGGGCGATGTCGCCCTCCCCGGGACCCACCAACAGCAGGAGCTTTCCATTGCCTTCGAGGGCAAACAGGTCCGCCAGTCGGGCGAAGTACTCGGGCGGCCAGCACTTGGACGAACCAAACCGGGCGCCGGGATTGATCCCGATGATCCGGTCTCCCGGCAGGATTCCGTGTTCCCGGAGGATTCCCTCCGCCTTCTCCTCGAGGCCGGGCGACATAAACAGGCTGGGTTTGGGGTCTGTGGGCACCTTCCACCCCATCCAGCGGCATAGATCCAGGTAATACTCGACCATGGGGATGGGCAGGATTTTCCCGGAGGTCCTTCGGGGCTCGGGACCTGAGGTCAGGAGCAGGCTCCTCCCGTTGCGTCGATAGCCCGCAATCCGCGGGACCCCGGCAAGGCGGGCCGCGAGGGCGGATCGAACGGAGTTGGGCAGGATTACGGCCAGGTCCGGCTTTTGCCTCCGGATGGTTTGCACCGTCCGCAAAAAGCCCCCCGGAGATCGATCTTCGCAATCGAGGATCTCATCGAACCAGGGACCGTCTTCCAGGACTCCCCGGGCGTACCTGCGCACCAAGGCAACAATACGCGCATGGGGGAAATTCTGCCGGATGCAATCAAAGGCCGGAGTGGCCATGACCACGTCGCCGACCCAATTGGGACAGCGCACCAGGATGGTCTTGAACCCCCGGGGGCTTTTGCCTCGTGGATGAGCCCCCGACCATCGAGTCCAAACGGACTCGAAAAACCGACGTTCCTCGGGGGGGCCTCCCTGCCGGTCCAGGTCCCGGAGAAAGCGATCCAGGTCTTTGCGGCATGGAGCCGGGTCCCGAGAACGAAGGACTCGAGTTCCGTCGGTGTCGCACAGCACCGGGGGCTTCTCCCCGGGGCCTGCGGGGAGTAGGATGTTGCTCCACTTGAGGTCTCCGTGAATCACCCCCGCCCGGTGCATGCGGCCCAGGAGGACGGCCAGGCGGGCCAGGAGGGTTCTCCGGGCCGGCGCATCCGTCTCCGGCCAAACAGCCGGCAAACCTCGGGCGTTTCCGATGTATTCCGAAACGAGGTAGGATCGTTTCAACAAGCGAAACTTGCGTTCCTCGAGGCAAAGGATGGGTTCGGGTACCGGGACGCCTCTTTCCAGGAGGTTCCACGCCGCAAGCCAGGATCGAACCGCCCGGCACCGACGAAGGGCGTTGCGAAGACTGTAGAACCATCCTTTGCGGTTGTACCGCTTGAGAAAATACGCCCGGTCTCCCACCTCCACCCGGCAGGATTTTGTAGTCCGGCCCTCCTTGACCGTCGTTCCTTTACCGAAAAGCCGATCGGGGTCGGGAAGGAGCTCCTTCAACACCGCTTCCGCTTCCGATCGATTCACCCGCAGAATTCGAAAGGCATCCTGTCGGTGCTTTCGGAACCGGGCATTGGAAGACAGGCATCGCCGAGTCTTTCCGTCCCAGACTTTCCCGGCGAGATCGAGGGTGATTGCCTCGAGTCGGTCCAAAAGGTCCCGAACCTGCAGGTCCTTTGTGTCCAACCCATAATCTCGGGCGAACCGCAACCGCTCTGCCCGGCTGCTCAGGGTCCAGAAGTTGAGGAGAAGAAGGGCCAGGTTCCGGACCCGTTCTCGCAAAGAGAGTCCCTGCTTTTTGAGGCGAATACGGTCGGCGTCCAGCAGGACGAAAGGGTTGTCCGACCCCGGGTCCCGCAGCAGAATATTCCCGATGTGAAGGTCTCGGTGGTCCACGCCCGCATCGTGGAGTTCCCGGATAAACCCGGCAAACTTTCGGATCAGCTCCCGTTTTGTGCGGAAGGGAAGCCCCGGGTAATCCCGCTTCACATAGGTGTTCAGATTTTGGGCTCCCGGTACTTCCCGGGTCAGCAGAATATCGCGTTCCAGAATCCCCGAGCGCTTTTGGGTCCCGTAGGCCAGGACCTCGGGGACCGGAATTCCCCGGCGGGCCAGTTTCAGAAGGGTGCTTCCCTCCCGGCACGCCTTGGCTCCCCCCACGGTTCGCAAGATCGCCCTGGTTCCCGAATAGAGCCCTTCCTTGAGGATGACCCCCGGGGCATGACGCACCGTTTGTCTCATGGGAGAGGATTTTACCACCTCGACCTCGAGGGTCCCCTCGCTCCATTGTTTTAGCCGGGGGGGTCCCCCGGGGGAAACATGGTGCCACCGGATCCCTTCCAGGGAAAGAACCTTGAATCCGGACTTTTCTCTCAGCGCCCGGCGGCATACCGCCAGGGTATCCGCCACGTTCTTCTCGAGGGTGAAATCGAGGGAGGTGCGGTAGGCGGCCTTCCCCATGTCCTCCCATGAATCCTCGAGAAGGATCGTCTCGAGGACCCGCCGGAGTTCGAGGGGATCCTTGGCGTCTTGAAGCACGAATCCGTTCACCCCGTGCCGAAGGATTTCGGAAGCCCCGTTGCCCGTCGAGGTAATGACGGGGAGCCCGCAGGCCATGGCTTCCAGGCAAACGTTGGAGAAGGGGTCGTAAAGAGTGGGGAGGACCAGGAAGTCCGCCGCAGCATAGAACGCTTCGATGTCCTTCTGAAACCCCAGGAAGCGGACCTTGCTTTCGATTCCCCATCCCAGGACCTTCTTCCGGTATCGTGGTTCCTTGTCCTTGCCCACCACGATCAAGAGAAAGCCTTCCAATGGAATCAAGGCCTTCAGCAAGGTGTCCAGGCCCTTTCGCTTCCAGTTG
>Ga0116192_1000819_pt1 | contig 22983 bp, 17 predicted proteins | sample AD_UKC113_MetaG_FD_89876 | JGI IMG/M metagenome (GOLD analysis project Ga0116192, IMG submission 89876) | Active sludge microbial communities of municipal wastewater-treating anaerobic digesters from Hong Kong - AD_UKC113_MetaG | ecosystem: Engineered > Bioreactor > Anaerobic > Digestate... | reverse complement strand
GCCGTTCCGAATACCTGCTCGAAGCTGTCCCCCTGCGGTTTATCCGGTTGCCACCTGGCCATAAAAGTGGTCAAGCTACAGATGCTTACACCCATGCGAGCCAGAAAAATTTACAGGAAATTAGAATCCCATTTGATGAGTTGTAAAAAAATTACATATATTTGTTTGAAATGTAATTTTTTTTCTATTGCATGGAATGGTAAACGCAACTTTATGGCGCCTATACATCCAAATATGGAAATAAGGCGCAACAGAGTTGCGCCTAAACGAGTTATGCACCACTTTATTTAGACTAATAAATATAAAACTATAGAACAATGGCAATAATATTACAAAGACAAATTACAGACGAAGAAAAGGGTCAAATCTTAGAAAAATTTGGAAGAACCTGTTACGCAAATGGACACAATATTCCTGACAACGATGAAATTCACTTTGACCATATTAGAGCATTCTCAATGGATGGAGCATCAGAGATAGACAATATTGCTCCAATGTGTCAAACACACAACTTACAAAAAGGTAGGCTACCCTTAGAAGACTTTAGAATAAAATTACGCCTTGATGAATTTTTTACTCAAGGGCAGGCTCTGACTCTAAAGCACGAATTACAATTTTTCAAGGATAAAGGAATCATTAAAAGTTTTGGTGAAACAGTTTTTTCAAGCTTAACAGATAAAGAAATTGAACTTGAATTTCAAAACAAGAAGGAAAAATTCAGACTTTACACTTGCCCGACAACAAAATGGAATTATTTTTATGCAAACCTACCTGTTAATGTAATTAATAGCGATGATGATGATGATGGTCAAATCGGTTTACAACCTCGATACTTAATTAAAGACAAAGTATTTGACCTTTATAGGCATTTCCAAAATAATACAGTATTGCAACCTTCACTTGCGCGTTTTTACCAAAACAAAATATTAGTGTTTGACGGACAACATAAAATTGCAGCAATGCTCTGGGGAGAAAGAAAGGAATTTGAACTTAAAATATATATCAACCCTGACCCTAAAGTATTGAATAAAACAAACATTGCTGCCCACGATAAATTTGCGCAGACTCGTTTCTTTTCATCAATAATGATTGCCAAACTTGGCACTCAATTTGGAAAACAATTTGAAGAATATAAAAACAATGAGAATGATGAACAAAAAACCGAAGCGGGTTTCGTTAAATATGTACAAATAAGTGAACAACTAACAACAGCTGAAATAAATAAACGATTTACAAGTTTTCTTTATAATGCTGTTTTAGATGAAAGCACAAATAAACTTGTTCGCCTTGTTTCTAAAAGCAATCGTAGTTCAAATGAGTTTCCATTGACTCCCGATATGTTGAATAAGTCATTATTTTCTAATTTTCTCTATCGCTATCCAACAAATGATGATTTGACAAGCCCAAATTATAAAAGAGATAAAGAAATCATTAATGTTATCCGGCTTTGTAATATTATTGATGAAGAAATAATGCACAAATGGGATGCAACAAAAACTGCAAATGATTTGACGCAAAACAAGTTAAACAGGATGTTTAGAAGTAAATCTATAATGGCATGGGCTGAACTGCTTCGTGACGCAGTTGCAGCAAAACTAGATATTATTGACAGAGATGAAAAAGCACTACTATTTTATAGAGAAATACCTGACGATGACTTTGAAAAAATCAGAAAGGTTTTTAGGCGCTTAGCAAATTGGAATGTTTGGGAGACTCCAATAAATTCTGACATTGACAGAATTCTTGCAGATAATAAAAGCGAAGTAAAAAAATATTTTCGCGAAAAAGGTTTGACAACAGGATACTTGCTCGGAGCAGCAGAATGAATCAGAATACGACAGACAGAAAAGCGGTGCATAACAGCGTGCTTGTGCAATTAAAAGAGCACAAGCACGCAATCCGTTATTGTTCATGGTATAAAAAAATCCGAAAATAAATTTAGCCAAAAAACTCTTATGAAAAAAATGAGTATCTTTATAGCAAATTGAGAGATTGAAATAATGATAATACAAACGAAATTAAAATAGAATATGACAAAACAAGTATATCAATTAAAAATTACGTTAGTTGAATCCAAGCCAAAAATATGGAGAAAAATATTGGTAAATCCGGACGTTTTACTGGTTGATTTACATAGAATAATTCAAACAACAATGGGGTGGACAAATTCTCATCTACATCAGTTTAATGATGGGAATTATGATTATGCACCAAAGGAATTTGAACTTGAATACAGCAAAAATTCCAGGACAGTAAAATTGAATAAATTAATGAAAAAAGAAAAAGACGTATTACTTTACGAGTATGATTTTGGAGATGGATGGGAGCATGAAATAATCCTTGAAAAAATAATAGAAGAGGACGAAAAGAATCAAATACCAAGATGTATAGATGGGAAACAAAATTGTCCACCGGAAGATTGCGGAGGTATATGGGGATATGAGGATTTACTAAAGGTAATAAAAGATAAAAAACATGATGAATACGAGGAAATGATGGAATGGCTTGGAGAGGAATTTGATCCTGATTATTTCAATATAAATGAGGTAAACAAATTATTAAAACAAAAAGATTTCGGTTGTATTTGGTTATAATGCAGATATTGTAGATACTTTTAACAGAACAGTTTATTTTGGATTTTTGCTTTAGCACAAGAGCCCACGCACACAGAATATAGAATTGATGAGAGATTGCAAATAATTCAAAAAAACAATGAAGATTAGAATTGAGTTTTCGGCAGTAAAAATTTATGATAATAAAACATATAACCAACGAAACGCTAACACGGCGCATAGCACCACCTTGCTTTAATGATAAACGCTAAGGCTTCGCCTATGCGCTAATGATTTAAGGTAAGCAAGGCTTTGCCAGCGCCGAAACCGTTAGCGTTTATTGTAAAAAGAGAGCAGAGATTATCACTTCGATACGAAAATTATCCTAATTTTGAAATAATACCAGATTTGAATAGATTCAATTATGAGTAACACTAAAATATCCATTCGTTTCTTTGACGACCGCGAAGTACGAGCTATTTGGGATGAAGAAAATGCCAAGTGGTGGTTTTCAGTTTTGGATATTGTTGCTGTTCTCACCGACCAAGACGACTATACAAAAAACCGCAATTATTGGAAATACCTTAAATCAAAGTTAAAGAAAGAAAAGAGCCAAGTGGTTAGTGCTACTACCCAGTTGAAGTTTCTAGCTCCAGACGGGAAAAAACGTCTTGCTGATATGTTAGATTATAACGGCATAATTGCATTAGGTAAAGAGTTTCCAGGGAAGAAAGCAAACCGATTTATTGAATGGTTTACATACAGTGATGAGAGTATAGATGGAAAAAGTAAAACAAAAGCGTATGCCTTATTTGAGAGTTCGTTTATCGAAAGCATTGAAGTCGGAACAGCCAAGGGCTTACAACAAATTCATGCGTATTTATTTGGAGGACTTTATGATTTTGCGGGTCAAATCAGACAAAAAAATATTTCAAAAGGAGGTTTTCAATTTGCTGTATCACGCTATTTAGGTGACATATTAAAGCAAATAGAAGCAATGCCTGAGAATACATTTGAAGAAATCGTAAACAAATATGTTGAAATGAACATTGCACACCCATTTATGGAAGGTAATGGCAGAAGCACTCGAATATGGTTGGATTTGATGCTAAAAAAACGCCTTAAAAAATGCATTGATTGGAGTAAAATAGGTAAACGCGAATATATGAATGCAATGATGCTAAGTCCAACAAAAAGTAATATTTTGAAAACTCTATTGAAAAATGCACTAACAAACAAAATAAATGACCGAGAAATGTTTATGAAAGGGATTGACTATTCGTATTACTATGAAGAAAATGATTAAAAGAAAAAACAACGAAACGCCAATAAAGTGTATATGCCATAAGGGGTTCAGTGGGTATTCAAGCGTTGTAGCCCGCTTAAACTTTCGTATCGGTGGACAGGAAACTGCTTCGTAATCCCGCACGTCACCATACCTTCAACCGTTAAAAAAATCCCCGGTTACTGGCCGGGGACTATTCTGATATTTTATTTTCAACCCTCACTTATAGCGGGAAAAGCGAAATTGCCGCTCCACCTCCTGGTGCTAAATACAGGTTTAGCTCTGTGCTGCTGTCAACCTCCATTTTCTTTATCTCGTATGCCGAGGGGTTCTTATCCCAATGGGCATCAGGAGCATCAAGGTAAAGGGTTGCTGAATACTTTTTACCCGGCTCCAGAAAATCCAGCTTAACGCTGAGCTCCCTTGAATTCTCATCGGTTACCGCACCAATAAACCAACGGTTTGTTCCGCGTTCCTGACGGGCAATGGTAACATAATCGCCAACTTCACCGTTAAGCACCCTGGTTTGCTCCCAGTTTACACCCACATCACGGATAAACTGGAATGCAGGATGGTTTTCATAATTCTCAGGCAAATCGGCAGCCATTTGAATTGGGCTGTAGATGACTACATAAAGGGCAAGCTGCTGTGCCAGTGTATTATTTACCTGGTTGTTGGGTTTGTAGGGTTTCAGCTTGGTGTTGAAGATTCCCGGTGTATAGTCCATAGGTCCGGCCAGCAGGCAGGTGAAGGGAATAATAGCTAAATGCTCAGGAGGATTTCCCCCATCGCTCGACCATGCGTTGAACTCCTGTCCCCGGAATCCCTCCTGAGAAACGAAGTTTGGATATGTTCTGCGCTCGCCTGTTGCCATAAACGGTTCATGAACATCAACGGCAACCTTGTGCTTTGCGGCCACTTCAAGAACCCTTCGGTAGTGGTTAACCATCCACTGCCCATGATGGTACTCTCCTTTGGGTATTATCTTCCCTACGTATCCTGTTTTAACCATGTGGAGGTTCAGGCTGCTGATTAGGGCAAAGGCGGTATCGAGCTGCTTATCGTAGGTGGTAACCGCCGATGATGTTTCGTGGTGCATAATCAGATCAACACCCTTCTTGCGGCCATACTCAACCACCTCCTTGAGGTTGTAGTCCGGATAGGGGGTTACGAAGTCAAAAACTCCCTCCCTATCATCAAATCCAATCCAGTGCTCCCAACCGGTATTCCAACCCTCTACAAGTAAGGCTCCGATATTATTCTTAGCGGCAAAGTCTATATATCGTTTAGCATTTGCAGTAGTTGCCCCATGCTTCCCACTGGCCATATCCCAGCTTGATTTTCCCAGGTGCATCTCCCACCATATACCAACGTACTTCGTGGGCTTAAACCATGAAACATCGCCCAGCTTGTTGGGCTCGTTCAGGTTAAGTATCAGCCTTGATTCTATCAAATCACCAGGTTTTTCGGCAAGCTGAATCATACGCCAGGGAGTGTTAAAGGGTGTTTTGGTAACCACCTTAACTCCAGAATCGTTGCCAACCAGCTCAGTTGTCATGGAGTAGTTAACCGTATCAACTTTTAAGGTTACTCCGGCATAGTTATTAACAGCGGCTTCGTGAAAGCTAAGGTATAGCCCCTGGCTAGTTTTCATGGTTACAGGAGTATTTACGGCGTTTTCCGGAATGTAGGTTTGTGCCAAATCGCGATGGTTTCGCTTTTTGGTGGCGTCAATCTTGCTAAACGAAGTTGTGTTATATAGATGCTCATATATATCCCAGTCGCCGGGCTCCCACCAGCACAAATGGTCGCCGGTTAGCTTAAACTGTGTATTTTCATCGGTGATTGTTACATCGCCCATACTTTCCTGTTGGGGAAATTCGTAACGAAATCCTATTCCATCGTCGTAAACCCTATATGTAACCGCAAAGTGGCGGTTTGGTGATTTTTTCTCCGACAGGAAAACTTTCATCTCGTTGTAATGATTCTTCACAAGCCGTTGCTCGCCCCACGGTAGCTCCCACGTTTCGTTAAACTCATTACTCAACACGCTATCAACTCTCATCCCCTTGGACAGCGATGGGGCATCCTTGAAATCGAATCCAAGTGTTGAGGTCTCAATCACAGGAGAGTCTTTAAAGTAAACCCTGTAAGAGGGCTGTTTATCGGCAGTGAGGCTGAAAATTACCTTCACTTCTCCCGATGGGGAAGTAACCAGTTGCTCGTTGTTGTTGCTACATGCCAGCATACCGGCCAGCAATGCCATTAGGGTATAATCTGCATACTTCTTCATAGTAAATTTTACTTTTATCTTGCCCAACAAATATGTATATAAGTTTGAAAGTAAACGTGAATACCTGTTTAGAAAATAGTATTCCGCTACAACATTTATTCAGGTGAACCAAACTCCTGAAATTAAAACATCAATCTAAACTACCGTATTTCAGTAATATATGCACAAAGAATGCCAATGCCAACAAACACTAGGCAACGCCCCCCTTACCTCCGAAGTTTATTGGGAATGGCGGCATACCCTCACTCCCCTCAGGTAGCTTAATGGTTCCATTTGCAGCTTCAAACTTACCAATGTTTTCCTGCAGGGCCAGCATTAACCTCTTGGCATGATCGGGAGTTAGCACAATTCTTGACTTAACTTGAGCCTTAGGGATACCGGGCATAACCCGCACAAAGTCAATAATGAATTCTGAAGATGAATGGGTTATCACCGCTAGGTTTGAGTATATACCCTGGGCAATTTCATCGTTAATCTCAATATTGATAGGATTCATTTTTTCAGGCATGGCGTATTATTATTAATTTTTAGAACGGAAAGTTAGTAATTTTTTCAAATTCGGCAAAGATTAGCATCGGTGATAGTGGCCTTTACTTTGGTAAAATTTTTAAACCAACGTTGACTCGTTTCCGTTATGCAGCATTCAATCCCTGCATAATTTATTTAGGTTTCTGATAACAAGTACATTGACTCATATCTCATAAGTATGGGGGTGGAGCTGATGGAGCGGGTTTCGCCGAAATTGAAGGTAACGCTTGCCCATAAATGGGTGCTTCAATATTATGAAAGCAGCCAGCAACTTTTAGCTTAGATTATACTGCCGGAAGAAGGACAAAAAAAGGTTGGCAGTAAAGCCAACCCTTTTAAGGATATTTTCTTGCTATGGCTAGTCGTTGCTCGTAAGCGAAACCGTCTTACCTGCTTTTTCAACAAACTCATGCTCATCCTTTGAGTAAACTATTATTCTGTCAAACTCTCTAAGCCCAGTGCCGGCAGGGATAAGGTGTCCACAGATCACATTCTCCTTTAGCCCTTCAAGGTTATCAACCTTACCCCTTACAGCAGCCTCATTCAAAACCTTAGTGGTTTCCTGGAACGAAGCGGCAGACATGAAGCTGTTGGTTTGCAGTGCAGCACGTGTGATTCCTTGCAGCACCTGGCTTGAAGTTGCAGGGATAGCATCCCTAGCCTGAATGGGCTTTAGGTCTTTACGTTTCAGGGCAGAGTTTTCATCCCTAAGCATCCGGGCAGTAATAATTTGTCCAGGTCTATAGTTAGGAGCGTCTCCGGGATCGATAACCACCTTCTTATCGAAGATAAAGTCGTTCTCCTCAAGAAACTCCCACTTATCAACCACCTGTTTTTCAAGGAATCGAGTATCGCCAGGGTCGTCAATTTCAACCTTGCGCATCATCTGGCGTACAATAACCTCGAAGTGCTTGTCGTTGATTTTAACCCCCTGAAGCCTGTAAACCTCCTGAACCTCATTAACAATATACTCCTGAACCTGCGTTGGACCTTTTATGGCAAGAATATCAGTTGGAGTAATAGCTCCGTCGGAAAGAGGCATTCCAGCTTTCACATAGTCGTTTTCCTGAACAAGTATTTGCTTGGAGAGTGGAACCAAGTATTTCTTAACCTCTCCGGTTTTGGAGGTAACCATAATTTCACGGTTACCTCTTTTCACCTTACCAAAGGTAACTTCACCGTCAATTTCTGAAACAATTGCAGGGTTAGAAGGATTTCGTGCTTCAAAGAGCTCGGTTACCCTTGGCAAACCTCCGGTAATATCGCCTGATTTCCCCATTGCGCGAGGAATCTTAGCAACAATATCACCCGCTCTTATAACTGTACCCTCGTCAACAACAACGTGGGCAGAAACTGGCAGGTTGTACATCCTAATGCCTTCGCCCTTTTCGTCGGTAATTTTAACGGCGGGGTTTTTGCTCTTATCGCGGGTTTCGATAATAACCTTTTCGCGGTATCCGGTTTGCTCATCGGATTCCTCCCTGAAGGTAACCTCCTTGATAAGGGCGTCGAATTCAACCCTACCCGAAACCTCTGAAACAATCACAGCGTTCCATGGATCCCACTCGCAGATAAGCTGACCCTTCTTTATGGTATCGCCGTTTGAAATGTAAAGTTTCGATCCGTAGGGAATGTTGTGGGTAGAAAGGGTTATACCGGTATTCAGGTCAACTATACGCATTTCAGCCAGACGGCCAATTACAATGCTGTACGGTTGGCCGAGTTCATCCTCTGTGGTAATAGTTTTGAGCTCTTCAATTTCGGCTCTGCCATCAAAGCGGGCAATAATTTTAGAATCGGAAATTATATTGGAAGCCGTTCCCCCAACGTGGAATGTACGAAGTGTAAGCTGGGTACCGGGTTCTCCAATACTCTGGGCGGCAATAACGCCAACAGCTTCTCCAATTTGCACCATGCGACCGGTGGCCAAGTTACGACCGTAGCACTTGGAGCATACACCCTTTCGCGACTCGCATGTGAGTACCGATCGAATTTCGACCTGTTCAATTGGTGAATCTTCAATAATGGAGGCAATTTCTTCGGTTATTTCCTCGCCTGCAGCCACAATAAGCTCACCGGTTAACGGGTGGAATACATCATGAACGGTAGTTCTTCCAAGAATTCTCTCGTAAAGGGTTTCCACCACATCCTCATTCTTCTTGATAGCAGTAGCTACCAAACCACGTAACGTTCCACAATCGTTCTCGGTAATAATAACATCCTGCGATACGTCAACCAACCTTCGGGTAAGGTAACCGGCATCGGCTGTTTTCAGAGCGGTATCGGCCAAACCCTTACGTGCACCGTGAGTAGAGATGAAGTACTCCAACACGGATAGCCCCTCTTTAAAGTTCGATAGAATGGGGTTCTCGATGATTTCGTTTCCCACCGATCCCGACTTTTGAGGCTTGGCCATCAGGCCACGCATACCTCCAAGCTGGCGTATCTGCTCCTTCGAACCCCTGGCTCCAGAATCAAGCATCATGTAGATGGAGTTAAAGCCCTGGTTGTCCTCCGAAAGGGTTTTTAGCAGGGTAAGGGTAAGCTTGGCGTTAGTATGTGTCCAGATATCAATAATTTGGTTGTACCGCTCGTTATTGGTAATCAGACCCATGTTGTAGTTGGCCATAACGTCATCAACCTGGGCATAGCCCTCCTCAATAAGCTGGGCTTTTTCCGGGGGTATAACCACATCGTCGAGGTTGAATGAAAGTCCACCCTTAAAGGCCATGTAGTATCCCATATCCTTTATGTCGTCGAGGAACTTGGCAGCCTTAGCCGTGCCGGCTTTCTTCAAAACAGCACCAATTATATCGCGAAGCGACTTCTTGGTTAGCACCTCGTTGATGTAGCCCATTTCTGCAGGAACATTCTGGTTGAATAAAACCCGTCCAACAGTGGTTTCAACAAGCTGCGGGGTCAGCTGCCCATTCTTATCGGGTAACATAAGCCGAACCTTAATGATGGCATGTAGGTCAACAGCATGCTCGTTGTAGGCAATTATTACCTCCTCGGGCGAGTAGAAAATTAAGCCCTCGCCCTTAACGCCTTTTCTAGGTTTGGTGATGTAGTAAAGACCAAGAACCATATCCTGCGATGGAACGGTAATAGGCGCTCCGTTGGCAGGGTTGAGAATGTTATGTGAGCCGAGCATTAAAATTTGTGCTTCCAGGATGGCCTCGTTGCTCAAGGGCAAGTGGACTGCCATCTGGTCGCCATCAAAGTCGGCGTTAAATGCTGTGCAGGCAAGGGGGTGAAGCTGAATTGCCTTACCTTCAATCAGCTTGGGTTGGAATGCTTGAATACCCAAGCGGTGAAGGGTTGGAGCACGGTTAAGTAGCACGGGATGCCCCTTTAAAACGTTTTCCAGAATGTCCCAAACAACAGGATCCTTCCGGTCAACAATCTTCTTGGCCGACTTCACCGTTTTAACAATGCCCCTTTCAATCAGCTTGCGGATAATAAATGGTTTGTAGAGTTCTGCAGCCATTTCCTTTGGGAGACCGCACTCGTGCATCTTCAGCTCGGGACCAACAACAATTACTGAGCGGGCTGAGTAGTCAACTCGTTTACCTAGCAAGTTCTGGCGGAAACGACCTTGCTTTCCCTTTAAGCTATCGCTCAGTGATTTCAACGGACGGTTGGCATCGGTTTTAACAGCGTTTGACTTGCGGGAGTTGTCGAAAAGCGAGTCCACTGCCTCCTGAAGCATACGCTTTTCATTCCGAAGTATCACCTCGGGGGCTTTAATTTCAATAAGACGTTTCAGACGGTTGTTACGAATAATCACCCTACGGTATAGGTCATTCAGGTCGGAAGTGGCAAACCTTCCTCCATCAAGCGGCACTAAAGGACGAAGCTCAGGAGGAATAACAGGAATTACCTTCAATATCATCCATTCCGGCTTGTTTATGGTGCCCGATTCCCGAAAGGCCTCTACCACCTGAAGGCGTTTCAGCGCTTCACTTTTACGCTGTTGGGATGTTTCGGTGTTTGCCCTGTTGCGAAGGTCGTATGACAGCTCATCCAGGTTTAGGCGGGACAAGAGCAAATTAAGCGCTTCTGCTCCCATTCCGGCAATGAACTTGTTAGGATCGTTATCGTCAAGATGCTGGTTATCCTTTGGAAGGGAATCAATAATTTCGAGATACTCCTCTTCGGTAAGGAAATCGAGGTATTTGACTCCATCAGCAGCTTTAATACCAGGATTAACCACCACGTAACGCTCGTAGTAGATTATTGACTCCAGTTTTTTGGAGGGTAATCCAAGCAGGTAGCCTATTTTGTTGGGCAACGACTTAAAATACCAGATATGTGCCACTGGAACCACAAGTGTGATGTGCCCCATCCTCTCCCTGCGTACCTTCTTCTCAGTAACCTCAACACCGCAACGGTCGCATACGATACCCTTGTAACGAATGCGTTTGTACTTTCCGCAGTGGCACTCGTAATCCTTCACGGGACCGAAAATTCTTTCACAAAACAACCCGTCTCGCTCAGGCTTATAGGTTCTGTAATTTATCGTTTCAGGTTTTAGCACTTCTCCGCTCGACCGCTCCAGTATTTCTTCGGGTGAGGCAAGGCTGATAGTGATTTTTGAGAAGTTGCTCTTAGCCTTATTATCTTTTCTGAACGACATATTCAACTAGTTAAAAGTTATGTTATGCAGCTGGACAGCAAAAAAAGTCTTTAGCCAGAACTGTGCAATCGGGCTAGTCAAGATTAATACTTAAGCCCAACCCCCTAAGTTCATGTAGCAACACGTTGAGCGACTCGGGTATGCCGGGTTCAGGCATTGGTTCTCCCTTAACAATTGACTCGTAAGCTTTAGCTCTACCGACCACATCATCGGACTTGATGGTGAGTATTTCCTGAAGGATGTGGGAAGCCCCAAAAGCTTCCAGCGCCCATACCTCCATTTCACCAAACCTTTGACCGCCAAACTGAGCCTTGCCACCAAGTGGTTGCTGGGTGATAAGGGAGTAAGGGCCTATAGAACGGGCATGCATCTTATCGTCAACCATGTGTCCGAGCTTCATCATGTAGATTACACCTACAGTTGCAGGTTGATCAAAGCGCTCGCCGGTACCCCCATCGTACAGGTATGTTTTACCAAAGCGGGGTAAGCCGGCCTTCTCGGTGTACACCGTTATATCGTCAAGAGTTGCACCATCGAAAATCGGTGTGGCAAAGCTAACGCCCAGCTTTTGCCCTGCCCAACCTAGAACGGTTTCGTAAATCTGACCCAGGTTCATTCGGGAGGGAACGCCTAGAGGGTTCAAAACTATATCGACAGGCGACCCATCCTCCAGGAACGGCATATCCTCATCACGAACCACCTTGGCCACAATTCCCTTATTTCCATGTCGGCCAGCCATCTTATCGCCCACTTTTAACTTGCGTTTTTTGGCAATAAATACTTTGGCTAGCTGCATAATTCCTGCAGGCAGCTCATCTCCGATGGTTACATTAAACTTCTTGCGCTTAAACTCCGCATCAATCTCCTTCCACTTCAGAATGTAATTCTGAATAACAGTTTTAATCAGCTCATTCTTAGCCTTATCGGTTGTCCATTTGTTTGGGTTAACATTCATGTAGTCAATCTCGGTAAGCATTTTATGTGTAAATTTCACCCCACGAGGAATGAGCTCCTGGTTGAAATTATCCACAACGCCCTGCGAGGTTTTCCCGTTTACAAGAACAAACAGCTTATCAACCAGCTTGGTTTGAAGCTCGGCAACCTGACGGTTAAACTCGTTGTCGATTTTTTCCAGCTTACTTTTCTCAGTTGACTTGGATTTTTTCTGGTCCTTTTCATCCTTAATAGCCCTTGAAAAAAGCATTTTGTCAACTACCACGCCGTAAAGCGATGGGGAAGCTTTTAGTGAGGCATCCTTCACATCGCCAGCCTTATCTCCGAAAATTGCGCGTAGCAGTTTTTCCTCGGGAGTGGGATCAGACTCCCCTTTAGGGGTGATCTTCCCGATAAGGATATCGCCAGGCACCACGTTGGCGCCTATACGGATCATCCCGTTCTCATCGAGGTTCTTAGTAGCCTCTTCCGATACGTTTGGTATATCGGCTGTAAGCTCCTCCATTCCACGTTTAGTATCCCTAACCTCAAGGATGTACTCATCAATATGAAGGGAGGTAAACATATCATCCCTAATCAACCGTTCGTTAATTACGATGGCATCCTCAAAGTTGTAACCCTTCCAAGGCATAAAGGCCACCTTAAGGTTTCGCCCAAGGGCGAGCTCTCCGTTGCGAGTAGCATAGCCTTCGGTAAGGATATCGCCTTTTTTAATTATTTGGCCCTTGGTAACAATGGGTGTTAGGGTAATAGATGTATTTTGGTTAGTTTTCTTGAATTTTGGTAAGCTATATCGTTTAAGCTCGGGGTCGAAACTAACAAAAACTTCATCTTCCGAGCGGTTATATCTTACAACAATCTCGTTGGCGTCAACATACTCCACCACGCCATCCTGTTCGGCAACAACTTGCACACGACTATCGCTCACCACTTTACCTTCCAATCCGGTTCCAACAATCGGAGTTTCGGGCTTTAGAAGTGGAACTGCCTGACGCATCATGTTCGAACCCATGAGGGCACGGTTGGCGTCATCATTTTCCAAAAAAGGAATGAGCGAAGCGGCAATGGAGGCAATTTGGTTAGGTGCAACATCCATAAGGTCGATTGATTCGCTTTCAGCCAGGGGGAAATCCCCTTCGTAACGAGCTTTTACCTTGGATTCAACAAACGAACCATCATCACCAATAGGAGCATTTGCCTGGGCAATAATTTTGGCCTCCTCCTCCTCGGCAGTCAGGTACACTACATCGTCATCGTTCATGCCCACCGTTCCGCCGTCAACCTTCCGGTAGGGAGTTTCAATGAATCCCAAATCGTTTATTCGGGCGTAAACACAAAGAGAAGAGATAAGCCCGATATTAGGGCCTTCAGGCGTTTCGATGGGGCACAACCTGCCGTAGTGGGTGTAGTGCACGTCTCTAACCTCAAAACCGGCACGTTCTCTGGAAAGTCCACCAGGTCCAAGTGCAGATAAACGACGCTTATGGGTCATTTCGGCCAGCGGGTTAGTCTGATCCATGAATTGCGACAGCTGGTTTGTGCCGAAAAAGGAGTTAATAACCGATGAAAGCGTTTTAGAGTTTATCAGGTCAATAGGCGTGAACACCTCGTTGTCCCTAACGTTCATTCGCTCACGGATAGTTCTGGCCATTCTTGCCAGCCCAACGCTGAACTGGGCAGCCAGCTGTTCGCCTACGGTTCTAACCCGTCGGTTGCTCAAATGGTCAATGTCGTCAACCTCTGCTTTGGAGTTGACAAGTTCAATCAGGTACTTGATAATCTCAATGATATCTTCTCTCGTAAGCACCTTTACATCGGGGGAGGTTGTAAGGTTGAGCTTTTTGTTAATACGGTAACGTCCAACCTCGCCCAAATCATATCGTTTATCCGAAAAGAACAGCTTGTCTATAACATCACGTGCGGTAGCCTCATCAGGAGGCTCAGAGTTACGCAGCTGCCTATAGATATACACTACAGCTTCTTTCTCGGAGTTGCAGGGATCCTTTTGCAGGGTATTGTATATAATAGCGTAGTCCGAAAAAGTTTGATTTTCCTTATGAACAAGTATGGACTTAGCTCCCGACTCAATAATGGTGTCAATATGTTCATTCTCGACCACTGTTTCACGGTCGAGTATTACCTCGTTTCGTTCGATAGATACAACTTCCCCGGTGTCCTCGTCAACAAAATCCTCAACCCACGATTTCAGCACACGTGCAGCAAGCCTCTGACCCACAATTTTTTTCAGGTTAACCTTGTTAACCTTAACCTCCTCGGCCAGGTTGAAAATTTCCAGAATATCCTTATCGCTTTCGTAGCCGATAGCACGGAGCAGCGTAGTAACAGGCAGCTTTTTCTTCCGGTCTATGTAGGCGTACATCACGTTATTAATATCAGTGGCGAACTCAATCCACGAGCCCTTAAAGGGAATAATTCGGGCTGAGTAGAGCTTTGTCCCGTTGGGGTGAATGCTTTGTCCAAAAAAGACACCCGGTGAACGATGGAGCTGCGACACAACAACGCGCTCGGCACCGTTTATAACGAAGGTTCCGCGGGGCGTCATGTAGGGTATGGTTCCGAGGTACACATCCTGAACAACGGTATCGAAGTCCTCGTGCTCGGGATCGGTGCAGTAGAGCTTGAGCTTGGCCTTCAGGGGAACGCAAAAAGTAAGCCCTCGATCAAGGCATTCCTCAATGGAGTAGCGGGGTGGATCAACAAAGTAGTCTAGAAATTCCAGAACGAAGTTGTTTCGTGTATCGGTAATCGGAAAATTTTCCAGAAATACCTTATACAGCCCTTCGTGTCTGCGTTCTTCGGGGCTAGTGCCCAGCTGAAAAAATTCGGTGAATGACTTTAGCTGAACTTCCAGAAAATCGGGGTATTCGTATTGACTCTTCGTTCTGGAAAAGCTAATTCGGTTGTTATTGTTATTATTAGACATTGGATTAGTGTTTGTTGAACTGTAAAAATATAACAATAAAAAGGCTTAGAATCTAATGGATAGATTCTAAACCTTTACCCAATATAGGCTTTTGCTATTTAAGTTCAACTTCTGCTCCTGCGTCTTCGAGTTGTGCTTTAAGAGATTCGGCTTCTTCTTTTGAAACACCTTCCTTAACCGGCTTTGGTGCGGCATCAACGAGATCTTTAGCCTCCTTGAGCCCCAGTCCGGTAAGATCTTTCACCAGCTTAACCACCTGAAGCTTTGCTCCGCCGGCAGCTTTCAAAATAACGTCAAACTGAGTTTTCTCGGCTGCAGCGGCGCCAGCACCAGCAGCAGGTGCAGCAGCAACAGCTACAGCAGCAGCAGCGGGTTCAATACCATATTCGTCTTTAAGAATCTTAGCTAACTCGTTAACTTCCTTAACCGAAAGGTTAACTAAATCTTCTGCAAATTTCTTGAGATCTGCCATTTTGATAAGTGTTTAATTGATTTCAAACTTTAAGTTATTTTTCCTTTTCAGAAAGTGTTTTAACAACACCAGATAGAATATTTCCTCCTGATTGAAGAGAAGCGATAACATTCTTTGCGGGTGATTGCAGCAGGGCAATAACATCGGCAATGAGCTCGTTCTTGCTCTTCAGCGATGCAAGCATATTCAGCTGTTCGTCGCCCACATATATGGACTCCTCTACAAAGGCAGCTTTTAGTAAGGGTTTCGGATGTTCAGTTCGGAACTCCTTGATAAGCTTAGCCGGCACATTCCCCGATTCGGTAAACATTACCGATGTGGTGCCCTTTAACTCTGTAAATAGCGGTGAAAAGTCAAATTTGCCGCTTTGTTCCAGGGCTTTCTTAAACAGGGTATTTTTAACCACCACCATTTTAACCTCTTTCTGAAAGCACGAGCGGCGAAGCTTGCTAGTGTCCTCAGCATTAAGCGCCGACGTATCGGTGAGGTAAAAATGCGGGTAGCGGTTTATAGTTTCGGTAAGCGCATCAATCAGATTTTTTTTCTCTTCCCTTGTCATAGTGAATTGGGTCTGTAAACGGTTTTATTAATTCGCAGCAGCTATAGATTTGGTATCGATTGCCAAACCGGGGCTCATAGTAGTGGAAAGGTAAATGCTCTTCAGGTAGGTTCCTTTAGCTGTTGTGGGTTTAAGCTTGATAATGGTATTAAGAAATTCAATGGCATTATCAACTATTTTCTCGGGCTCAAAAGAAACCTTACCGATTGAAGCGTGAATTATCCCAAACTTGTCAACCTTAAAGTCGATTTTCCCCTGCTTAACCTCCTTAACAGCCTTATCAACGTCCATGGTTACAGTGCCGCTTTTAGGGTTGGGCATAAGTCCTCTAGGTCCAAGGATACGGCCCAGGGCGCCAATTTTACCCATAACCGTAGGCATGGTAATGATAACATCAACATCTGTCCACCCTCCTTTGATTTTTTCAATATACTCATCAAGCCCAACAAACTCGGCTCCGGCCTGACGAGCAGCTTCCTCCTTATCGGGAGTACAAAGCACCAGCACCCTCACCTGTTTGCCGGTTCCGTGAGGAAGTGTAACCACCCCGCGAACCATCTGGTTGGCCTTACGAGGATCGACATTAAGCCTCACGTCGATGTCAACCGAAGCGTCGAACTTTGTGTAGGTGATATCCTTCAACAGGGCAGCTGCCTCAGAAAGCTTGTACTGCCTGTTCGGCTCAACCTTCGATAAAGCCAACTTCCTGTTTTTTGTCAGTTTAGTCATTGCTCAAAAGATGTTAAGTGGTTATTTAGCCGGAAACTCTCCGGTAACAGCAATCCCCATGCTCCGGGCTGTGCCTGCTACCATTTTCATAGCCGACTCAAGGGTAAAGCAGTTCAGATCGGGCATTTTGTCCTGGGCTACTTGCCTTACCTGCTCCCAGGTTACTGAAGCAACTTTCTTCCTGTTTGGTTCAGCTGATCCCTTCTGCTGCTTGGTAATTTCCAGGAGCTGAACGGGAACAGGTGGGGTTTTAACAACAAAATCGAATGACTTATCGTTGTAAACAGTAATTATAACAGGCAAAACTTTCCCTGCTTGAGCTTGAGTTCTGGCATTAAACTGCTTGCAGAACTCCATAATGTTTACCCCTTTAGAACCAAGAGCAGGCCCAATTGGAGGCGATGGATTAGCAGCGCCGCCTTTAACCTGGAGCTTAATAAATCCAGCAATTTCTTTAGCCATAATTCATTTGCTCTTTTAGTTAGTTACTCTTTTTCAACTTGCATAAAACTTAACTCCAGCGGAGTTTTTCGGCCGAAGATTTTCACCATAACCTTCAGCTTCTTCTTTTCGTCATTTACCTCCTCGATTACTCCGGAAAACGAGTTAAACGGACCGTCTATCACCTTCACCGTTTCACCAACAAAGAATGGAACATTCAGCTCCTCCTCGCTATCAACCAGCTCGTCAACCTTTCCAAGAATACGGTTTACCTCTGAAGTTCTAAGGGGTATAGGATCGCCCGATTTGGGGTCGCCTAAAAATCCCAAAACGTTGGGGGCATTCCTCAAAATGTGAGGAACCTCACCCACCAGCGCAGCTTCAACAAGAACATAACCAGGGTAAAAAATTCTCTCCTTACTGATTTTCTTACCGTTATGAATCTGGTAAACCTTTTCGGTAGGGATAAGAACTTGAGAGATGAAGTCCTGTAATTTCAAACGGGTAATCTCATTCTCCAGGTACTCCTTAACTTTCTTCTCCTTACCGGAAATTGCCCGAAGAACATACCATTTTTTTACATTTTCTTCCATTCCTTTCCCAAGTTGGGCGCTGGTTAGTTAAGCATACGGTAGATAACCTTCATCAGGTTCTCAAAGCTGATGTCCATGACGAAAACCACCAGCGCAATTAAAAGGGAAGCAACAATGACAATTAATGCGCTGGATTGAAGTTCTTTCATAGTAGGCCACGAAACCTTATGCACCATTTCGGTGTAAACTTCGTGAAAGTACTTTGTAATCTTCATATCTTCAGATATTTAGCACGGGTGGAGAGACTCGAACTCCCAACCAATGGTTTTGGAGACCACTACTCTACCAATTGAGCTACACCCGTGTAGGCTGGCTCAAGGCAGGTAATGCCTTTTGCCAGAATAGCAGTATTATTCGATTATATCAATTACCTGACCAGCACCAACTGTTCTGCCACCTTCACGAATTGCGAAACGAAGGTTTTTATTAATAGCAACAGGATAAATAAGCTCAACGGTAATGGTTACGTTGTCGCCCGGCATTACCATTTCCACACCTTCGGGTAGAACTATTTCACCGGTAACGTCAAGAGTTCTAAGATAGAACTGGGGACGGTAGTGGTTGTGGAACGGGGTATGACGGCCACCCTCCTCTTTCTTCAAAACATATATTTCAGCCTTGAACTTGGTGTGAGGTGTGATGGACCCAGGTTTGGCAACCACCATTCCGCGCTTAATTTCCTTTTTGTCTATACCGCGAAGGAGCAAACCAACGTTATCACCGGCTTCACCCTGGTCAAGAATTTTGCGGAACATTTCCACGCCGGTAACAACCGATTTCATCTTTTCATGGCTAAGACCGATAATTTCAACTTCATCGCTGGTGTGGATAACACCGGTTTCGATACGTCCGGTAGCAACAGTTCCACGGCCTGTAATTGAGAAGACGTCTTCAACAGGCATCAGGAAGGGTTTTTCGTTTTCACGGGGAGGAATGGGGATATACTCGTCAACCGCAGCCATCAGCTCCATTACCTTTTCCACCCACTTGGGTTCGCCATTCAGCGCACCAAGTGCAGAACCCCTGATAACAGGAGTATTTTCTCCGTCAAACTGGTAGAATGTGAGCAGCTCGCGAACTTCCATTTCAACAAGGTCGAGCATTTCGGGATCGTCAACGGCATCGCACTTGTTAAGGAAAACCACGATTCTGGGCACGTTTACCTGGCGGGCAAGTAGGATATGCTCACGGGTTTGGGGCATGGGGCCATCAGTAGCGGCAACTACAAGAATAGCGCCATCCATCTGGGCAGCACCAGTTACCATGTTCTTAACATAGTCGGCGTGGCCAGGGCAGTCAACGTGAGCGTAGTGACGTTTCTCGGTTTGGTACTCAACGTGAGCGGTATTAATGGTGACACCCCTCTCCTTTTCCTCGGGAGCGTTGTCAATAGAGTCAAACGAACGGTACTCCGAAAGTCCTTTTTCTGCCAATATCTTGGTAATTGCGGCAGTCAGAGTTGTTTTGCCGTGGTCAACGTGGCCAATGGTTCCAACATTTACGTGCGGTTTCGACCTATCAAATTTTTCTTTAGCCATAACTTCAGGTATTAATTAAATTAGTATTTAAAAACTTGAATTTCAAATGTTTAAAAAATCGAGCCGATGATGAGAATTGAACTCATGACCCCTTCCTTACCAAGGAAGTGCTCTACCCCTGAGCTACATCGGCATTGTGTGCAGAGCGGGAGACGAGACTCGAACCCGCGACCCTCAGCTTGGAAGGCTGATGCTCTACCGACTGAGCTACTCCCGCATTTGGCTACTGGTTAAGGCCTTCCCTGGAAAAAGCGATCAAAAAAAGACAAAACCAATAACAACACAATTAACTCGTGGGGAGAGCAGGATTCGAACCTACGAAGGCGTACGCCAGCAGATTTACAGTCTGCCCCAGTTGGCCACTTTGGTATCTCCCCATTTTTCACCCCGAGCCGATGGAGGGATTCGAACCCACGACCAGCTGATTACAAATCAGCTGCTCTGGCCAACTGAGCTACATCGGCAATAAAAGGTGTAGAATGACTCAAAGAACATTTACCCCCTAAAATCGGATTGCAAATGTATAATATTTTTAATTACCTGCAAAAATAATTTTGAATTTTATTAAGGTTAATGCCAGCTGTACACCTTTTTTTTAAATGTGGCACTTAAAGTTCAAATGCAAAAAAGCCCCGTATCAGGGGCTTTCGCTAACAGCTATTCTCCTCTAAGCTTTTCCTTATGTTTTTTTACCTGAATTTTTAAGGCGCTAATACACTCATCAACAGCCTCCTCGAAGGTTTTGCACCTTTTTTCGGCAAATAAGTCGGACCCAGGCACTTTTATACGAATCTCGGCAATTTTATTCTCCTGAACCTGGCTGCTCTCAAGCCTCAGGAAAACTTCAACTTCCACAATGTTATCGAACAGGCGTTCGAGTTTTGATACCTTTTTGTGAATAAAATCGGTAAGCTTCTTGTCCGCATCAAACTTGATCGACTGGATTTTGATGTTCATATCGGTTCCTCCTTTTAAATTTTAAGCTCTAGGATGAGCTTGATTATAGTTACGTTTCAACTTTTCAAATGTATTGTGGGTGTAAACCTGTGTTGCCAGTAGGTTTGAATGGCCTAGTAGCTCCTTAATGGCGTTCAGTTCTGCACCCTGGTTGAGCAGGTGGGTAGCAAAGGTGTGTCGCAGCACGTGGGGGCTTCTTTTTTGAAGGGGAGTTACCATGGACAGGTAGCGGTTCACTACCCGATAGGCTAGTTTCGGGTAAATGGGCTTTCCCTTACAGGTTATAAAAAATGCACTACACCCATCAGCTACTACTTCTTGCCTGGCGGCTATATACCGTTGAATTAAAGGTTTAATATCGGGATGTAAGGGTACCACTCTTTCCTTATTCCCCTTTCCAAGCACCTTCATGGTTTGGGAGTTGGTATCGATTGATGAGAGTGATAGGCCAACCAGCTCCGATAGTCGTATTCCACTGTAGTAAAGTAGGAGAACAATAAGGCTGTCGCGAATTCCCTCAAATGAAGCGGGAAATAGGTTATCAGCTTCCAGCTTTTCCATGTCAGATTCAGGAACGAATTCGGGTAAACGTTTGCCTGCTTTGGGTGGAACAACCTTGACAATTGGGTTAGAACTAATAGCACCTTGATTTTTCAGGTACCTGAAAAAAGTGCGAAGCGATGAAAGTTTACGGTTGATCGATCGCTCTGAAATGCCTTCCGACATTAGAAACACTACCCATGCCCTAATATGCCGATGGGTAATTTGAGAAAAATCCACCTCGCTTGCCTCCGGCTGGTAAAAATTCAAAAATTGCCTGATGTCATCCCCATAGGAGCGAACGGTATGCGAGGAGTAACCTCTCTCAACCTCAATATGTTTCAGAAAGGATGCCAGCATATTCATTTCATGCAATGTAGGCATTCTCAACTCAAAAAACAAAAAATCAGGCAAAATAATGCCTGATTACCCAAAACAAATATTGAGAGCTACTCCTCCTTTTGCTGGAGCTGTTGAATATAAATAGCTCTTTTAATTTCTTCCCTGCGACGAACCGATGGTTTAGTGTAGGCCTGACGCGACCGTAACTCTCTCATAATGCCGGTTTTTTCAAATTTGCGCTTAAACTTTTTGAGAGCCCTTTCAATATTTTCACCCTCTTTAATTGGAACTATGATCATACCACTAGTTTTTTGATTTGCAAAAGTACATATTTTCTTTAACTTTTCAAATCAATAAAAATTATTTTTTTGAATTAATGCCAAAATTAACAGCTGCGAAATCCTTGATATATTTGAATTGGCCCATTTTCTTAACCCCTATCTCACGGTTATCAGGTAGGGGTATATCTTTTGAAACTTATCTGCCGGAACCAGCTTGTTTTGAACCAACTCGTGCGGATTGCCAATTGAACCCTTTTTGCCGCGGTAGTAAATGATTGCCTTAGCCTGATAGTCGGTAAGGTAGGGGTGGCTCCTCAACTCCTCGTAGGTTACCTCGTTAAGGTTTATTCTTCTGATGGCCAGGCTGTCAACCTTTACCTGGGGCGAAATTGAGGCTACCAGCTCGGGGGTTATCCCGTAAATATCAGCTAGCTGGTTAACACTGTAGAATCCTCCAACCAGATTTCGAAAAGTAACAATTCGGTTGGCATAGCTTCTGCCTATACCTTTTATCCGCATTAGCTGGGTGGTGTCTGCAGTATTCAGCTCCACAGGGAAAATACTGCTTGATCCACTTTCAGCGTTCAAGAGTTGCTGTTCATGCGATTTGGCAGTAATCCTGACAAGCGGTTTCAGCCTGGCCAGCGTTGAGGAATCGAGCACGTAGATCTTAGCGAGGTCGGTGGCCGAATCGAAGTGCCCACCCTTTTCACGGTACTTTAAAATCACCCCAGCCTGCTTTACCGATAACCCGAGCTCCACCAGGCTATCCAGTGAAATTGTATTGGGGTCAAAAGGAAACTGTTTGGGTTCAGCTCGTCGTGGAACCTCCTCGTGCTCAATAGAAAAAGTTGTTTTTTCAACCTCATTTCTAGGGTTAAACCGGGCAGAAAGGAAAAAGCTGTCAATAGCGGTATTCATAGTGCTACTCGGGCTATTCCTGCTAAACTTTATATGCCTGATTGCTGCGGGAGCAAGCATAAAAACCACAAGCAGAAATGATAGTACTAGCGTTCCGTTGCGCTCGCTCCGGGTAAATGAAAAGTAGTCTTTCAATTTTGATTTAAACTTATGCATGGCAACCTGCCGGCTATGTAAAAATGAGCAATCAACCCAACCAGAACCAGCTTAAAGTAACGCAGCCAGAAAACAATATTTACAAAAAATCAACATGGATAAAAGCATTCTCAAAATCGAAAGCTTAAGCTTCTGGTAAACAATTTTATAAAATTAGCAGAATAAATGCAAATATTTGCTCGGGTATTAGCAAAAAACCCACAACAACAAAGTTGTGGGTTTACAGAAAATATGAAGTTGATTTACGCTATATCAATCT
>Ga0116192_1000818_pt1 | contig 22984 bp, 19 predicted proteins | sample AD_UKC113_MetaG_FD_89876 | JGI IMG/M metagenome (GOLD analysis project Ga0116192, IMG submission 89876) | Active sludge microbial communities of municipal wastewater-treating anaerobic digesters from Hong Kong - AD_UKC113_MetaG | ecosystem: Engineered > Bioreactor > Anaerobic > Digestate... | reverse complement strand
GTGATGGCCTGATTCAGCTTGTCGGTCTCGGTAATGACTTTTGTGATGATATTCCTGAAGGCGTTTCTCGCTTGCTCCTCAGCACAAATGATTTGTCCGAACTCGTCATGATCGTCTATGTACGAGGTGTAAGCGCCATCCTGTGTGAGATCATAGTTGGCAGTCTTACTGATGAGATTAACCGTTGCCCGGGTTCTTTTGCTGATGCTCAGGATTATTGCAAGAACCATTGCCAGGGTGAGGGCCGTTGTAATGCTGCCGGATAGCAAAATGCTTGTCTTAGATCTGCCAATGTTCATGTGGCTTGTCTTTATGATATCTTCAGTATAAATATCCATTTTTTCCTCGATCATATCGAGCTCGTTTCTGGTATTCTCAAAGATCTTATAGGCCTCATTGGGGTTAGACAAAGTGTTCTTATTGACATCATAGAGGCTGATCCATTTATTGTAGCCCTCCTCAAAGGTTTTAAAATGGGCTAACATCTCGTTGTTAAGCTCGCTGAGCCTCTGGTTTTGAAGTATATAGGCACTGCTGGACATGATATCCTTTGCCTTCTGAACCAAATCCTTGGTTTGATTGATGTTGTTCAAGTACGATTCCTTAGCAGTAGAGGCCGTTGACGGATCTATACCATAGAGCAGATTGCTCTGGTCTTTCAGCGCTTGATAAAAGTCCCTGTCCGCATTGACAAGATAAATCGAGCTCATATGAAGCTGATTATAGAGGGAGTTTATGAGCTCAGTGGACATCCGCTGTGAATTCACAATGGACAGGGTGGAAATAGCAATGAGGTTAATAATGGGCAGTAAAAGAGGAAGTAAGAGTTTAGTTCTGAGTTTAAGATTGTTAAATTTGAGACGTTTAAGCATGTTTCTCCTCCGTAATTTATAATTATGCTATATATTGTATACCCATTTGTTATATGTTGTAACTGTTTTAACCAAATCCATAAAAAATCAACCAAATAAGTATCTATTATAAAAATGTCCTGAGGCACTGCTTGTTTTAAAAAAATGATATAGTAATGGGTAAAAGCCGTTTGTCATATGCTAGATGACATTCTGATCAAATTAATCCATAAGCTAACCCGCTTACAATATCTCATTGAAGAAGGAGCAAGATGCTATTGAATCACGCGTGTATCTGGTGCTGCCAAACGCAGTTGCCGAAAGCTTGATTTTTAAACTTGACGGCTAACATTTGTTAGCTTATAATGAGGATAACGAACGTTAGCCTTGTGAGGTTGAGAGTCATGGTTCAAAGCACAAGCATGCCCACTAAAGAGAGAATCCTCAATGCTGCCATCGATCTATTTGCAGAAAAGGGCTTCGGTAATGTTTCAGTCCGGGATATAGCGCAAAAGGTGGGTATCAGAGCCAGCTCCCTGTATAAGCACTATGAATGCAAGGAGGACATACTCAACAGCATTTTTGACCACTTCAAGGAGAAAATCCTTCAAACCCGGCTTCCTGAGCAAGATCTTAACACACTCTTAAAATCTATGACACCGGAGCAATATCTGAATGCTTCCTTTGAACAGTTTAAGCAGGTGATGTGGACGCCGATCAATGTCAAGATCTCCAGGATCATCACTTTGGAGCAGCAGCGCAATCATTCAGTAAGAACCTTTTTTGTCAGAGAGTTCATGGAAAAACCGAAGCAGATGCTGCGTCATGTTCTGGACGTCATGATTCAAAATGGCACTATAGGCCCTTTGGATACCGAGGTTGCAGCCGAGGAATATCATGCCTATATCATCAGCCTGTACTATGAGCAAAACTTTCTTAGGGAGCATCCCAGCCTTGATGAAATAGAGATGAAGATGAAGCAGCATAACGCATTTTTTGCCCGGAACGTCCTTCAAGAAAGGTGGATGGAGTCATGAAGGTTTTAGCCATCCTTGGAAGTCCCAGAAGAAAAGGGAATACCTATCACATCATCGAAAAAATCAGAATGCACCTGGCTGCCCAGGACAAGGATATCGCTTTTGAAGAAATATGGCTTGAGGATTATGAGCTTAAGCTATGCAAGGGATGCTTCTCCTGCTTTGCGCGGGGCCAGAGTACCTGCCCGCTAAAAGATGATCATGCCATTCTGGAAGAAAAGATGAACCAGGCCGATGGCATCATCTTTGCTGCACCCACCTATGCCATGGGGGTTCCCGCTTTGATGAAGAACTTCATCGACCGGTTTGCCTACACAAGCCACCGCCCCTACCTTTTTGACAAGGCCTTTATGGCCGTTTCGACGGTGGGCGGCATTGTAGGATTAAAACAGACATTAACCCAGCTGTCCATGCTGGCCTCCGGCGGAAAGTCTCTTGTCAGGCTGGGGGTCATGTATCCGCCGGTTCGTATGGCCGGTGTTGAAAAACGCACTGAAAAGCAGGTAAGAAAGGCGTCAAAGGCCTTCTATCGTTCACTGACAAAGGGGAAGCGAAAGGTTCCCGGATTAAGCGATTGGGCTTATTTCTCCTCCTTCAAGGGTTTCAGTGAGACTGAAGCTTATCAGCAGGTGAGCCCTGCGGATTATGAGTACTACAGGGATAAGGCCTATTTCTACCCTGTTGAGGGTCATCCCCTGAGTCAGCTTCTGGGCAAGATCATGAAAGGGCTTATGGGTGTGGCCATTAAGCGCATGACCAGGTAGCTGTTCATCCCTCTCATAAAAATCCACAGCCAAAGGCCCAGAGGACAAGATAGTGCAAGCTTTTGCCGCCAGCTCTATAAAACGTGAAAGAAATTACCATCGGGTTCTGATAAAATAATAAGTGTACCACCATATTGGTCCATTAGTTAACTTTTGGATATGAGCGATGTTTTTATGAGGGGATAATAATGATGAGAAAAAGCAGATTATTTCAAGTTATTTTGGTCTTTGTCTTAATCGCGTTTTCGCTCGTGGGCTGCAGCGGTAATCAGAATCCTGCAGTTGCCCAAAATACCCAACTGAGCACAAGTAATCCTACCCCTTCAGCCAGCGGTCAGACACAGGAGCCGGCGGGAGAGAACAGCCCCACACCGGGGACTGAGAGCAGTCCTACACCTGAGCCTCTGGAGCTCAACATCAAGCCTCTTGAAATTGTAACCCCCAATAACGAACCCATCATCATTCCCGAAGTCGACATTGATGCTTTTGATGTGCCCGACACCGAAGCCATGAGGTTTGTGGAAAGCATGAAAATCGGCTGGAATCTGGGAAACACCTTTGATGCCACAAGCGAAAGCACGCCTCTGGCTGATGAGTTAAAAATCGAATCGGCATGGGTAGGCGTTCTGACCACAAAGGAGATGATACAGGCCGTTAAGGAAGCGGGCTTCAATACCATCAGAATTCCCGTATCCTGGCACAATCACTTGCTCGAGAACTTCACCATCAGTGAGCCCTGGCTGAACAGGGTGAATGAGGTGGTGGATTATGCCATCTCCGAGGGTATGTATGTGATTATTAATATTCATCACGATATCGCTAAGGAATACTATTATCCCACAAGCGAGTACTTACTGAACTCCAAGACCTATACCACAGCCATCTGGACACAGCTTGCCAAGCGATTCAGAGATTATGATGATCACCTGATATTCGAGTCTGTCAATGAGCCCCGAATGGTTGGAACCAAATATGAATGGTGGCTGGATATGAACAATGAGAGCTGCAGGGACGCCGTGGAATGCATCAACCAGCTGAACCAGGTCTTTGTGGATACCGTCCGTCTCACCGGGGGCAATAATGCAACCAGGTATCTGATGGTGCCAGGCTATGACGCATCGGCCGATTCGGCTCTCAGCCCAGCCTTCAAGCTTCCCACCGACACCGTGGCTGACAGGCTGATCGTGTCGGTTCATGCCTACACACCCTATAACTTTGCTCTCCAGGGCCCCACGGAAAACGGCAGCGTCTCCAACTGGAGCATGTCCAACGAGGCCAGCACCAGAGATATTGATACCTTTATGGACGGGCTGTATAATAAGTACATCTCACAGGGCATCCCGGTTGTAATCGGCGAGTTTGGCTCCAGAGATAAAAAGGGCAACCTTCAGGATAGGGTTGACCACGCTGCTTATTATATCCGATCGGCCAGAGCAAGAGGCATGACCTGCGTATGGTGGGACAATAATGCTTTCTCAGGCAATGGAGAGAATTTCGGCCTTTTGGACAGAAGGAACGTGCAGTGGAAATATCCCGACCTTTTGGCTGCTCTGATGAAATACGCCGAGGCACGCTAGAACGCTAAAGCCATGGGTTCCGGCCTTTACGGCTCACACGGGAGAATGGTTCAGCAAGGTCCTCTTTATAATCCCGCCAAGAATCTATAGCCCGGCGTGGGGGATGATTAGAAATGCTGACATGCCTGTATAAAGGGAAGATCATTAACGCAATAGAACTGCCGGAGGATTTTCAGAACATTAAAATGATCAGGCTTGCGGGAAGCAATGGCGAGCTGATCTGTGATGAGTGCAAATCTCCCGTCTTTTTTAAGCAGGGCAAGGTGATAGAGTCTCACTTTGCCCATTTCCATGATAATGGGCGGGAATGCGCTTCCATGCGTGAATCGGAGATTAAACGCAAATGCAAGCGCCTTCTCTACCAGTATTTCAAGAGTCTGTATCCGTCTGATCAGGTTACATTGGAGAAAAAGGTCATCGAAAACCATCGCTCAGACCTTGTCATAGAAGCATCAGGCAAGGTTTTATGCATTGAGCTGCTTTGGCATTTGATGTCGGCGCGGGATGTGGAAAATCTCTATGAAAGATATGCTTCAGCCCATCAGGCCTTTTTAGGCATCGTCATCGGCAAGCCCTCTGCCGAGCTTGAAAACAAGCTCTCCTATGCCGAGAGAAAGCAGCTTCACGAAACCATCAACCATAAGATCCTATACCTGGATGCCGAGACCGAGAAATTCTTTGTTTTACGGAAATACCAATACGAGACCCTGTCCCAGATGCTGCTTACACAGCATGATCCCTCCGAGCTCCGGTTTGATCTTGCAAGCGGCGCGTTTTCTGTGGAGGACGAGGCAGCAACCCAAAGGGTTGTGGAAGAAAGCCTTAAGAAGGCCTATGAGACTGAAATCGCGAAGAACCCCTGGAAGAAATATATCCCGGTGAAGCCTGAGGAGCAATATCAAGCCCTCGGTACATCCCATTCAAGGCTCACTAACAGACCGATCTCCACTTCGGTCATCCATTATGACGGCTTCTACAAGCTGTTTCTGAGTGCCCTGGACGGCAACGATCAAGCGCTCATGGACTTTATTGAGAAAAACCCTCTTCCCGCCAGATCCTTTTTAAAGACCATCAGAAAAGAGGGTTCCTTAAGACAACGCAATTATGCCGAGAAGCTTATGAACCGGTTATAAAAGCAAATCGCCGGCCATTTTAAGAAGAAGGATCACCGGATCACCACAATACCCTTCTCCTCCAGCTTTTGAATCAAAGTGGTATCATGAAAGTTATGTAAGACAACTCTTTTCAAGGATGGTATGTTGAATAAAGGAGAATAATCTTCAATAGGGTTGTTTGAAAGATCGATAACCTCCAGATTAGGCAACACCTGTAATACCTGAATATCCGAGATCTGATTGTTGCTGATAAATAGGATCTCTAAATTCTTTAGTGTCTCTATGCCATCCAGGCTTTTCAGGTCACAGTCTGGAAGGCTCAGTTCTTTAAGCTCTGTTAAGCCTGTAATCGCGTTTAAGTCAAACCTGGAGATGTTTGCCGCATAGAGATACCGCAGCTCCTTAAGCTGAGACAAGGGTTTGATATCGTTGATGGGATTTACCGAAATATCCAGCCAGAATAGATTCGTAAGCCTTCCCACAGGGGTAATATCCCTGATTCGGTTGTTGTTAAGAGAAAGCTCCCTGAGATTTATTAATTCTGCCAGGGGGGCTGTATCGGTAATGGCGTTTCGATCCAGGAATATTGACTGTATTTGATCCTGCCCCAGCAGGAAAGACAGGTCGGTTAGGCCGTCACATCTCAGCCTTAAGTTCCTCAGCTTTGGCGGATAGGTCAGTGTAAAAGGATCCAGGCTTTTCTGCCAGTCGACTTCAAGGGTGATAAGACTGCTCAGCTTACCGATATCGGACAGATTCTCAATACTGCCCTTTTCATTGTGCACCATGCCATCTTTATCGATATAGCCATGCTCTAAAAATCCGTTAATGTATCCCAGATTCTCACTGACATAAGGTCCGATAATAGTCAATGAGGTTATGGATTCAATATCCGATTGACTGAGTTCACCCTCGGGCTTATTAAGCAACTGCCGGATAGCTGCTTCCATACTACGGTCGTAAAAACCGGATAGGCTTTCAAAAATAGCTTCTCTTGCCGATGCAAGGCTGGTGCTATCCATGATCTTCTGTACGGAGCTGCTGTTATCCGAAGTTCCCCATGAGGCAAGCTGCATATTACTATTCGAATTACCGGCTTGAACAGGATTTGTCAGGGTAATCAGGATAATCATCAAAAATAGAACGGATGCAGTGATGCTCCGCATGATCCCCAAGGGCTCATGTGTTTTTATGGCAAGTATTCTTTTCTTAAGGGGAGAATTTCCCTCAATGATACCAGCCATTCCGGAGACCTTCACGGTTTTTTTATAGCTTTCAACAAGCTTGATCAGTGTTTTGCCATAACGAATGCCCGATTCCTTGTCCATATGGGCGAGCGCTATCATATCGCAGGAGATTTCTCTATCCTGCCGTATCCTGTAGAAGGCATACCATAGTAAGGGGTTGAACCAATGTATCACCTTTAATATTGTTGTCAGCCAGCCGATCAATATATCATTTTGCTTATAATGGGCAAGCTCATGAAGCATGATGTAATACAGTTCCTCATCATTCATAGTATCCATAACAGATTTGGGAATGATCAGCCGGGGTCGAACGAAACCAAAGAGCGCAGAACAGAAAACCTTGTCACTTTCCACTAATGGAATATGGGTATGTACTTTCATTTTCTTTCTTGCTTCATCCAGGATTTCATAAGCTCTGGCATTCAACAAGGAATCTGCCTTACGAATGTTTAACCAAAAACGTATGTTGACAACAAGCGCATAAATTCCGAAAAATATGGCCCCTCCCAGCCATATTAGAGCGAACAGATTTATTAGCCCCATCCCTTGCATTGCGGATTTATCCGTAGGCTGGGTAGCTGTCGGCACCATATCGGCTTCGGAATGAGTCTTGTCTTCTTCATGCATTGTATAATCCAGATTTGAGAGCTGACTGCGCCCCCCTAAAAAAGCCAAGTCTGACAATTCTGCTGATATTTTTCGCTCAATACTATCGGCTAGATTAAAGATACTTGCCTTGCTCTCAATGGAATGGGGTAGGAGAAGCCGCACGATTACCAACATCCAGAGCAGATACCGCCATCTCATACCCAGCCGGTTTCCAACGATGAGATGCACCAGAAGGATAAGTACTACAATAACTCCTGCCATGATAGAGGTTTGGAGTACGGCCTGAAAAATATGCTGCAGGCTCATATCAGATATCCTTTTCGTTCAGGATTTTTTTCAGATCCTCAATTTCTTTTTTGGAAAGCTGCTTATACTCGAGGAAGTTGGTAATCATGCAATTAACTGACCCATTGAAAACTTTTTGAATGAAGGATTTGCTTTCAGACAGGACACACTCCTGCTCCTCAACAATAGGATAGTAAAGATAGGTTCTATTGTCGACATGATAGGACAGTGCTTTCTTAGTAACAAGTCTTCCTATGAGTGTTTTAATGGTTTTTGGTTTCCAGCTACAGCTGCCCTCCAGCTTTTCCACAATCTCATTGGCAGTGAGGGGAGACTGTGCCCATAACACTTTCATGATCTGCCATTCGGCGTCTGATATGGAAGGCATTTGATTCATCTGCATCAGCCCCTTAAAATGGTTTCATGCTTTAACATTACACACGCAGTCAGAGAATGTCAAGCGTCAGACCTCATGTCTGAATTTGCTTGACAATCAGTAATTACAAATGTAGTATTATTATTACGATTACGCGCGTAATCGAATCGAATAGTGTCGCCCCCAATACAGCCTGCCCGCCGGAAGGTGTCAGTACCGGCAGCAGATGCACTAGTTATATTGGTAGTTCGTTAGGACATGACTATAGGTCTCCGACATGTTCAAGCCCAGCTAAGTGTTCTCGTTGCTCTTAAACAACCGGGTCACCACGTAGCCATGACTTTTCAATTCAAGCTACCTGTGTACAGCCAAAGAAATGTAAATATTGTGGTGTATCAGATGGACCAGCCCTTGGTCATGTACCTATTGCACCTGCTAATTGTACCAATCCGGCAATCTGCTTGCAGTGTAACAGTCCAATAGCAGCAGCACTCGGTCATAATTATGCAAGTGCAACCTGCTCTGAACCAGCAAAATGTAGTCGTTGTAGTTCTTATGATAGCTCAAGCCATCCCTTAGGCCATACTGGTGGAACCGCTACCTGTACTACTCAGGCAAAATGTACCAGATGTGGTCAGTTTTATGGAAGCGCGAAAGACCATGATTATTCTATACAAGCAACATGTGTTCAGCCCCAAAAGTGTTCACGCTGTGGTACTCCTGATGGTCCTACTCTGCGTCATTTACCGATTGCATGACCAACCTGTACACAACCGGCAAAATGTCAGTTCTGCAATTTTACTCTTCATGAAGCACTTGGACATGATATGGCCCCAGCAACTTGTGTTAGAAAATCCATGTGTAAACGTGATGGATGTAGCCATACAGAAGGCGATTTTGCACCGCACATATATGGCAGTTGGGTGACTTTTGTAACAGACTTGTATTGAGCGTATAGCTCAAGGGCTTTTTCTTTTGATATTTTGAAAACACTTCGGATACTCCTTTCGGAGCCCACTTGTGTCCAACTTTTTGTCCGCACCCCCTTAATCAATTTCTCTTAATCTGCAGACACCACTTTTCTAGAAGATCCATCTACTTTCATTCTTACTAATTTATCTGCCCCTGCTTCAAGATATTCAGTAATAACCCAATAGTAAATATGATCCCCTACAACACCATGAATCTGTCTAATACGCTCATTTTCTCCCTTAGGCAGTGCCATTATATTGTCACCATTCAAATCCATAGCGTAGATTTCTCCAGCCTCTTCAGTCATAAAATGCCCCTAGTGTGTTTTTTTCATCTCCACTTCCAGACCCAGGAATACTCGGATAGCACTGCTCACAACCTTCGAGTTTATATGCCTTGTCCCAATCTTTTTCATTTTTGCAGTTTTTACATATACGATATCTCCAATGGAACTCCTCTCCTGCACGATGAATCTCTTCATTCACCCAATCACCATAGAATGATATTTCAGGGCTAACGTGCAGGTGTGTGAACAAATTTTCAGAAAAGAAGACTCAGATAATTGCTTATATGGATATTGAGTTTGATAATAAAACTGATGGGATAGTGCTTATTGATGATTTGCCGAGGCCTCAAAGAGAGACATGGTACTGCCCTGAATGTGAAAGAATTTATGTACTCGAGAATGGTGATTTGAAAAAAAGATATGTTATTGATAAGAAGTGGGTTGATAAGAAGCTCGTTAAGTAATAATTGACAACTGACTGTAAATCGATTATAAATCCTTAATTAAAAACAGCCTGCCTGCCGGAAGGAAGGTGTCAGTACCGGCAGGGCAGGCTTTATGTAATGGTGTGCCATTCAATTTGACCGTAAAGTTGACCCCCTTATATGTCAGGCTGGCAGGCCATGGCACGACCTGGTGATTAAGCTTCTTTCACAAGGGACTTTCCAATAGTCTTGATCACAGCGAGGGCGATTGCGCCGCCGATGAGAGCCGTAACAAGCTGAGGCCAGCTGAAGGTTGCGATCATGGCTGTGGCTTTGGGTCCGGGGAGGTTCATCCAGTTCACAAACAGGTTTATGGAAGCGAAAAGGAAACCGAACTTTAATACGGCACCCGAAGCAACGCCAAGGATCTGTTGCTTCTTAAAGAGGACGAACAGAAGAACCAGAATGAAATTACCCACTCCAATAAAAGGTGCAAAGAGCAGGGGAATAGGTGCACCGGTGAGGATGGCGCCGAAGGGAGAAAGCAATGATACTGCCAGGCCTCCCCAAAGCCCGACCGAAGCCGCTGCTATTACAAGGCAGGCATTCACGAGAGAGCCTGTTATAAACTGATTGGCTTGGCCCAGAGGCAATGAACGCCCTAAGGTTTGAAACACGATCGTTAATGCCAAAAGGATGGCAGTTCTGGTCATAAATTTTACTGACATAAATATATCCTCCGATTTAATCATTCATTTTTTACGCATAAGATGATCATTAAGGTTTACCCAGCATGGCGCTGCAAACGCGGTGCCAGTGCCGATTAACTTGCCTGTGGCGTATTTGCCAATAGTTGCTTTTCTCCGTGTAATGCGGTTATAAAAACATAACCGTGAAACTAAAAAACTCTTCCCGAAAATAAATCAGGAAGAGTCATCTGCACGATGCTTCATATGCTTGACCCCCTCCGATTAAGAACGCTCCGATTCGTCAGGTTCCCCAAATGGGGACTTGTATGATCCTCGATACAGGAGATGCTTTGCTCCGATATCTCAGATGTTTGTTATATTAAAATCAGCCCAGCAGCGCGACCTTTACCTTAACACCCCTAAGGTTTCCCAGCTTGCCGCTCAGTGCGCCGATTTCTTCATTGGTTCCATCCACGATGATTGATATCACCGACAGACCCTTTTCCTTAAACGGAATGCCCATGCGGCCTACAATGATTTTTCCGAAATCGCTCAGAATCTCATTGACCTTGCCTGCGGCCTCATCCCGGTTTCTTATGGCGATACCGATCACCGATATCCTATTGGGACTGTCCATGTACAACCCTCGTTAAATTATTAACTTTCCTATGGCTATTGTACCACATCTACATGAAAAGTAAATAGCCTAATGGCAAGAATAGGTGGTGCTCGACTGGTGAATATTTATACAAAAAAATAGCGATTGCCAAAAATTTATGTTTCAAACAAGAAATATTTGGATATAAACAAATAAGCTAATCGTTTAAAGAACAGAACTGCAAAAGATAACCTGATTAAGTCCACGTCAGGGAGGCTGAAAATGAACAATACTGAGGTTCAGACCATTATCTCCCAGCTTAAAACCGATGCAGATCTCTATATCTTTGGGATATCATTCCTTTTTATCGGCCTGTCCTTCGTTCTGTCGTTTTTTATGATCAAGAATAAGCTGAAGCAGACCCTGGCGTTTTCTGTCGTGGCTATTGCCAGCGGACTCAATCTTATCGGACAGGCACCCAGCAATGCCATCCTTTTTAGTTCATATGAAATCCTTGGCGTCGATCTATGGACTTTTTCTTTATACATGTTGCCACTGGGCTTTTTAGCTTTTGTGGAATGCGTCCTGAATTATCGTCCATGGCAGAAGAAAATCATCAGAGCATTATTTTATGGTATGGCGGCTCATGTATTCATCACGACGGCTCTGGACCTTTTGGGCCTCTGCGATATTACCGTCACACTTAGCTATTATGGTCCCATCATCGTGCTGACGATCTTGATCACCCTGTTTCATAGATATGATAAAAATGCTCCGTTCCATACCAAGATCCTGCTTGTGGGAATGTACTGGTGTTCGGCAGTGTGCATTCTTCATGGGATCTTGATGAATCTGACGCAAGGGACGCATAGGCCTATTTTGCAGTGGGGGATCATCGTCTTGATCCTATCCTTTATGCTATCCATGATCGCACAGTTTAAAGCGACCCACATGCTTCAGATGAAGCAGGCTGCCGAGCTGGCACAGAAAAATGAGGAGCTCCAACAGGCTCTGGCCGAGGTGGACTCACTGAATAAATCCCTGGAAAGCCGTGTTCAGGACAGAACCGAGCAGCTGACCTGTGCCAATGAGGAGCTTCAGGCCATCAATGAGGACCTTACCCAAACCATGAACAAGCTTTTTGAGACCCAGTCCAAGCTGGTTCAGTCCGAAAAGATATCGGCGCTGAGTACACTGGTTGCGGGCATTGCCCATGAAATCAATACACCCATCGCAGCCATACAATCCAATCTGCAGCTGGAAGAGGTGCTTTTCTCAGATATCGATTATGCCAATTCAGAGAGTATGCATGTCTATCTGCAAAATGTCCCCGTTATGCGGAAAAACAACCTTATGGCCACAAAGCGCATCGCCGAGATCATCCGGGATATGAAGAACTTTGCCAGGCTGGATGAATCCGAGTTTAAGGTGGCCAATATCAACGACGGCTTCGAGAGCACTCTGACCCTATTGAATCATAAGATGCTCGACAAGAACATCAGTGTCATCAAGGACTTAGGAAGCATTCCGGATATCTTCTGTGTGCCGAGACAGATTAATCAGCTGGTTCTGATACTCCTAACCAATGCCATTGAAGCCATATCCCGTGACGGGCACATCAAAATAGCCACTGGGGTTTCAAATGATGCTATTCTCATCAGCATTTCCGATGATGGCTGCGGCATACCGCAAAAAAACCTTAGCAAGATATTTAATCCAGGCTTCACCAGCAAGGGTGTCGGTGTGGGCACAGGCCTGGGCTTGGCTATCGCTTCAAAGATTGTCGATCAGCATAAGGGAACTATTACCGTAGAAAGCCAGGAGAGCAGGGGCTCCACGTTCACCATATCCATCCCCGTCAATCATGGAGTTGAATCCTCTCAGGAGACTGCATAAAAACGTGGGCGCACCGATTGAGATATCCCACGATTATACAGGCACATCAAACAGGGGATATTGATCCCATGCATAAAATCTGTTTTAATAGAAGAAGCCAATTCTTTAGCAAACAATAAGGTGTTGATCAGAGTTGTTCAAGGTAAGACTTGCCTACAGGCCTTTAAATAAACTTTTAAAAGTCACATTAAGTCCATACCTTAACCGACGCTTCAACATTCACTACGAGGACGAGGCTATAAGAGATTTGAAGGCGCCGTTCATAGTTGTGGCCAATCATCAGACCAATTGGGATCCCTTTATTCTTTCATGTAAAATTCAGGACCCGGTTCATTTTGTGACATCGGTTCAGCAGTTCCGGTCGCCTATCATGCGCTTTTTGCTGGGGCTTGCAGGTTCCATTCCAAAAACCAAATCCATGAGCGATTCCACAGCCGTCAGAGGGATTTTAAAGATTCGTGATCTCAAGGGCAACATAGGCATATTCCCAGAGGGAAAGCGTTGCTGGGACGGTCGTACCGAGCCCATTTTATATCCCACAGCCAAGGTCATCAGGCAGCTCAAGCTCCCTGTGGTATCGGTGCTTTTTCAAGGAGGATACCTAAGTCACCCCCGATGGGCCCGCAAATCAAGAAAGGGCGAAATGCATCTTACCTACCGCCTTTTGCTCAATGGAGATGAGGTGGGAAGCCTATCGGCTGATGAGATCTACCGACGGATCTGTGAAGCCCTTTGGCACGATGAATACCAATGGCAGGCCGAAAAAAGGACTCCGTATCTGGGAAAAGGGCTGGCAGAAGACCTTGAACTGGCGTTGTTTCTCTGTCCCAAATGCCATTCCGTCGGAAAGCTGGTGTCAAAGGGGGATCACCTTACCTGCACACAATGCGGCGAGGTGGTTCGCTACAATGCCTATGGCTATTTTGAGAAGGATGTCGGGGAGCCGGCTTTTCACACCGTTTATGAATGGAACCAATGGCAGTTGTCCCAGCTTTCCCAAATGATAAAGGAACGGCTCCATAATCCTGAAATGCCTGTTTTTGAGGATCGGGATATCACACTCTTTACGGCAGAGTCGTACAAGCCTTTGCGCAGGATTGCCCGGGGAAGGCTCAGCCTTCGGATCGACGGTATTTTGTTTACACCTGAAAGGGGCTCTGCACAGTTTTTCGGTATGGATGCCCTAAGCGGCGTCAGTACACATCTGAGAAATCGCTTTGATTTTTATCATCATGGAGAATTCTATCGCGTGGCCTTCAATAACAGACACTGTTCAGCCAATAAATGGTCAGAGGCCTATGACAGGATTCAACTGGCTATTCACGGTTTAAAACCGTTAAGCCCGGAGGGAGGAAGCCTATGAGCAATGTTTGGAATTACATCATCGATGCCGCCATCATATCGCTGCTGCTGATTGTTTCGGTATTTTTAAAGGCTAATATAGGGGTTGTAAGGAAATATCCCATACCCGTTCCCATCATCGCAGGCTTCTTAGGCCTGATCCTGGGTCCGGACGTTCTGGGGCTGATTGCCTTCAACGGCATTCGCCTGGAAAATCTGGTCTACCATCTGATGAACATCGGGTTTATCTCCCTCTCATTAAAAACCACCAGCAAGATTAAGAATCGGGAGTATGTGAATTCGGGGCTTTTCATCGTAAGCACCTATCTCGTACAAGGTATTTTAGGCTTCGGCTTGTCCCTGTTCTTTTTCTATACGCTTTTCCCTGATACCTTTCCGCTGTTTGGTCTGCTTTTGCCCCTGGGCTATGGCCAGGGCCCCGGACAGGCCTTTTCCATGGGCAAGTCCTGGGAAAATATCGGTTTTACAAATGGGGGAAATATGGGCCTGACCATGGCCGCATTAGGCTATATCTGGGCCTGCGTGGGAGGCGTTTTCCTCACCCATTACCTTGTGAAGGTTAAGGGCATGAAGCCCCAGGAAAAGAAGGAATCCGCGAACCAATCCAGAGAAACTATTTTTGATGAGGATAAGCCTACAGAGCTTCCCATGAAAGAGTCCATAGACGGCTTGACCCTTCAATTCATCCTCATTGGCGCTGTATATCTCGTCACCTATCTGACCATATCTGGTGCTGAAGCCCTGCTGAGCGGTATGGGGAAGTTCGGAAGCAATCTGGCTCAGTTATTATGGGGATTCTCCTTCATCATCGGTGCCGTTTATGGCATGGGTGTGAGAAAGCTGTTGGACCTTTTCTTCAAGAAGGGCTGGATGAAAAACAGCTATACCAGTAACTATCTATTGGAGAGGATTTCTGGCTGCTCCTTCGACTTTATGATCACTGCAGCCATCAGCGCTATCTCTCTCCATATGCTCAAGGGATATTTCATTCCTCTGGCCGTCATTTCTACCCTGGGAGGGCTGCTGACCGTATGGTATATTGTGAAGCTGGGCAAGCGGGTCTACCAGGAAGCCACTCTGGAAAATATTCTGGCCATGTATGGCATGCTCACCGGCACTATCTCGACCGGCATTGCTCTCTTAAGAGAGGTGGACTCCCGTTTCCAGACACAGGCCGCAGCCAATCTGGTGCTGGGCAGCGGGACAGGGCTTGCCTTCGGATTCCCGCTGCTTTTCCTGCTAAATGTTCCTATCCTGGGCTATACCACATCAAATCCAGGCATCTATTACTTCCTGACCCTCTTAGGCTTTTCGGTCTATCTGGCTGTATTGATTTTCATCATGTATATGAACAGCAAGCCATTAAGGCAGAACCGTTAGGGTTGCCTTTAAAAGGTCCTCATCTCTTGAGCTGGAGCCTGCCATGATTGAAAAATCACCAGGCTCCACCACATAACGCTCCTCCGGGGTGACAAGGGCCAGTGAAGCAATGTCCAGTGAAATGGACACAGTCATGGTTTCGCCCTTTTTAAGGAATACCTTTTTAAAGCCCTTCAGGCTCTTAAAGGAGGTCACAACCGAACTGACCACATCCCGCACATAGAGCTGAACGATCTCATGGCCATCCCTGGAGCCTGTGTTGGTCACATCCACAGAGACCGTCACGGTATCTTCCTTGCCGCACTGAGCCTTGGACAGCCTCAGGTTCGAGTAGGAAAAGCTTGTATAGGAAAGCCCGTAGCCAAAGCTGTACAGGGGCTCCCGGGGCATATCCATGTATTTCTGCTCGCCGTGCCAGCCGGGAAGCTGGTTGTAGTAAACGGGAAGCTGCCCTGTATGATAGGGGAAGGAAATGGAAAGCTTGCCGCTGGGGTTTATCTCTCCAAAAAGGATTTCTGCCGCTGCCCGGCCTCCCAGGGCACCCGGATTGAAGACCTCCAGTATAGCATCTGCGTTCTGAGCCACCCATGGAATCGATAGAGGCTTGCCGTTCACAAGCACCACGATAAGGGGCTTTCCTGTTGCCTTAAGATGTTCCAGCAGCATCTGCTGGCTTCCTGAAAGATCAAGGTTGGCCCGGTCCTTGCCTTCGCCGTTCTGGTAGATGCAGTCGCCGATTACGGCAATGACAGCATCGGCCTGCATGGCTGTTTCATAAGCCTGATCCGGCTGGAAGTCAGTTTTGTCCATAATGTCGCAACCCCTGTGATAGAGTACCTCGATGCCGCGTTTACCGGCCTGTTCCCTGATGCCCGAAAGCATGGTCACAATCTCGGCTTTCGGTACAGCGTTGGGGTTTGCGTCGGGATGGGTATAGAAGGTCCAGTCGCCCACCTGACTCTGCATATCATCAGCATTGGGTCCAATGACGGCCAGCTTTTTGATGCCGCTGCCCAGGGGGAGCGTGGCATTGTCATTCTTTAACAGCACCATGGATTCCCGGGTCAGCTCCAGATTAACCTGATTATGCGTATCGCAGGCAAATATATGGTCACCGCCGCGAGAGGTCTGGGCTCTTCCGTCGAACAGACCCATGGCAAATTTGATGGTGAGAATTCGCTTGACGGCCTCATCAATCAGGGTTTCGGGAATCTTGCCGTCCCTCACCAGCTTTATAGCCGCATTGTAGAAGTCGGTGGTGACCATGATCATGTCGTTTCCGGCTTCTATAGCCTTTTTCGATGCATCTGAAATATCATCTGAGATCCTCTGAATGTAAATTAAGCTGCCCACGTTATCCCAGTCGGTCACTACAAAGCCCTCAAATCCCAGCTCCTCCTTGAGAAGCTGCCTTAAGATGCGGGGATCGGCCGACACGGGCGTGCCGTCGATGGATTCATAGCCCGCCATAAAGGTGGCGCAGCCAGCTTCAACAGCCTTTTTAAACGGGGGAAGGAACACCTCCCTGACCTTCCGCATGCTGGCCTGGGTGTCGTAGGAATCTCTGCCGCCCACGCTCTCTCCATAGCCCAGATAATGCTTGGCACAGGCCAGGATGCTGTCCGGAGCTGAAAGGCTGTCCCCCTGATAGCCACGAATGATGGCCGCGGCCAGTTCTCCAATGAGATAGGGATCCTCGCCGAAGGTTTCATTAACCCGGCCCCATCTTAGGTCTCTGCCAATGCACAGTACCGGTGAAAAGGTCCAGTGCAGGCCATCGGCCGAAACCTCACGGGCTGTTACCCTGCCTGCCTTTTCGATGAGCTCCGGATTCCAGCTGCAGGACATGGCCAGCTGGGTCGGGAAGATGGTGGCACCATTGTGAAGGGCGTGGCCGTGGATGGCGTCGATGCCAAAAAGCATGGGGATCTGCAATCGTGTTTGCTTGGTGAGATTCTGGATATGATCTATCCGATCTTCGAGGGTGTGAAGGAAGGATCCTGCAAAGCGTTTCACAACCCATTCGTCAGCCTCTTCAAAGGAAACACGGTTGGAGCTGATCTGCATCATCTGTCCGACCTTTTCCTCCAGGGTCATCAATGGGAGGAGCTTTTCTGCCCGCTCCCGAGGTGATAATGCGGTATTCATATACTCTTTCTGCATAGCTGTTCCCTCTCATTTTTTTCTTCTATTTTAGTCTGATTTATTTTTAAAGCATTGGCTTGCTTTATAGGTATAAAGCATCGCATCTATTAAGTTACCCTGTTTCATGAGCAAAACAACGGATTTTTGAAGCAGCTACTCCCCACAGGATGCATCTGCCTTTTCATTCTTCTGCTTTTCCGGTCTATTCTTAAGGCTCAGGAAGGTCAAGCTGCCCATGATCAGTATAGCCCCGGCGAGCTGAAGCAGGGTCATGTTTTCCTTAAGGAAGATCGCTCCGGTGATGATAGTAACCACCGGAATGAGGTTCAGGAAGGCGGAGGGTATTACCGGTCCAAGGGTCTGTATCCCATATAGATAGAAAACATAGGCCAGGGCCGAGCAGAATATCGCGAGAAACAGGAAGTTTCCCAAAGCGACAGGTGACGGCACGCGCCATTGCGGAATTTCATGAAGTACAAAGGGGATAAACAGCGGAATACTGAGAAAGCACTGGAATGTGGTCATCTTGATGCTGGAGTAGCGCTCGCCCAGGCGCTTGCTCAGGAAGGTATAGATGATCCAGGAGATCATGGCGCCAAAAACCAGCAGATTCCCTAGAAACGTCTTACTGGAGAAGTCCACCATCCCGTTTTCAAAAATAACGAAGTAGACCCCGATCACCGAGGTGAGAATGCAGATCAGAGCAGTTCGGCTGATCCGCTTTCTGCCGGTAATGCTCTCGGCCACAAGGGCGAATATGGGAATTGCCGCCACCAGCATGGAAGCGCTGGATGCGGTGGTCATGGTAAGGCCTGTGTTCTCAAACACAAAGTACAGCACGATGCCGAAAAGGGATGCCGCAGCAAAGCGCAGCCATTCTCCGGCGCTTAAGCGGAAGCTTTCCTTTTTTATCAGCATGATGGCTATCAAGGGTACTAAAGCGGCGAACTGCCGGAAGAAGGCAATGGATATGGGAGGAAGCTCGGCCAGAATCACCTTGGTGGAAACAAAGGAAACTCCCCAGAATAAAACTGAGATCAGTACAGCGGGTATACCCATGGCGGTCTTTTTCATTTCGGTCACAATCCTTTGCTCCAGCTTGCGTTTCTTCGCACCGGTATTTTCAGAAGAACATACCTGTCCTTGCTTGTCAAGCATTAGTATAGCACCACGTGACCCATAGGGGCAACGACAAACACAAGACCCCACCAGGATATCAAAACTTCCGGTGGGGGTCCTAAAAGAGCCCATAAGGGGAGTGAGTCAGAAGGAATTACACTGCCAACATGGCTCATAAAATATCGGTATAGTCGATAAACACATACGAGACTATACCGATATTTTCGGGATTGCTTATTTATATCTTTCACGCATAGATAAATAACACATTCCTTGACAGGAGTCAGATGGCTTCACCTTTCAGATTAGACACTCCGGGATATTTATTCTCAACCAGCTGGTCATTGACCTTTATAAGGGTATCCTTCACGGCTTCAAGAGTTTCCTGGATCATTGCGGCATCCCTGATGCTGACGATGATGTCATTCCGGCTGTATTGAACATCGGTTGACAGTTTACGCAAGGCCGGCGTAATCAGCCAGGTCAATTGAAATAAGCGGCCTAATGCCGGAGAGACCTGATCCTCCAGCTCCGCGCGTATGCAGTATTCCATTCCAGCCTCATTTCCATTTCCCCTTGACACAGATACATGACTTAACCTCATATGTTCACCTTCCATACTTATCTATCGTGGTGAGACGTTATTATTTTTCTTCGGCTCACAGCACAACATTTTAATGTATGATGCGCGAGCTTGCTCTTACCACCTATTTATCGCAACCCCCACGTATTTTATTCGGCACATACAGATGCCATAAGCTTCAAACCCGCTTGCAGGCTCTGTTATAAGCAACGGGCGTTTAAGTATCTTTTCCCAAAGCACATAGCACGCACAAAGGTTAAAGGTTCAGTAAAAGCGTTTGGTGTCGGGCCGCAGAATGACCACTGAAAGCGGTGGGATTCTGAGGCTCATGGAATAAGGCTTATTGTGGCAGGGTAGGTTCTCAGCCCGGATGATCTCGCTGTTCAGAACATTGCTTCCACCGTATTTCTCGTGATCGGAGTTGAATATTTCCTCATAATCGGTATCCAGGGGTGCTCCGATCCGGTAGTTGTCATAGGCGGCAGGTGTGAAGTTGCATACGAAGATCAGCATATCGCGCCAGTCTTTACCCTTCCGGATAAAGGAGACAATGCTATGCTCGGTGTCATTGCAGTCGATCCACTCAAAGCCGTCATAGTGACTGTCCACCTCATATAGCGCCCTTTCGGAAGCATAGAGATGGTTGATGTCACGTACATAGCGGTACATTTTTTCATGCATGGGATAGTCCAGTAGATGCCAGTCCAGGCTCTCCTTGTATTTCCATTCAATGAACTGGCCAAACTCACCGCCCATGAAAAGCAGCTTCTTTCCGGGATGACCGAAGAAATAGCCGTATGCGGCGCGAAGACCTGCGAACTTCTGCCAGTAGTCACCCGGCATCTTGTTGAGCAGTGAGCATTTCCCGTGAACCACCTCATCATGGGAAAGCACCAAAATGAAATTCTCGCTCCAGGCATACATCAGAGAGAAGGTGATGAGGTTCTGATGGTGCTTCCGATAGATGGAATCCATGCTCATATACTTGAGGAAGTCGTTCATCCAGCCCATATTCCACTTATGGGAAAAGCCCAGACCGCCCTCATGAACAGGCCTGGTCATCATAGGCCAGGAGGTGGATTCCTCGGCGATCATCATGACATTCGTAAAATACTCGTAAACCACGGTATTCAGGTGCTTGAAGAATGCCACGGCATCAAGGTTTTCCCGACCGCCATACTCATTGGGAACCCATTCCCCGGGCTTTCTGCAGTAGTCCAGGTAGAGCATGGAAGCCACCGCATCCACCCTGAGGCCATCCACATGGAACTGGTCGAACCAGTAAACAGCATTGGAAATCAGAAAATTCTTGACCTCATTGCGCCCGTAATTGAAGATGTGGGTTCCCCATTCCAGATGCTCACCCTTGCGGATATCCTCATGCTCGTAAAGCGCCGTTCCATCGAATCTGGCAAGGCCGTGGCCGTCCTTGGGGAAATGGGCGGGCACCCAATCCAGAATGACGCCCAGACCATTGCGATGACAGGTGTCCACGAAATACTTGAAATCCTCCGGGCTGCCATATCGGCTGGTGGGGGCATAATAGCCGGTGACCTGATAACCCCAAGAGCCGTCATAGGGGTGCTCCATGATAGGCAGCAGCTCCAGATGGGTATAGCCCATCTCCTTAGCGTAGGGTACCAGGGTCTCGGCAAGATGACGATAGGAGTATCCCTTAAAGCCTGTTTCCGATTTCGGATCGGGGTCAGGCTCCTGCTTCCAGGACCATAGGTGAACCTCATAGATGTTTACGGGCTTGTCGAAAACCGCATGCCTGGACCGGTTTTCAAGCCATTCATCGTCGGTCCACCTGTAGTTGTCCATGTCATAAACGATGGAGGCTGTCTGAGGGGCTTTCTCGGCATAGAAGGCATAGGGGTCGGCTTTGACATAAAGCTCATCGGAGGGTGTTTTTATCTCATACTTATAGACATCGCCCTTAGTGAGACCTGGAATAAACAGCTCCCAGACCCCTGAGCTTCCCATCATGCGCATTTGATGAACCCGACCATCCCATTGGTTGAAGCTGCCTACCACGCTGACGCGCTTTGCGGAAGGTGCCCAAACGGCGAATGCTGCGCCCTTCACGCCATCAATCTCCATCAGATGGCATCCCAGCCGCTCATAGATTTTATGGTGATTGCCCTGGTTAAAGAGATAGAGATCAAAGTCGGAGATGGTGGGCCAGAAGGCATAGGGGTCCTGAATCCAATAAACCACGCCGTCGGTGGTGGTGTGCTCCAGCATGTAGGGGAAGAGTGTTTCCCGGCCTGTCAGGATCAACTCAAAAAATCCCCTTGGATCCACCGGGATCATCTCGTATATGGTGTGGGTATGTAGATCCTTAATGCGCACAGAGCGGGATTGAGGATTAAAGACCCTCACAGCCAAAGCCCCTTCCTGCACATGCATTCCGAGAACATCATGAGGATTCTTGCTGATGCCCTGTATGATTTGATCCATTTGCTCTTGCGTCATTATGCCTATTACCTCCGCCAAAAGTCTTTTGATATATTAATTTATTTTCCCATTTTTTACAACACGCTTCCGATTTCATGCGAAATATGATAATCTTTTGGTATAGAAGCAAGTCAATAAGCTTGGAGCATGAGAGCATGTATAGCAATGAGCCGATCAAGTACTATAAAAACCGAAGAGGCGGACCCGATGCTATTATAAAGTGGTTGGATGTGGCAAGCGTTCTAACTTGGTTTTTCATATTGTTCAACATAAGCATGTTTCTTTATGCACGCCCCAGGTCCGAGGGTTTTTTCGACCGCCTGTTTAATGTTCAGGTTCGGGATTACTGGGACACAAGGTCCCTGACCATCACCTTCATCCTCTCCGCAATTCTATTTGTGCTCAGTCTGATATCCATTTATCTCAATACCAAGCGCCTCAAACGTAAAACTGACAGAATAAGAAAGTCGCTGATTGTTTCAGCTGCCTTTTCCATGATTATGATGCTTGGCATTATCATCTTTTATTAAGGATATACCCTCCAGAACTTATATAGCACAGCCGCGCCCTCTGCCCGTGTTACGGGAGCCTGATAATTGAGGAACTGACCTCCCTGGGGCGGGAAGATGCTGTCTGCGCCAAGAGAAGCGAACACGCCTCTTAAGGCCTCAGGGATCAGGTAGGCATCAAGATACCGGTTTAATACCTCCTGGGAGTAAACATTCATGGCCTTTCCCCTGTAGGAAAGGAGATTGGCCAGGAAAACAGCAAGATCCTCTCTGGTCAGAGCTGCCTCGGGATGAACCCGTCCATTTTCATCCGGGATCAAAATGCCGCATTGAACCGCCGACATCATATAGGAGTAATACCAGGCATTCCTCGGGACATCCTTCAGAGAAAAGAGATAATCTCCCGATGGCGTAATGCCATAGGTTTTCAGCATCATGGTGATAAATTCAGCCCGGGTTATGGTTCTGTTGGGATAGAAGAGCCTATCGCTGCTCTGGGTAATAGCACCCAGCCCGCACAGCGCATCAATGCCGCCGGCGGCCCAGGTCAGGTCAGCGGTATCCTTGAAGGATGGCTTCTGGGGAATTGCTGCCTGGATAGAAACCGCCTTGGATTCGCCCATAATGTTATAGGCCACAATCTCATACTTCACCTGCGCTCCTGCTATGGGCTGAGTGTCTGTATAACCGGCAGCGTCC
>Ga0116192_1000811_pt1 | contig 23076 bp, 19 predicted proteins | sample AD_UKC113_MetaG_FD_89876 | JGI IMG/M metagenome (GOLD analysis project Ga0116192, IMG submission 89876) | Active sludge microbial communities of municipal wastewater-treating anaerobic digesters from Hong Kong - AD_UKC113_MetaG | ecosystem: Engineered > Bioreactor > Anaerobic > Digestate... | reverse complement strand
GATCACGACCTCTCCGAGGTTGATGCCAGGATCTCTAAAGCAGATGAGATCAACCGGATTGCTGGCGAGGTGAAAAGGAGGAAGACGCTCGAGGCGGAGCTCGCGGAGGAGCAGCATGGTGCCAATGAATGCACTGACAGGCTCGAATCCATTACCGCCTACAAAGCAGAGCTCATGGCCCAAACGAACTTCCCCGTCCAGGGACTCGACTTTTGCAAGGGAACGATCAGCTACAACGGAGTCCCCCTGCGCCAGGCGAGTGCGGCCGAGCAGCTCCGGGTGAGCATGGCCATCGCGATGGCTCTCAACCCGAAGCTCAAGGTGATTCGCATCGAGCATGGCTCGCTCCTGGACCGGGATTCCTGGAAGATCATAGAGGAGATGGCACGGGAGCAGGACTACCAGGTATGGGTCGAGAAGGTAGCCGACGCACCGGGCGACGGCATCTACATCTATGATGGAAGGATCTTCAGCGGCAACGGGGAAGCAACCGCTCAACCGCAGCCGGATTCAAACTTTCAGCAGGAGGAAGCAAACGCAGAGGAAGAAACATCCCGGCATCTAGCACACCAGGCTTCTACTTCCCTCCACGGACAAGCCCCCATTCCATTCTGAATCTGCCTCCAGTCTGCCGGTGGTGAATCGAGCAGCCCACCTCTCGATTCACCCATTCACCGACTCACTGATTCACCGTTTGATTAAGGAGATGCGCCATGCCCTGGATGAAAGCTCTCTGTCCGGACGGGCAGACCAAGACCTTCGATGAATGCCTTGCCTGCGACCACGAATGCTTCGATCTCGAGGTGCGAGAAGCCCTCTTTGAGCGGGAGCGCAACTGGCAGGCAATTGAACACACCGGTGACCGGATCAGCGTGACCGCACTTCTCGGGTGCATGCGCTCAACCTATCTCGAGCGCAAAACCGACTACGCGGCCACTCCCGAGAGCAAGTGGTATAGCCTCCGCGGCGAGCTCATCCACCGACTGGTCGAACGTCCCGATTTCGACAACCCCTACCTTCGCCGCTCCGAGATCCGGCTCTACGCCAACCTCAACGGCTGCAAGATCTCCGGGCAGCTCGACAACTACAAGCTCCGCTTCCTCAACATGGGGATCTTGAAGGATTGGAAGAGCGTGGGCGACAACGCGCTGCACTACGTCATCATGGAGGGAGCAAAAGAGGACCATATCTGGCAAACTAACGTGTATGCATGGCTCGCCCGGCAAAACGGATACCGTGTGGACCGAATCGAAGTCGCCTACCTCTCCCTCATGGCCGTGGTCAAAACCGGCCAGCCGGCAACCCTGAGCGAGTTCCTGGTAAACCCGCCCTCCAGGAGCGGCAAGCGCCGGAACATGATCGGCCGCCCCCGGCTCGTCAAAGAATATCCATCAGGCAAGAAGCGCTGGGAGTCCCGCTACATGGTCCCTCCCGTTCCTCTCTATAACGATGAGACGGTGATCGAGTTCATGACTCCCAGGGTGAAATGCCTCTCCGAAGCCTTCAAAGCAGGCATCATGCCCCCCATGGCCGATGAGGAAGTCCGGAAGTGGAAGTGCGAAGGCTACTGCAACGTCAGAAGCGAATGCGAGGCTGAGGAGGAAAAGCGCGGGAGGTCCTGGACCATCCCTGAGCAGGCGGCATGAAGACCCTCGAAGAATGTCGGCCGAAACCATACTGCCGTTTCAAACCTGCAACCCGCAACGCGCAGCTCGCAACCCGAGCAAAGGAGAACCCTCATGGCAGAAAAAGCGCAGCAAAAAACGGAGCTTTCCGTCGTAAAGCCCGACGATAAGTCGAAGGCCGCTGCAAAGCCCGAAGCTCCCATCAGCGTCATCACCGTCTGGGGCGCTTCGGGCGTTGGAAAGACTCTCTTTGGCATAACATCCCCGTACAAGCCCGTGCTCATGCTCGATACCGAAAAGAGCTCCAAGCCCTACAAGATCTCCGGCCTCTACGATTTCGAGCGTTACGAGTGCCTTACCTGGATGGGGCCCCATGGCCTGCAAAAACGGCTTGGCGGCATAAAAGCCGGAGAGTGGGGCACCATCGTGATCGACACCGGGACACAGTTCTGCGACTGGGTGGCCAAAGAGATCTTCTACAAGGCCAGTCCCAAAAAGCTTGAAAAGCAGTCCATGCTGGTCTGGGGTGATGTAAAAAACCAAGTGAGGCACTATATCATGGATCTCATGGCTAAGGCGCAGGTTGTGGTGATCACGGCAGGCTCAAGGCTCCAAAAGGACGGGGAAACCCGCGAGGCCCGAATCCTCGAGCCCGTCTATGCCCTATCCGATCTTTTCATCGAGCTCCGTCGCGATCCCAATCAGCGTATCCCCTTCGGACTTACCATGCCGCCTACATCCAAGTCGCGCATCATGGCCCTGCCACCCCGCATTCCGCAGGCCACATGGGAGGGAATCTTGCGCTACATCCTGGAAAAACCCGCCGACTGGCAGAATCTCGATAGCGAGGAATCCATCCCGGAGAAGGTCCTGTACCCCGGCATCGATGCCGAGGAATAGCCGGCAAGGAACCGTGATCGGCAGCAATGACTTCAAGTCATGCCTTTGCCAAGCCGTTTCGATCTCATGGGAAATCGCATGGAGAATCCAGGGGGGTACCTCACCTTGAGCCCCTGGAAGCGGATCTATCCGCCGCTTATAGCTTTACGGTCAGCCAGCCCAGAAAAAGGACACCCAGCCACGCACCGGCCAGGCTCCAGAGGGCCTTTTTCCACTTTTCTCCAAAATAGCTCCTGGCGGAACTGACCACCCAGGTCCAGTTGAACCAGATATGGAGGATCAGCAATCCCAGCATGAGAAGCGAAAGGTAGAGATGGATACCCCCCCCCAATCATGCCGGTGCAGGCCCAGGAAAAACTTGGAGGCATCCTGCCCTTTGCCCGAAGGGATGACAAAAGCCAGGAGCAATCCGATGGCGGCCATGGAGCACACGTCTACAAAGAGCAGGGCGTCGATAAGGCATTTCCAATCATTTTTCTTCACGGGTTTTCCTCCTGCGAAAGAAAAGCTTTCAAAAGCACACAACCGGTCCGAAAGCGTGTTCAGTGAGCAGAGATAAGAAAGCTGGTGATCGGTAGCCCCTGCTTGTAAATCACTCCTTGCTTATCTGAAATCACTGTGCTTTGCCTGTTCTCATCCTCATCCCGGTAGGCTGTCCTGATGGTGAGGACCTCCTCTCTTACGGCAAAAAAGGCCTCCACCACTTTGGGATCGAAATGGCTTCCCTTGCCTTCCTTGATGATGGCAAAGGCATTCTCCAGCGGAAAAGGCTCCTTGTAAGGTCTCCTGGAGGTGAGGGCGTCGAAGACGTCGGCAACGGCGGTGATGCGCCCGATAAGAGGGATTTCCTCCCCTTTGAGTCCCATGGGATACCCTGTTCCGTCCCATCTTTCATGATGCGTGGCCGCGATGATCTTGGCCAGCTTGATGTAGTGATTTTGGGATCCTTCGAGTATGAGCTCTCCAAGGAGGGTGTGCTGCTTCATGATCTCCCATTCTTCCGCGTCGAGCTTTCCGGGCTTGAGGAGAATCCTGTCCGGAACGCCTATTTTTCCGACATCGTGCATGGGAGCGGCATAGAGGATGGACTCGACCATCCTCTCATCCATGCCCATCCTGCGGGCTATGGCGGCCGCATAGCGGCTCATGCGCTGCAGGTGGGCTCCCGTATCCTTGTCGCGGTACTCGGCCGCCCGCGCGAGCCTGTGGATGGTATCGAGGGATGCCTCCTTTATTTCGCTGATGTGGGCCTCCTGCTCCCACTCCAGGGCGATGAGGCGGCTCAGGGTGTGGAGCAGCTCGATATCCTCTCCTGCCGGCACGACCGCTCTCCTTCGGGCTGCCGCTACTGTACCGATGGGTTTTCCATTTCCCGAAACGACGGGAACAGCCGCATACCCGTTCACGTGCTGCTCTTTCAGGAAGGCATCCAGGGGAAATCTTGCCTGGGCCTGATCACAGCAAAAGGCTTTTCCTTCCCGCAGGATCTCCTCGCAGGCCGCTCCCTCCAGGGGGAACTTTCCTGCGCGCACAATCCGGCCGTCTTTGAAGCAGGAGACCACCTCTCTTCCATTCCCGTTCGCTCTTTCCACAAAGGCCATTCCGCTGCCCGTTGTCGAGGCAATGAATGAAACCATCCGGTCGGCAACCTCACGGGCGCTCTTTTCCTTGCGCACTCCGAGCTCGTAGAGGCCGGTCAGGCGCCCGGTCTTTTTCCTCAATGCCTCGAGCATGGAAGAAAAACCCTCGGTCAGATCCCGGATCTCATCGTTGCTCGATACGGTGACTTCGGTTTGGAGATCCCCGAGGGCGATTCTTGCGGTTGCGGCGGTGAGGGCATGGATAGAGGCCAGGATAGGCCGCACGAAATAGGCCGAAAAGGCCCAGGTCATGGCGAGAATTCCCGCGATCACGAAGACGAGAAAGATGCGAAATTGGCGCAACGGGGCTTCGACCATCTCTCTGGGAGCGTCGAGGCCGATGGTGAGCGAGAGCTCGCCCGAGATCCTGAGCGTTGAATAAAAGAGCTCCCGCCCGTCGAAGAAGGCCACCCCCTCATCTCCCGAAAGGATGCGGGATGCCGGCTCATCCGTATAATCTTGCGCAAGATTAGCCCCGGAGCCCAGGTTTTGCGCACCGCCCCACTCCCTGGAAGGGTAGCGGCTGTTGTAGAGGTAGAAGCCGGCCTGGTCCGAGATGAAGATATTCCCGCTATCCATTTTCTTGCCGAACATGTGCTTTACGTTCAGGATATCTTTGGCTGAAAAACAGATGAGGAGCACGGCACAGCGGTTTCCCTCCCTATCGAATACCGGGGAGGCGAACTGGATGACCGGTATTGGCGGCATCACCACCCGGCCCCGCTCCCGATGGAGATGGAACGGGGAAGTGTATATCCCGTCTCGCTCGAGCTTCATGGCTCTGGAAAAAAAGGGCTCGGCCGAGGTATCCTGAAGCTCGCCTTCCGGAACCGTGCGCACGCCGGCGCCATTTCGCTCGACCCGCACGAGCTCCACACCCGAGGCATCGAGCAGACTGATCTGCATGTAGCGGCCATCGACGTGGGCATCCTGCTCGAAGATGTTTTCCAGTTGCCTTTTCCACTGCTTCAGGCTTAGGCTTTCCACGGGGTCAAAGCCGTTGTTGCTCCTGGCCCGGATGATACCCTGGACGGGGGAGAGATGGAGCAAAAACCGGACTTCGTGCCCGGCGTGCTCCAGGTAGTCGCGGATGAGCTGCTTTACCCGGTTTACCGACCCCATGTACTCAAGATCCATCATCTCGCTCACATGGTGCTTTGCGGTAAGAAACGAGAAAAGGCCTATGGTCCCCGCACAGGCAAGGCTCACCGACAGCACCAGCAGGGCGACCTTGTACTTGAGCCTGAAAATCCCCCGTGACATGCAATTCCCCCTCCCAGAGAAGACATGGAAACGCGGTAAATCGAGTTGTGGGTTAGTTCTGCTCTGTCATTTGGACGATTTGAGTCGTCTTATCGGACAGAAAAAAATTATCGGCGCGCCGATAATTTTTCGTATTGCTAACTCATTTCCATAAGTTGCCAGACTTTGACTATGACTCGCAACCCGAATCCCCCCTATCCGCCGACCACCCTATTCACCGATCAGTGGAGGGAGCCGCCGGGAAGAAGGTGCTCCCTGAGCGGTGGTGCGGCGGGGCGTGGATGCGGAAACATGGAGAAGGACGGTGCGCTCCCGATCTCTGCGAATCTTCCCCTCACCGCGTCCCCGTGTCTCCCCCTCTCCATGTCCTCCTGTTGCTCCTCCGACCAGGACAGCCAGTTGAGTGACAAACTCTCCCATCTGCAAAGCCTGAGCGCTCATCTCCTCGGAGGCCGATGCGGACTGCTCGGCGCTTGCCGCATTCTGCTGGGTGACCTTATCCATTTGCGAAACGGCCCGGTTGACCTGGTCGATTCCCTGGGCCTGCTCACGAGATGCAACGCTGATTTCGGCCATGAGCTCTCCCGATTTGGTGACGCTTCGCGCCACCTCGGAAAAATCCCTCTCGGTGCTCTCCACGAGCTCGACCCCTTCCCGGATCTTGGAGACGGTGCTCTCGATCATGCCGGCCGTGTTTTTTGCTGCCTCGGCCGCCCTCAGGGCAAGGTTTCTCACCTCGTCAGCCACAACCGCAAACCCCGCTCCGGCCTCACCCGCCCTGGCTGCCTCGACTGCGGCGTTGAGAGCAAGTAAATTGGTCTGGAAGGCGATCTCATCGATGGTCTTTATGATCTTTTGCGTCTCCTCGCTTGCCCTGGAGATCTCCCCCATGGAAACGGTCAGGCGGCTCATGGACTCACCTGCCTGGCTCACGATCCGGTTGGCTTCCGCCATGAGCTGGTTGGCCTCACCCGAGTTCTCGGCGTTCTGCCGGGTCATGGAGGTCATCTCCTCGAGGGATGAGGAGGTCTCCTCGATGGATGCCGCCTGCTCGGATGCCCCCTCGGCCAGGTGCTGGCTTGCCGAGGCAACCTGGCCGGAGGCGGCGGCCAACTGTCCTGTTGCCTCGGAAAGCCCTTCGATCACCTGCCTTATGGGCTTTGTGATGGTGTGGCTCAAAAAGGCGCCGAACGAGAAGGCAAAAATGGTACCGATGAGCATGCCGGCCAGGGAGAGGCTTATGGCCAGTTTTGATTGTGCTCTGGATGAGGCTTCAAACTCTTCGACACCCTCCATGTTGCTTTTGATGAGCTCGTGGATGAGCTCCTCGCTTTTCCTGTAAGCCTCACCACTCTTGCCGATGCTCAGCTCATAGGCGGTTTTCCGGGATGCATCATCTCCTTTTTTGATCAGCCCGACGACCTCCTCATGCAGCTTTTTCCACCCATCCCACTTCGTGAGGAACTCTTTCCAAAGCTTTGCCTCATCTTCTGATTGGGAGAGGGATTCAAACGCCTTGCGCCCCTTTTCCGCCTCTTGCCACGCTTCGGCCAGCTCGGCCAGCTCCCGCTTGACCAGCTCCGGATTCGTTTCATAGACGACCACGCGCTCATGCTTGTCGATATTGGCCAGAGCGTCGTTGATGGTGGCCAGCCCCACGACGCAGGGCAGGTGATTGTCGGTGACTTCCGTTAGAGCCTCATTGATTTGAGAGATGCCCCTCCAGCCGATAAATCCCACAATGAGCGTAATCACGGCTACAACGGCAAATGCCCCCGTCAGCTTTGCACTTAGTTTCACTTGTCTCATCGCTGCTTCCCCCTCTGTTTTTCCACATTCACTTTATTCCGCTCGCGTTCTCACATTGCCGAAAGCTTAAAGCTGCTGAGCCTAATGAAATCCCTTGTCGAAAGCAAACAGATATCGGACGGCGCCAACCACAATCGCAGAGGCCAACAGGACGGCCCTCAAATCCTCTAAGCCGCGGAGGATTTCTCGAGATCCACTATGTGGCAGTTGGCGGCGTAGTGAGTCAGTTCGACCCGCTTGATTCCGGTGATCTTCTTTATGAGGTCTCGCATTCTCCTGAGATTCCTCACGATGGTCTGCAGATCGCCCTGGTATTCCGATTCCGGCCCCATCTCCTCCTGAATCAAGCGGGCGGCCTGCATGGCGATGGCCAGTGGATTGTTGAGCTCGTGCCCGACGCACCCGGCCATGGCCATGACGGCTTCGAGCTTTTCTTTTTCGCGCCTCCGCTCGAGGTCCCTCATGGTTCCAAAGATCGCCCCCACGGCGTTGAAGACGATCACTTCCACGAGGTTTCCCACGTAGAAAGCCACCCCGAAGGTTTGGGCCAAAATGGCGCAGGGCAGATAAACCATGGAGACAATAAGCGATGTGGCCAGCCCGCCCTTCCTCCCGAACCACCAGGCGCCAAGAAAGACAGGAAGCAGGTACAGTTCGCGATAGGCGAGATCGAAAGCCGATCTGTGGATGGATGTGGCATAGTCGAGACCACCCAAAAGCAGAATCATGAGAAACAAAACGAAGATTTTCCTGGCCATATCCGGCACACCTTTCATTTCGTGTGGAATGTTTTTAGGGAAGGCAGGCCCTTCTACCCTCAAGGCTCTTTTCCATGCAGGTTTGAGCACTGCCTTGCGATCATCTCCAGCAAGGAGCATGAACCATGCCAGATCATCTCTTTTCTTGAAGGGCAAAAATTGGAACCGTGACACGTCGTCATGGTTGGGGTAGGTTTTGATGCACCTGTCATGGGTCAAAATTAACCATGAACAATAGCCGAACGCTCGATTCCTGGATAAAATTGACCCATGGGGATGAGGACGGCAGTGATTGAGACCTGGTGCCAATCTTGCAACTGGCAGACGGGTTGGGGATTTTTCATTCTGGTTTATCGTCTTTTTAAGGAGCATTGAAAAATGGATTTTGGGCACTTGCGGCCTTCGCGCTGGACGTGGTTTTCTCCGTGGATGATCCTGGGCATGGTGTGCATCCTGGCCGGTATCCTCCTCGTTCTTGCGATCAAGAATATCCACCGAGAGAAAGGGTTCATGGAAAGAGCACTTCTATCGCAGGCCAACATCCTCATGCGCTCCCTGGAAGCGGGAAGCCGCACGGGCATGATGGGAATGGGATGGGGACCCCAACAAATTCAGCTCCTTGTGGAAGAGACGGCGCAGCAACCCGATGTGCTCTATATGGCAATGGTAGATTCACAAGGAGAGGTCATAGCCCACAGTAATCCCCGCCTGGTAGGCACCCGGCTCCAGATAACAGCCCCTCAAGAGGGCGAGAGCCTACACCGCTTCGCCAATGAAGGTCAGAGGGCTTTCGAGGTCGTTCGCTCCTACCAGCCCTTCTTCAGGCAGCGGGGCGGGGGCTCGTGGGACATGTGCACTATGTGGCAGACACCACCTGCCACTTCTGGAAATGTTCTCATCTTGGTGGGGCTCGACCCGAAACCATTTGAAGATGCTCTCCGCCAGGATATGCAACAAACCATTCTGCTCTTTGGAATCATGTTCGTGGTAGGCGCTGCGGGCTTCATCTCTCTTGTATGGGCACAGAATTTCCGTACCGCCCGCCAAAGGCTCGAGGATGTCGAGGCTTTTACCTCCACCATTGTCAACCAGATGCCTGTTGGGATGGTCGCCACAAGCCGCGATGGGCGGATACAGAAAGCAAATGAGGCCGCCCGTGCCATCCTGGGTCATGACAGTGATTTCATCGGATGCGTTGAAGACTACCCCTGTTTTATGCCTGTCGTAGAGCGGCTCAGAAGAGACGAAACCGTCGTGGGCCAAGAGATCAAGTGCCTCGTCAATGAAGCGGAAAGCATCCCTTTGCTGGTCAATGCAGCCGCTATCCAGGACGGGGAGATGAACACAACAGGCCATGTCTTCCTTTTTACGGACATGACCAACATCAGGCAACTGGAAGAGCAGCTTCGCCGCAGCGAGCGTCTGGCATCCCTAGGGCGCTTGGCGGCAGGGATAGCTCACGAAATCCGAAATCCGCTGAGCTCCATCAAGGGATTTGCCACACTTCTCGCCAAACGATCCGGAGGAGATGAAAAGAGCCAGAGAATTTCTCGCGTCATGGTGGAGGAAGTCGAGAGGCTCAACCGGGTGGTGAGCGAGCTTTTGGACTATGCCCGTCCAACCGAGCTGCACAGGGAGCCTCACTCCTGCAGAGAGCTCATCGACCGTACGCTTCAGCTAGTGGATAAAGATGCTCGGCACCGCAGAGTTGAGATAGAGTCTGCCATCGAGCCTGAAAGCCTCCACGTCGATGTAGACCCCGATCGTTTTGCCCAGATCCTTCTAAACCTCTACCTCAACGCACTCCAGGCCATGGAAGAGGGAGGAACTCTAAGAATCGAGGCCTTCCAGCAAAGAGAGAGAACACTTTTTATCGTTTCCGATTCAGGCGCCGGTATACTCCCAGAGCACATCCCTAATATTTTCGATCCCTATTTTACTACCAAGTCCGGAGGCGTAGGGCTGGGACTTGCCAATGTCCACAAGCTCGTAGAGGCTCACGGCGGCGAGATCGAGGTTGAAAGCTCTCCCGGGCAGGGTACCAGTTTTATCATCCGCATCCCTAACACCGTGTGATCCTTGTGGAAGTAAGACTTTGAAAGATTCATCAAGGAGAAGGATAGATGGCTCAAGGTAATTTCCCGCTCATTCTTGTTGTAGACGATGATAAGGCCCACCGGATGATGCTTACCGATTTCATGGACGAGTGGGGGTATCAGGCAAAAGAGGCTGACGATGGGGCTAAAGCCTTGGAGTTCATTCACAACCATCCGGTCGATCTCGTCCTCATGGACATGCGAATGCCGGGAATGGACGGAATAGAAGCAACCAGGGAGATTCACCGCTACAATCCCGCCATCCCTATCATCATCATGACAGCCTACTCCTCCATCCCGACAGCCGTTGAAGCTTTGAAGTCCGGGGCCTTCGACTACATCACCAAACCCATCGACTTCGATGCCCTGAAGCTTTTGATGGACCGGGCACTGGAGCATACCCGGCTCCAGGAGGAAAACGAGGGGCTGCGCAGGCAACTGGCCCAGTTGCAGGTTTCCGATATCGTCGGGAGCAGCCCCGCTATGCGCCGTCTTCTGGAGATGATCGCTCTCGTCGCCCCCTCGGAAGCGACCGTGCTCATCACGGGTGAGAGCGGAACCGGCAAGGGCCTTGTGGCAAGAGCAATCCACGCCATGAGTTCCAGGCGCGACAAGCCCCTGGTTGAGGTCAACTGCGCCGCTATCCCCGAAACCTTGATCGAATCAGAACTCTTTGGTCACGAAAAGGGAGCCTTCACGGGTGCCGACCGGCAGCGCAAGGGACGCTTTTCCATGGCGGATAAGGGTACGCTTTTTCTCGACGAGCTCGGGGAGCTGCCTCTATCGCTTCAGGCCAAGCTCCTTCGGGTCCTTCAGGAAGGGGAGATCCAGCGGGTGGGAAGCGATGTCATCATTCCCGTAGATGTGCGCATCATAGCGGCCACCAATCGCAACATCCAAAAGATGGTTTCCGAGGGAGGCTTTCGAGAGGACCTCTACTATCGGCTGAACGTCATGCCCATGGAGGTTCCGCCCTTAAGGGAACGAGGGGAGGACATTCCTCTCCTGGCCCAGCACTTCTTAAAACGAATTGCGGAGAAGAATCATAAAGCCGTCAAGGGTATCAGCCCGCGAGCCATGGACCTTCTCTTGCGATACTCCTGGCCGGGCAACATCCGAGAGCTTGAAAACGTTATGGAGCGCGCCGTCATACTACTCCAGGGAGAGTACGTATCGGAAAGAGAGCTGCCCATGGCCCTTCAGGAACTCGTTCAGATGACGGTAGCGGTTTGCGCTGATGCCAAAGCACCCGAAGACAACCGTTCGGATGCGACACTGGCGGACAGGGAAAGACAGGCTATCTATGAAATCCTGGAGGAAACCGGAGGCAACAAGAGTGAAACGGCCCGCAGGTTGGGTATTACCCGGCGAACGCTCAAATTGAAGCTGAAAAAGTACGCCGAGGAGAACGCCTCTTCTCAATTGTTGGCTGGAGAGGGCAAAGATCGACACGGTTCAAGATGAAATCACTGCTGCCGAAGAAATACAATTTGGAGAAGAACTCACCAACGCTCATGCAGGTCAATGGACGTGCCCTGACAGGCGCTCAGCGTTGTGCGGGGGGAACCCCAGTTCCAGAATTTTCCTTACCGTCTTGCCGACATCGTAGGGAACCATGTGCACCTCCAACCGTCTTTTCCTACTGTCCCAAACAACGTATTTTGCCCGACTGTCGCCGTCCCGTGGTTGGCCTACGCTTCCTGCGTTCACGATATATTTCCGGCCTCTCGGAAGATGGATGATTCCTTCGGGAAAAAGATCGTGCTCGACCTTCTTGCCATCGAAGGAAACCAGGGCAAGAGCGTGGGAGTGGCCTACAAAACACATTTTCTCCTCCATATCGTGGAAGATCTGCCGCTTTTCATCCAGTGAAGCTGCGATGAAATACCTGGTGAGCGAATCGGGAGGAGAGCCATGGACGAAGAGACTTTGGTCTTCCGCCAGTTTTACGCGCATGTCCCTGATGTAATCCAGGCTCCCTTGTGAGAGCAGCTTCCTGGTGATATTGAGGGACTGCCACGCAAGCGGATTGAACAGGGGAGCATGGGAGGAATCGATAAGGCCCTGTTCATGGTTGCCCATAAGGGAAAGAATATTTCTTTCCCTCAGGAGGTTCAGGACCCTTTCGGGCTCGGGGCCGTAGCCGACGTTGTCTCCAAGAGAGATGATGCGCTCCACATTTGAGCGGTCGATATCGGCCAAAACCTTCCGAAGGGCTTCGAGGTTGCCGTGGATATCCGATACTATTGCGATGCGCATGAGCCGGGCATCCGCCGCTATGTTTGGCTCGGAGCGCTCACGACACATCGAAACCCTACCTCCTCGAAGGCTTCCCAGCCATAGCGCCTGATAGCAGCCGGACGGCCATCCCCGGCTTCCTCATCATTCAGAAAGCCGCCAAGGGCTACAAATTCAGCGGTCTGGCTCTTTTCCTCTGAAGACGGCATGGCGCCGCGAATGCCCCATTCGCCTCCAACATTGAGCCCTCGAATTCCATGTGCGTTTGCCTTGAAAAGCCCCACCGGGGAGCACACGGGGAGATTCTCCGACCCGGGTTGCTCAGAAGGCGAAGGTGGCAACTCACACTGGTCCAATGATCTTCCCTTGGCCGCGGGGACTTTGGATGGGGTCTTGAAGTCCTCACCAAGGGCCAGGAGCCACTCCGCTTCGGTGGGAAGCCTCATTCCATGAAAACTGGTGTAGGCAAAAGCTCCGTAAGGGGTGACGCGCAGCACGGGGCATGATGCGTGCGGAGATTCAAGCACGTAGAACTTGCCGTCCTTGAAGCCGATGGGATCACACCCCTTGGTCACCTCGCCAAGGAGGAGCCAGATCCTGCCGTCTCCTCGCACGATGCCGTTTTTGACTTCAATCCTTGGAAGGACCTGGTTTAAAAATTCAATATACTGGTAGTTTGTCACCTTGGTCTCGTCCATGTAGAATGGGGCGACTTCAATTGCCCTTTCGGACTCCCCGGTGCCCTTTCCTTTCAAGGTCACCTTCCCCCCGTGAACCAGTCGAAGCGTCGTTCCATCCTTTGCGCGAAGGCTCTCGGCAGGAGAGATTTCTTTACCAGGCGTGCGCTCTCCCTCAAAGATCTCCCCGAAGGTCAGAGGAGGGAGTGAGGCCCTCCTGGAATCGGCAGGAGCATGGCTGCGCTCATGCAACAGCAGGAATCCCAGACCAGCGGCGATACCAAAGAGCGCTACCAGCACTGCAACAAGAAGCGATGTTTTCAGGTGATAGCCCCTAGGAGCCTGAATGCTTTTAAGAGTAGAGGGTTTTTCGACGCTCTTCAAGGCTTCGGTCAGGGCCTGCTTGAGCGCTTCGACGGATGGCATCCGTATGTCCCGTTCCTCTGCGGTGGCTTCTTGAACGATGCGGTCGAGCTCCTGAAAAAAGTGCGTGGGAGCATCCGGGATTCTCGCCTGCTTGAAGGGAATCTGGTCAGGGCTCATCTTACCCGATACGGCCTCGAAGAGAATCTTCCCCAGGGCATAGACGTCCGTTCGCTCATCGGTTCGCTTGAGGTCAAAGAAGTGCTCGGGGGACATGTATGGAGGGGTCCCCCGCATGTCCATGGACTGGGTGAAAGGTTTGAGCCGGTTTGAGCGGGCCAGGCCAAAGTCTGCGATCTTTGGGATCTTGCCATCAAGGAGAACGTTTTCAGGCTTGAGGTCACGGTGGACGATCCCTGCCTCGTGCATGGCCCAAACGCCGTCGAGAAGCGGTAGAAAATAGCTCAGGAGCCACTCCCGGATGCGACCCTCTTCTGGATGGAAGCCTTCCTGGGACATGGTATCGCGCAGGGTGCCCCCCGGGATGTACTCCATGGCGATGTACTCGATGGGTATGTCCTCGTCACCCTTCTTGACCGTAACGGAGCCATGGTCGAAGATCTGGAGCACGTTGGGGTGGCGGACCTGGGCCATCGTCTGCACCTCACGCCGAAACCTGTCGAGGGAAAGATTCATGGCTTCGGTGTCGCCCTCCATGGATTTGACGAATTCCCTGGAGATGACCTTGATGGCGACGTCTCGGTTGAGGTTGATCTGATGGGCGCGGTAGACTTCTCCCATGCCCCCTTTTCCTATGAATTCGAGGATGACCCATTTGCCGTCGAGCACCGCACCTGTCTCAAAAGTCTTATTCGACGTATTGCTCATCGTAGGTTGGTCTCCACTTGTTTCTTCTCTTCCCGTCAACTCTCGAATGGGATGCGCTTCTTCATGACTGCTCTGCATTTCCATTTTCATACCCCGAAGCGTTAGAGTTTTCCTAATGCTTTTTATCCTCGTTCAACTCCTTTAAGCACAAACCATACCAAGCACTGGAGATATTCGCTAAGATATTTGAATAGCTATGCTTTTGGCATAGGGGCAAGTGGTGTCCTCCGCGAGGTCAGCGCTGTGAGCCTTTATTTCTGGATACATGGAGCGAATAAGAGAAGGTTTAGCGGATAAAATGTATCCACCAGATATATGGCGCGAAAGGAGAGACTGTCTGAAGCGACCATCGAGCTCTTGCGGGAGCGGGATTGACAGGATGAACGGAAGGCAAGGTGTGCTTTGCTGAAGAGATCTTCTTGGTGAGGGGTAGCCGCATTTTTCGGCTACCCCTTTTGACATGTGAGTTTTGGTCAGTGCTCCGGCCAGGCTGTTTTGCAGAAAGAGTCGGCCCTCTTAGTTCTTGGTTGCAGGAGGCGCCTGATTGTAGTTCATCATGCCACAACACCCGCGCCCTGCACTGGCTTGCCGGTTCATCATCGGGCAGTACCAGCCACCCTTGCCTGCCTGCCCCTGATGCATCATGGGACAGTACCATCCGCCCTGAGCCGCCCCCTGGCTCATCATGGGGCAATACCATCCGCCGGTCTGAGGGGTTGTGTTTTGCTGTTGAGCGTAAATGGCGGGCGCGCTGAAAGCGAAAGCCATCACGAGTACCAGGCCGATCAGCATCATCTTCTTCATCGTTTTCTCCTTGTCATCTTCATGCATGACATTTTCTGTGTTGGATACCTGACTCTAAGATTCTTGCAGGAGCCAGGCTCCACGCGCCCGAGCTCCTGCTGTTCAACCATGGAGGGATGTTTGGACAGCCGCGCCTATCCACTCTAGGATACGTTACGAAACCAGCCGGTTTTCTTGTCTATCTGGATTTTATCGACCAGGGAGCCATCCTTGGTTATGATCGTCGCCTCGAAGAGATCGCCTTTGTCGGCGATCTCCCCCAGTTTCAGGTTGGGGTTGTTGGTGTAGCCCACGTAGTTGTCGAGCATCTGTTTTGCCTGCTCCTTGGAGAGAGGCTGGCCCTGGTTCAGGTTGGGCGCCATCATGCCACTTTGGCCCGCGCCGCCTTGTCCCATCATGCAGCATCCCATTCCACCGCCGTGGCGCATTCCTCCGCCTTGTCCCATCCACGGGCAGTACCATCCCTGGCCCTGCGGCTGAGTGCCCTGCTGCTGGGCGTAGAGGGTGGGCATGCTCATAGTGAGGGCAAGCATCAATACCGAACCGATCAACATTGCTTTTTTCATGGTCTTCCTCCGTTACTCATCATTGTTCCAGGTTGCCTGGCAAAAAATTACTCCATATCCCGCTCTTTCCGTTCGGCCTACCTGAGAGGCCTGTGCTGCGGCCCGTGCCCTACAGGACCGCGCTGACCCATGCGAGGTCCCATGTGCCATCCCCGCCCCTGCCAGTTGCCGCGTCTCTGATTCGTCCATCCTCTGTTCCAGTTGCCTCCCCTCTGCCCGTTCCATGTCGAGTGCCATCCCCCCTGCCTGTGTTGCGGCCCACGGCTTTGGGCGTAAGCGCCTGGAAGGCTCATGGTGAACATCAAAGTCAGTACGGCTCCGATTACTAAGAACTTCCTCATTGCTTCTTTCCCTTCATTTCTTTTTTGGAGTGCATGTAAAAGAAAACTTCTGTTCCCAGGCGACACCAGCTCATAGTGGCTGGTATCCCCCGATACTCGAATCCGGGCTATCTCCCTCGCGGCCCGGTATAGCCGCCGCTACGAGGTCCCATGTGCCACCCACGGCCCTGCCCGTTGCCACGCCAACCGCAGTACCATCCACCTCGTCCCGTGTTTCCGCTCTGTCCCATCCATGGGCAGTGGTAGCCGCCCTGCTGGGAGCCATAGTAGTTGCGGCCGGTTTGCCGGGCGTGGGCAATGCCCATGCCGGATGTGACGATGAGAGCTGCCAGTGCCATGATGCTCAGTGCCTTCTTCATTTCTTTCTCCTTAAAGCCTCACGAGAGTGCGGGGGGTTGCCTAATTACTCTTAAGTCTCTAGCCATTCCATTCCTGAGAATTCACCTCCTTGTTCACGTCCCTGTTGTCTTCCGATTCATTTTATTTCTTCTTACTCGTTGGCTTTTAGCAAATCTTGTCACGTCGCCATGATGCATAGCATAGAGCATGCCAAGTTCGATCTATGGCGATAAATTATTGAAATAAGACATTCTTTTTAATGAAATTGGGTTCTGGGCATATGGCCCCAGATTGGCTGTCCTTTGTTGATGGATAGCAATTATCCATCCCCGTTGCGCAAGTGGGTAGAATCTATCCATCCATCTGCCCTCAAGGAGCTGAGCTTGAGCTGGATGGCGGAGTTTTTTAAAGACTTGTGGGGTGCCTCAGAGGAGGACATATTTTTTGGTGCTGGTTAAGATTCGGAAATCATTGGATAGATTTCATATCAGTCGCTCGCTGTATTCTTTGAGACTTTAATTTGGTTCTCTTTTTGCTATGCGATGGAACGAGGAATTGTTCTGCAATCGAAAGCAACACATGGAACATACAGGGAGTAGCTAATATGACCGGAATGATGGGAATGGGCTGGGGGCACCGGCAACATCAACTTCTCCTTGAAGAAACAGCCCAGCAATCCGATGTGCTCTACATCGCCCTGGTGAACCCGATGGGGCAGGTCATCGCGCACAGCGACCCCACTCAAGTCGGCAAGGTCCTCCCGCTCTCCTTTCCCTCGCCAGGAAAGACATCCCACCACTTCTCCGAGAAGGAACAGAAATCCTTCGATGTCATGCGAGCCTACCAGCCATGGTTCAGACAGCGGGGACATCGCGCAGGCGGATCAACGGACATGTGCGAGAGCTGGTCCACTCAGGCTCAGCCCCAATGGTCTTCTTCGGCTCAGCCCCAGGGAGAGCTCTTCCTCATGGTCGGGCTGGATCCGAAGCCTTTTGAAGAGGCAAGCTCGCAGGACATTCACCAGACGATACTCCTTTTTGGAATCATGTTCCTCGTTGGAGCCGCCGGGCTCGTCTCCCTCATCTGGGCACAGCACTACCGCAGCGCGAGATGCTCACTGCAGGATGTGCGCGCTTTCGCCTCAACCATCGAAAACCAGATGCCTGTAGGCATGATGGCTACAGACCAGGAGGGGCGGATCGAGAGGGCAAACGAAGCAGCACGGCTCATCTTGCGCCAGCCGGAAGGCATCACGGGAATGATCGATGATTTCCCCTGCTTTCTGCCGGTTGCAAACCGTTTGAAGAAAGAAGAGAGGGTGGTCGAGCAGGAAATCCAATGCCGGGTATCAGAGACCGAGACGGCTCCACTGCTTGTCAATGCCGCCCATATCCGGGATGGAGAAGGGAGAAAGACCGGCTACGTTCTTCTCTTTAGCGATATGACAAACATCAAGCAGCTCGAGGAGCAGCTCAGGAGAAGTGAGCGGCTGGCCGGACTTGGGCGCCTTGCGGCGGGTGTTGCTCATGAGATCCGAAATCCTTTGAGCTCCATCAAGGGGTTTGCCAAGATCCTTGCAGGAAGGTTCAAAGAAGATGAGCGCAGCCGAAACATAGCCGAAGTGATGGAGCAGGAGGTCGAGCGGCTCAACCGGGTGGTCACTGAGCTTCTCGATTATGCGCGGCCCACAGAGCTTCAAAAGAAGACCCTCGCCTGCAAAGATCTCATTAAAAACTCGCTTCGCCTCATCGAGCGAGACGCTCTCCAGCAAGGAATTCGCGTGGAGTCAACCGTTCATCCCGAGGATCTCCTGGTGGAAGTGGACCCGGACCGTTTTACCCAGGTGCTCTTAAACCTCTACCTCAATGCACTACAGGCCATGGATGGTGGTGGAACACTCAAGCTGGCGGCTTTCAGGGAAGACGATCAGGCAGTCCTCAAGGTTTCGGATTCCGGGTCCGGCATTGCATCGGAACATCTCCCCCACATCTTTGACCCCTACTTTACGACCAAGCCCAAGGGGGTGGGCCTGGGGCTCGCCAATGTCCATAAGTTTGTCGAGGCTCACGGGGGAGAAATCGAAGTCGAAAGCACACAGAACCGAGGGACCACCTTCTTTATTCGTGTTCCGGCGGCAGGGGAAGATTCGCCCGCAACAGGGCTTCTCGCAGGAAAGAGCGCAGGAGGTTACGAAGATGGCAGGGAAAGACAGGCCATTGCTTCTCATAGTGGATGATGACATAGCGCACCGGCTCATGCTTGCAACGCTCTTCGAGGAGTGGGGCTACCGTGTCGAGGAAGCGGCCGATGGACTTGCGGCTTTGGATTTCATTCGATCCAATCCCGTGGATATCATCCTCATGGATGTACGGATGCCCAGGATGAACGGGATCGAGGCCACAAAGGAGATCCAGCGCATCGATTCCGATCTTCCGATCATCGTCATGACAGCCTACTCATCGCTTTCAACCGGCATGGAAGCTTTGAATGCGGGAGCGTTTGACTACCTTACAAAGCCTCTTGATTTCGATGCACTAAGGGCGGTGGTGGACCGGGCCAGGGAGTGTGGGCGAAGGGATGGGGAAGACGGAAAGGCAGGCCGGAAATCCTGTGGTTTTCGCGACGGGCTGCACTCTGTTGCCTTATGAAGATACCGCAATGAGACATTTTGGGAATCATCCGTCATTACACAGGAAGGCTATACCAGTGAAGCTCATGCGTGTCAGACCATCGGTTGTTTGGCTTTGCCTTACAGTCTCCCTTTGGACGTCAATAGGTGGGATTGGACAGGTGGTTCTCTGCCAGGCGGCCGACGGGACCATTGAGATTGAATACCAGACAAACCTTGCCTGTAGCGCCTGTCCCGAAGATACGCTAAGACCTGTCCGTCCGAGCGCTATGGCACCCGAACCGCCTCTTACAAGCTCAGGAGATGGTTGTGGGCCATGTGTCGATTATACGGTTTCCACCAAGGAAGCTGTACTTCAAGATGGTGCTCCCGCTCCGGGATCTTCACCTGCGATCCTACCGCTGGTGGGAGACCTTGCCATCGATAATCCGCTACAATCCCTCAAGAGCTTTGAAACGTATTGGATTTATCAATTCTGCGTACAAGATTTCTCGCTAGCCATTGTTGATTCAATGGTTCTCCTTATTTAGATCGAAGAACTCACCTCTCGATAACTCCCGACATTTGATCTTCGGACTGACTGGCTGTCCAGCCCTCTTTGCTGCCAGATGTATTATGCAGCGGAGAAGAGCCGGATCTGTCGCCGAACTGAGCATCAAACGTGCAAGCACTGAGTCTGCTTGTGATTGGCAATGTCTATCTCGAAATCGCTCGGGAACTGTCACACCCGAGCTTTCCGGAAACTTCGCGAAGGCTCATCAGCCCTCACGAAGCAAGAAGAGTATCAAACAGGGCGGTTTGGCTTATCAGTTATCATTTAAGCTTAAAGGAGCTAAAGTCATGTTGAACGGAAAGGGCAGAGTATCCACCATCATCGTTATGGTACTTGCACTCCTGATTGGAACTGCTTCACTCTCACTTGCCGCGACGGCACAATGGTGCCCAGGCCCTGGCGGCGGTGGCACAGGAACCGGATGGGGCTGCGGCCAAGGCTGGACCGGAGGCACTGGTATCGGCTGGTGCAACGGCATGTGGGGCGGGAATTATAACCAGCGAGGAACCCAGTTCATGGCACACGGGAAGATCGTAGCTATCGATACTGCGGCGTCCAGCATTACCGTTACTATGGACGGGGCCAGCCCAAACCTTCTGACCAAGCTTGGATTCACCCGTGCGGATCTTCCAACGGACGTGACTTTCCAGATGAAATCCACAGTGAAGGTCTGGGGTTGCGGATGGCACAATAAGCAATGGGGGAGCGGCACCGTGACTCTCGCTTCTCTCAAGGCAGGGGACATCGTAAACCTGATGGGCTATTTTGATAAGACAAGCGGTGATCCCATTGTGTCGCGTATCAACGTCTGGTTCTACTAGCCTGTAGCGCTCGGCATGAATTCAGCGTCTTGCCCAAGAGATGTTGAATTCATAATCTTCCTACACTGCCAACCGCCTTGTGAAGCCGAATCGAAAGATTCGGCTTTTTTTCTCCGTTTCCAGCATCGCCTGGTAATACTCTATCCACACCTGGATAAAAACTATCCGTTCTCTTCAAAGGGCTGAAGCAAATAACTTGCGTCATGCCGGAAAATAAAAGAAAATCGATATGATAATGGTATGGCATGTGTATTGCAAGATTCCATGGGGCAGTGAAGGAAAAATGGACTTGTATAGAGATTCTCTACGGAGGTGTGCAATGCTCAAAAAGATTCTATTGGTGATTGCCCTGGTTGCTGCTCTTGGCGGATGCAGCCATTACGGAGGTTATGGCTATCATGGTGGCTACGGCTACCAGGGGTGCGGCCACAATAATGGAGGCTGTGCGCACCGGAGGGGCTGCGGTCACTACGGGTATTGATGCCTTTGCATGCTCCTTTCTTTTCGGGAAGGGGCTGATGCGATGACAAAGATCGCAGGGTGAACCTGCAAGACATCGCCGGCCTCTTCGGGAAGACACATTCAGACGGAGGAAGACAATGGGAAAATCGTCCTCTCTGTGCTCGCGCATGCCACAGGCGTGGCCGGGGTTCAGAGAGCAGATCTTTAAAAGACTCGTCAGCGAAAAGAGAAGGGTAGCTCTGATTGCCGCCATGATTGCAGTGATCACACTCCTTCACTACAACACGCGGGTGTCCCTGCATCACTACCATATTCTCTTCCGGGAGCTCTACTTTGTTCCCATTATTCTGGCGGGGTTCCTCTATGGCGTGCGTGGGGCTCTCACTACATCTCTCAGCATCACCGCGCTCTATATCCCTTTTGTCCTCATGACCTGGGAGAATTTCTCCCCGGATGATTTCGATACCCTGATCGAGATTGTGCTCTACAACGTGATGGCTCTCTCCCTTGGAATACTGAGTGACAGGGAACGGATGCGGCAAAAACACCTTCGGGACTCGGAAAGCCTTGCTGCCATGGGACGGGCGATGTCGGGTGTAGCGCATGACATGAAGGGGCCGCTCGTGGTGATTGGCGGCTATTCCCAATTGGTGCAAAAAGACTTTCAGAAAGAGCACCCGAGTTATCAGAAGCTCGATGTTGTCTGCCGACAGGTTCAACGGCTGGAGAATCTTACAAGGGATATGCTCGATTTTGCACGGCCTCTTGAGCTTCGTCTCTCGGAAGAGGACATCAACACGGTCGTCTCCGGAGCCCTTTCCACCGTCGAGCTTGAAGCTCGGAAAAAGGGGGTTCGGTTCAGGCTGGAGCTCTCCGGGAATATGCCTCCCGCTCGAATTGACAGCATGAGAATGGAGCGGGTTCTCATCAACCTGCTGATGAATGCCGTGCAGGCCTCTCCGGAAGGGGAGACCGTTACAGTGGAAACACTTCGACACGGGAGGAATCTCGTCATCGATATCATCGATTGCGGTTGCGGCATAGAATCTGGCGAGAGAGAGAAGATCTTCGAGCCCTTCTATACTACAAAGAAGGAAGGGACAGGACTGGGATTGGCTATTGCAGGAAAAATCGTTGAAGCTCATGGCGGATCTATCAAAATCGTGGATAACCACGCAAGAGGCGCTACGTTCAGAATCGTGCTACCCGCCGGAGTGTACTGAGAAGGCAGTGACGAACGGTTCCCGGCTTGTTACAGGTATTTTCAATACCGGCCGCCCGCAAAGGACGGCAGCATTTATTTCGTTTTACGCCATGATTAACGTATTTCCGGTTGAGACAGCCGGAAATACTGGTGCCTCAATCCTTGAGGCACATTCAGAGAAGAAGTTGACAGTTGACACTCAACCCTTAGCAAGGAGAGAAGACCATGAAAAGGAACCTTTTCATTCTTCCGGTATTCGTATTGATCATGCTCCTGGGGATTGCAGGTGTGTTTGCCCAGCAGCAGGCCCCCGGAGCCGGCAAGGACCAGGCACAGGGCTCAGGCTCTCAGCAGGGGGGCTGGTACTGTCCCCACTGTGGTCACATGCAGGGCATGGGATCTGGAATGATGGGCCGTGGCATGATGATGAATTGCCCGATGATGGGACAGGGCGGAACGATGGGGCATGGTGGCATGATGCACGGTGGAACGGGACAGGGCCAGCCGGGAGCCCCTCTCACCGAAGATCAGGCCAAAACCATGGTGGACAATTACCTCAAGTCCATGAACAACCCGAACCTCAAGATGGGCAAGCTCACCGGACCCGAGGGCAAGGATTACTATGAGGCGGAAATCCTCACAAAGGACGGCTCCCTCGTGGACAGGATTCAGGTGAACAAGAACACGGGCTGGTTCCGATCTGCCTATGCGCAGCAGTAGCTGAAAACCCCGTGCAGTTGGCGATGATACCAAAGCCTCCTCTCCACGGGGAGGCTTTGGTATCTGGAGAAGGAGAAGATAACCCATGAGAGCTAATGAGCAGTTTAAGAAAAAGTCCCTGCTTTGGATGGCCGTTGCGGCCCTTTTGCTTTTCTCCGCAAAGGAGAGCTTTGCACAAGGCTCCAATTATCCTTGCTGGGGAATGGGTCCCTGGATGATGGGGGGTGCCATGGGATGGATTGGAGGGATTTTCATGATATTTTTCTGGATACTGGTGCTGGTTGCTTTGGTGCTTTTCATCCGCTGGCTCGTTGGTGCCGGAGCGAACCGCCGGGTCTTACCAGGGGCTCAGCTTTCTCAAGGCCCGGTCGAATCCGCAG
>Ga0116192_1000809_pt1 | contig 23109 bp, 30 predicted proteins | sample AD_UKC113_MetaG_FD_89876 | JGI IMG/M metagenome (GOLD analysis project Ga0116192, IMG submission 89876) | Active sludge microbial communities of municipal wastewater-treating anaerobic digesters from Hong Kong - AD_UKC113_MetaG | ecosystem: Engineered > Bioreactor > Anaerobic > Digestate... | reverse complement strand
TCACCCCTGGTCAAATCGCGGTCCTTTCGCGGCACCGGCGGCCCGTATCTGGCCGCAATTTCTTCAGGGTTGAGTTTATATGTTTTTATTGGCCCGGCGCCGGCGTAACCGTTCCCAACGTCAGCCCGCTCGAACGGAAACCGTGGCGCGCCGAGTTTTGATTTGGCTATGTTTAAGTTGTGGCCGCTTTGGCCGGACACCTTTTACGTCACCTCTATCTTCATGAACTTAAATTCTCAGGTTTCTTCAGGCTGCCCCACTGCCCCACTTCAGCGCACTCCTGGCACTCTCGACCCCGGCCGGCAGCAGTCCCGCCTCCTGGGCCTCGGCCACAATGACCGCCTCCTCCGGGGTGAGCTCTGTTATCACCCTATTACCGGCAGTCCGGCGCCCCGTCTTGTACGGCACCAGGCAATACACCCGCCCGTCCTCAATTTCAAAATAGAGTCCCCTGGACGGCTTCCCGCTTTCCGCTTCCCTCTCGATCATTTCTTCGATGACCGCCCGGCGCAGTTCCGCGATCCGGGCCCCGTGCTTTCCCAGGACATCATCTACCCACTCCGGCGGCAACTCCGCCGCCAGGTCCGTATATTCAGCCGCGGCGCCCATGACCGACAGCGTGAACAGCCAGCGGAGCCGGTCTTTATACCTGGGCAGTTGCTCAACTCGGATCCTGTTCCATTCAGATTCCGGAACGCTGCCCCGCTCCAGCTTCAGGCGCCTGATTTTGCCGCGGCCGGTCACCTCTTCAACGATGGCCAGCCCGGCGCCGAGGCATTTCAGGTTTTCCAGGATATCATACAAAGGCTTCATGGATTCATACCGCCCGTCCGGACCGGGATAAAGTAGGAAATAAGCGTTTGTCAGCACGGCATTCCAGTATTTCTCCCGGGAACTCGCATCAAGCGGCACATTTTCAATCCTGCCGCCCGCCGCGTCGAGCGGCGGGTTTCCCGGGACCGCCGGCGTGTTCAATATCCGGTCGAACCTGCTCACAGGTGATGCGCCTCCTTGTTTAAATTAAATTTCCAGTATTTGCTTGTTACCTTTTTAAAAAGTAAAAAGTAACATTGAAAAATCGCCTTTCAGCCCTTGTCTCTCTAAGCGTAAAGCCCTTTCCTTCCAGATTTTAGGGGTAACAAAGAGGTAACATGAATTTTCCGCGCCGTTGCTGGGTTTTTTGGACCTTTGTTACTTTGTTACCTTTTGATCAGCGAAAACGCAAATATTTTTTTGTGTAAAACGATCCAACACACCCCGGCTCTCTTTGCTGAAAAATTTGCCCAAAATATTTTTTTGCAGTTTTAGAGGTAACAAAGTAACAAAATGGCTGTATCCCTTGCGGCTCTAGGTTTTGCTATGTTACCTTTTATGTTACCTTTACGTTACTTTGTTACCTTTCCATAATTTTCCTAATTCCCGGCCGCCTCGTAGAAGTTTTCAGCAATTTCCCTGATCTCGTCTGTAGCCTTGTCCAAGTTGATCACAATGGCTTTTCTGAGTTCGCTGCCGAACCTCTTGGAAGCATTACTGTCCAGGAAATATGGTTCCTCACGCATATTTTTCAGTATGGAGACCTTGTTGAATGGCTCGCGGCCGGTCTTTTTCCGGTAGTGCAGCGCCCATTCGGTGTACACGGCCGGGAACCAAACATAAAGCAGGTCACTGTCTATACCGTACTTGGGGTCCCTGCCGACGTAAAAATGTTTGCTGCCGAGTTCGTTTTTGGAGATCAGGTACCCGACGTCCTCCCAGAACTGGTTCAGCATGTGTTCCTGCTCGGACGTTAACTTCACTTCCTGGCAGGCCTTTTCCACCCAGCGGATGAACTCGTCATCCTGTTTTATCACCGCGTCAAAAGTGCCGGCGCAGATGGCCCAGTTCTCGGCCGTGCGATCCGATATCCCCTTTTTGATCAGTACCGTTTTCAAGTCCTTGATGTTCCTGATGACCGCCTCGACCTTACGGTCGTCGTAAAACCACTCCATGATCGTGTAGTAAGTCAGCCCAGAAAAAGTGTGGCTGTTCTGGTTAAGCCAGTCGTAATGTTCCCGGCTGCGCTTGTAGGCCGACATCTGGAGGATGACGCACCGTGTGAACAGGCCGTTGTCCCTGGGGAGCTCCTCTCCCGAGATCGCGATCGTCCCGGACACGTCGAAACCCCGCGTCTGGAAAGCCGTGGCCGTGCCCTTGCCGGCATACTGACGGTTGTAAGCGCTGCGGAAAAACCCGTCTTTCTGGGTCACCTTCGGCTCATTCCGGTACTCGTCGAACCAGACCCCCAGGGAGCTGTAATAGGACAGCGCCCGGGCGATGAAGTTCTGGCTGGTCTCGGCCAGGCCGATACCCTCGGTCTCGATGCCGAAGAAGTTCATAATCCAGCGCATGAACGTAGACTTACCCGACTCGCGTTTGCCGTGGACGAACAGAATGGGGAAGCACTTGAATTCCTCAAAAATCGGGTTGCTTAAAATTGTAGCCACTACCCACCCGGCCGCCACGTAAGCCTGGTATCCACCGACCGACTCCTTTATTTTGTCGATGATATCCAGGTGGTTGACATACTTGTCATAAAGCACCGGCATTGGAAGGTACATTTAAAACTTCTCCTTTTCTACAGTAAGGGATCTGGGTTTGTAGCCCTTGCCGTCAATCCAGAAGACCTGCTCATTGTCAGGCCGGAACATCTTATTTTTACCGGCTATCGCCATACTTCCGAACAGCCAGAGACCCTTTTTCACTATGCCGATTTTCTCCGGCATTACGATGAGCTCGCCGGAGTCGCGTCCAAACTCAAGTTTCCAGATGTTAATCAGGTCTTCCGAGCTGCCTTCAAACACGTAGTTGCCAGCCGCGAAGCAGAACTTCTTAAATTCATTGAGGCCGGCCATGCTGGAAGGCTCCAGAGTAAAGAAGTCCGATGTTTCGCCATATTCGTTCACCAGTTGGATGTTCCGGAAAACCCCTTCCGGGGTGAAATAGCTCGACCTGATGTTGATCACGAAGTTGCTTATAGTCTCGTCGTAGACATCTTTGCCCCGGTACCTGGTCACCACGTACCGGTTGAACTCCCGCCGGATGTTCAGCCGCGTGAAGTGCTGCGATATTTTCCGCTGCACTATCCGCCGGGCTTCTTCGTCCAGGTCCTCTAGAAACTCCCTGGGCGGCTTCGCCCGGGCGATGACGTTTAAAATCTCCTCCCTGGTCCGTCCCTGGGCAAGAGCGCCGTCGAAGTCGATCTTACCTTTTTCCCGCCACTCGTCCGGCAGCCAGCCAACTCGGGCGTCGAATCCCTCCCGGCCCAGCTTGTATGCCATGAGATAGCTCCAGAGTTGGGTGTCGTACCTGTCTGATGCCTTGGGCTTGTAGTTGGGATACTCCGGATTATCTTTTATTTCGTTGTCAAAGATCACGGTGACTTTTTTAACTCCAAACTCGCGAAACAGGGCCACCAGCCTGTCCAGGTGCTTGACGCCGAAGCTCGATATCCCCGGCACCGCAACTGCAGGGATGCGCCACTGCCACAATGCCGCCGCTTTAAACTCACCCTCGGTCAGCACCACGTGCTCAGGGCGAAGTTTTTGCAAGAAATACCGGCAGTATATCTGCGGGGCTATTCTCTCGAAACCAAGTTTGTGTGGCCTGATATAGTAAACCTCAACTTCCTCTTTGACGCCCAAATTTTTGCTGTCAGCCCCGGTAGGCCGTCCCGGCTCCGATTGGCGCACCATCTCGGAACCCATCCCGTCAGTGGTTGATGTACCGGCTCTCAGCGAAGCGCTTTCAGCTTCCGTAGAATTTTTGCTGTCAGCCCCGGTAGGCCGTCCCGGCGCGTCATTATTATCATCCACTGCGCCCGTCCCGTCAGTGGGGACGTACCGTGCCAGGCCGAGGTATGGAATTAAAACCCTGTCCTCAAGAAGTTGACTGTTTACAATTAGCTGGTTGTTTACCTTAACCAGGACCCCAGATTCTACCAGATCATCTTCCTGGAATTCAGCTAACAACCCATCTTTGATGGCCGCCGCGTGCCTGCCCAGCGACCGGAACATAAGCCGGTCGATGGTCTCGTCCGTAAACCCCCGCTTGGTTTTCAACTGCTGCCGGTGGATGTCGGTCAGCGGCAAGAGCTCGCATACCCTAGTATAGATGCGGTAAATTACCGGTTTATCAATTACCTTTCCGGCGTCTTTGTTTGGAGTTTTTGAGGTTTTTTTTTGCCTGCCGCCAAGCGGAATTACCCTATCATCTGCAGTAATCCCAGCCTCCTCCTGGAGTATTTTTTTAGCGTTTTTATAATCATGGCCCAGCTTTCTTAAAAAGCCGACCAGATTGCCTGATTCCTTGCACTTCCAGCACTTCCAAAGCCCGTTTTTCCAGTTGAAGCTGAAGTGCTTTTCATCCCGGCAGAGCGGGCACGATCCTTCGCAGTTCTGATTGGATTCCTTTTTAATGGCGACGCCATATTTTGAGAAAAAACTTTTTATATCCAGTTTTGAGACTATCTCGTCAATATTCATATGGTCACCGCCTGGACAAACAGTTCATTTATTAAAAAGGGCCACCCCCTACAATGTTTTGGTGTAGGAAGTGGCCTACTCACCGGCTCACTGGTGACGGAGGTCTAAGCCTCCCATTCTTGATTCAATTATGTATGTCTATCTACGCAGTTTCTTTAGAATGTTCACCAATCTCTAATTCCTGCCATGCATTTTTCATTCATATCAAAACAAGTATCGCAACAATCTTTGCAAAATCCGTTTCCACATGGGGCATAATCTTCTTTATCATGAAAACACGATAGACACATATCATCTTCCAGCATTTATAATCCTCCTTTACTGCACATTTTTACCAGATTGCGTTACTTCCCCCTCGGTCTACGTGGAAATTGCGGTTTTGGCGGCACCTTCCACCCTCCGTTTCTATCCTCCGCTTCTGCATTTTCTGCATTTCAACCACAATCCGGTCTACCTTGTGGCTTTGCGCTATCACCCGGGGGTCCTGCAGGCCGTATTTCATTGCCATATCAACTAGGCGCTGTTTCTGCATTGTCAGCCGTAAATTTAACTTAAAAATATTCATGTACATCCCTGCCTACTTTCAAGCCGTCCTTGCCAGCTCTTCCCGCGCCCTGGCTATTCTGGCCAGGGTGTCCTTCACCACCGCTTCCGGCAGCGCTTCCCGCCGGGCAATGTCCGTAACAATGTCTCTGACCCCCAGGAACTTGGATTCACCCTCGGCGGCCAGGAGAGAAAGGAACCTGTTGATGCGCTCTTGCTTTTCTGCTCGGTCTTCCAGGTGTTCACGGCTTAACACTTCGCTGCCGGGTTTTACATTGAGCGGAATCAGCTCGGCATAAGCCTGACCGTCCTCTATCGTCAGCAGGACAACCTGCACCTGCCGCCTCATTTCCGCCGGGTGAGCTGTCAGTCGGCACAGCGCCCCGGGGTTGACAAACAGCATTCCATCTTCCCGCTGAACGATGCCGAAACCAGAGTGATCGTGGCCAGAAATAATTACCTTTGCCGCCGTCTGCACGTCTTTAATCAGCGTATGGCGCATTTCAAAATAAGGCGGATCCCGCAGCAGCATAGAATGGACGACGTGAATACTCGTCCCGCTCCATGGGTAATTATGCGGCGGCGGCTCAAACTGCCCTTTTCCCGCCTCCGTGTCGGTGTTCACGTCGAACCCGTGGCCGATAACGCATATTGAGAACCTGGGCTGGCCGCACTCGTAGGGCTCTTCCGTCAGGTCCCAGAGCAGCTCCAGCCGGGCCAGGAAGCCGAACGGCGTCCGGCGCTTGCTTTCCGGGTTTCCCGCCCAGATATCGTGGTTTCCCGGTATCGTCAGTACCGGGCAGGGGGCTGCCCGCAGCAGGTCTGCCAAATCGGCCACGGTGCCCCACGCCGTTGCCGGGCTGTCGAATATGTCGCCGGGCACGATGATCGCCTGCACAGCGTATTTTCTGGCCAATCCGTAAACCTGGTGAATTTTTTCAGTAATCGCCTCCTGGTAATTGTCCAGCCGCGCTGCCGGATTGATTCCTTTAAAATGCCAATCTCCGGTAACTAGGAACCTCATGCCCTTGTCACCTCACTAACCCCGCTCCGCTGCGTCACCCGGTAGCTCACGTCGGCTACCTCGGCCAGCGGCTCGGCATGGGTGACCAAAATTATCTGCCGTCCGGTCCTGGCCGCGTATTGTTTTAAAAACTCCGCTATGTTGGGCAGATATTCAGCGGAAACCATCTTCGCCGGCTCGTCCAGGATGACCGGCCCGCCAGGCTTCGGCCGAGCCAGTTCCAAAAGCGACAGACGCAGTGCCAGACTGACGATATCCACGATTCCGCCGCCCCTGGCGTCCTCGGGGCCGGCCGCCACCTCGATGTCTCCGTACCGGCTGATTACCTGCCACTCGGCGGTCGGCTGTCCGCCCACCTGGCGCATATTGATGCGGAAGGTGTACCCTTCGCCGAATACGGCGAGCAGGGCCGCGGTAACAGTTTCCTCGATCCGGGTTTTCAGCTGCTCTCGGGCGTATTCGCTGACTTTGGTGAAGAGCACCTGTACCTGCTCCCATATGGCGATGTCTTCCCGGGCTCGGTCCAGGGCCGCTTCCTTGTTGCTTTTCTGCTTTTCTAAAAGGGCCAGCTGGCCGGCGGCCCGCTGGTACCGTTCTTTGAGGGCCGCCAGGCCGGATTCGATTGCGGCTAAAGATACCATATCTTCTACCCCCTGAGCAATTGTTCCGCTCTGGCCAGGTTTTCTTCGATTTCCCTGTCCAGCTGGGCGATTTCGGCGTCAACATTCTCAGGAGTTACCCCCAGTTCGGCCAGTTGGGTGATTATTTCGTCCCGCTGTTTTTCGTACATGGCCAGGTTTGCTTCAGCCCTGGCCTTTTCTACTTTCCCCTTTTCTATCTGTGCCTTCAGCCCATTGATGCGGGCAGTTATGTCCAATACTGGAGCATTAACGGCCATTTCAGATTACCTCCTTTAAATTTTCGGGCTTTACTTCGCTTCCACAGACCGGACACCGGCCTGCGGACAGCAGCGCGTCTCTGTATGCCCCTTCGAATTCCATCGTTTTCTGCTCCCACATTACTGTAGATTCCCGGGCCCGCTGGTTTTCAACCTCCACCCGGCGGAGCCGCCCGGCAAGTTCCAGGACCTTACCCTGGCGTTCCCGCAGGGCCTCCGCACCGGCCAGGAAGTTCCCGGCCTCTTCCACCCCGGCCAGTTTTCCCAACGAATCCCGGCATTGCTTTACAGCCGCCACCAGCTGGCGGTACAGGTTGCCGGCCCTGGCCAGGGATGTTCTGCGTTCTACCGATCTGGCAGCATCTTCGACCACCTTTTCAGCTTCTTGCAAGTCTTGGTACTTTAGCCATATTCCAAATGTTTTAAACCAGTTATCCTGTACCTCGTCCAGGTCTTTCCACAGCGAAACCAGCCTTCCGCGCCGGACCCCGGCCGTTTCCGCGGCATCAACGGCGGTCCCGGCTTCCTCTACCCCGGCCAGCTTTGCCAGGGCATCCCTGGACTGCGTTATGACTGTTTCCGCTTCTGCTAACCTGGCCGCTGCCTGGCCAAGTACCATTCTACGGTTCATGTCCGCCGCAATCTGGTCCAGGATGTTTACCGCCAGGTCAAGGTGCCGCCACCGCTGGACTGCGGCTTGTGCAGCCAATACCAAGGACTCAACCTGCTTCAAAGAATACTTTTTGTTTATCAGCGCTTCCCGCCGTTCCTGGGCTGTTTTCGCCGCGGCCACAAGCTTTTCCAGGGTTTCAATTCTTTCAGCCAGCGCCAGCAGGTAATCGAATTGTTTTATCTGCTCTTCCAGCACAGCGACTTCTGCGACCAGGTTCTTTTCTTCCTGGCGCCGGCGGTAAAGGTCAGTATTCAGTTGTTTGGCAGCATAGTCCACTTCCTCAGTCCCGGCCAATTTCCCAAGGACTTTCGCTCTGGCCCCGGCCGATACAGATTTACCCAGAAACGGTCCGTCCAGCTGCTCGGCCAGGTTCAGGTTTAGCTCGAGATCGCCGATAGTAACCGGGCGGATGCCGGTGACTTCCTGTACTTCTAGAGGCACTGCATTGCCAAAACCCTCATAAGTGTGCCATTTTTCACCGTCGAAAATGTTATACCGGTTGTAGTTCTTCCGGTGGCGTTCCCTGATTGCCTGGCATCCGTCGGCAAAAGTAAGAGTAACCTTTGCTGTGTTGTTTTTTACGTTTATAAAGTCAGTACCCTGGGGGGTATTATAGAAAGCCCAGCGCAAAGCCCTGATGATTGCCGTTTTTCCGCTATCTGATGGCCCCACAATAACGGTTAACTTCCCGGCTGGTGCCGGCTCCAGTATCGTCTTGTGGTGGCTTTGAAAGTCCGCAATCTCAATTTTCTTGATTTCCATTGATACCTACCAGCCTTTCTCTTAGATGGCTGTACCGCTCCTGGATCCTGTCATTCTTAACCGCGATCTCCACCGCTTCGGGTTGACATACCAGCACCAGCCTGTGCTTTGCCCGGGTGATGGCCGTATAGAGCAGGTTTCGCTGCAACATGATATAGTGGCTTTTCACGCACACCACTATGCACAGGGGAAACTCGCTGCCCTGGGATTTGTGAACGGTGCTGGCATAAGCCAGAACGATTTTATCCAGGTCCTCCACCGGAAAGAAGACCGCTTCTTCGAACTTAATCCAAAGGCCAGGACCGTCCGGACTTTTTGCGTCCTCTACGCCGGTAACAATACCCAGGTCACCGTTAAAAACACCTTTTTTGTAGTCGTTTTTGACGACCATTACCTTGTCCTCAACACTGAACACCGTCTTGCCGTATTTATAGTCGCCTTTGCCGGTTGCCGGGTTAATTAGCTCTTTTATCGCCTCGTTTAAAGCTCCCACTCCTGCCGGCCCTTTGTGCATCGGCGCCAGGACCTGAAATTCCATCGGGCTATAACCATCATTCAGTGCTTGCAACACCCGGTCCAACACCACAGGCACCACCTGGTTGGCGTCGTCGACGAAAAGACATTCCACATCCCCGTCTTTCTGAGCCAGAGGCGGCATTATACCCCGTCGCACCTGATCCGCATACTCTGCGATCATGCTTCCCTGGGCCTGGCGGTAGTTGTACTGGAGCCGTACCGTCGGCACCACGCCGGAGAGTATCGAATCCCTGAGCACGCTGCCCGGGCCCACACTGGGAAGTTGATCTACGTCGCCAACAAGCACCACCTGCATATTATTTGGGATCCCAGCAAATAGGTTGGCCGCCAGCTCTACGTCGGCCATGCTGAACTCATCCACTATTAGAAGGCCCGGGCCTTCCAGAGGCTCAAGTTCGTTGATCCTGAAGCCGGCTTCCGGGTGATATTCAAGCAGCCGGTGGATGGTTTTCGCTTCCATGCCGGTTACCTCGGTCATCCTCTTTGCTGCCCGGCCGGTGGGCGAGGCAAGATAAATAGGACGATCCGGATAAAGCTTTTGGTAAGCGATTAGGATCCCGTTGGTTACCGTGCTCTTGCCGGTGCCGGGCCCGCCGGTGATAACCGACAGTGGGCTTTCAAGGACGATCCGGATGGCTTCTTTCTGCCGGGCGGCGTACTCCACGCCGGCCACTCTTTCAGCTAACTCAATGACCGGATCCAGGTCATCTTTTAGCTCGATCTTCTGCTTTGATCGTGTTAAGGCAGTCCTCTCCAAAAGCCGCCGCATCCTGTTTGCCAGGCCGACCTCGGCCTGGTACAAGCCGGCCAGGTATACGCACGGCCCTTCACGGACTGCTTTCTCCTTTTCAATCAGGGCAGTATTTGCTGCAGCAATCTGGTCCACGCCAACCCCGCAACCCTTGCCCAGGACCTTCTGGACCGCCGGAACAATATCCCGCGGGCGCAGGTAGCAGTGGCCCTCTTCAGCCGCATTTTTCAAAACGTATTCCACGGCCGCCTCTACACGGTAAGGCGAATCCGGCTCGATGCTGACGGCCTGAGCGATTTTATCAGCGGTGATAAAGCCAATACGGTACATCTCATCGGCCAGGACGTAGGGGTTTTCCTTGACGATGCTTACACTTTCCTTGCCGTATTGGGCGTAAATCTTCGCTGCCAGGCGCGGGGTAATCCCTTGCCGGCAGATCAGGGCGGAGAGCTCAGCCAGAACGGTATTTTCGTTCAGCTTGGAAACAATCTCGTCAGCCTGCTCCGGGGTGATGCCCGGAACCTGGTACAGGAGTTCCGGTTTTTCTTTGATCGTGTTAAGGCAGTCCTCCCCCAGGGCATCAACAATCCGGGCGGCCTTGACTTCACCTACACCGTAGGCCAGGGATGCCAAGTAAGCGATAATCCCCTGCCGGCTTTGGGGCAGCAACAACTCGTATTCGTCAAAGGCAAACTGCCGCCCAAATTTCGGGTGATTCACCCAGCGGCCAGAGAAGGAGAACTCGTCGCCATCCCGGACGTTGGGCATATGGCCCACGGCTGTGATAATCTCATCTCCTGTATCAACGGAAAGTACGCAGTACCCGTTCGTGGGGTTATGAAACCTGGTCCGGTAGATAATGCCCCGGATGGTTTCGTTTTCAACCTTGCTTTGCGGCAAGCTCATATAGAAACACCTCATTTCAGGGACAAAGGTGTCCCTCCCCGGCCCCGTGGCAGGGACCGGGGAATTGCGTTATCAATACGGTTCATACTGGGAATCTTCTGCTTTGTAGGCAGCGCCGGCCTGGGTGTAGAGCGTACCAGCACCGCCGGTAGCATTACCGTCCATACTGTATTCAATACCTTCGATCTGGGCGGTGCGCATGGCCGACTTCAGGCTGGCTGCATAGTTTTTCATGGCGGCCCGGTCCTGGGGAGACAGGGCGCCGGCAAAGCTCCAGGCTACGGCGGAGTAGGTGATGCCGTCCTTGTTTTGGGTTTTGTAGAGTTTAGCCCTGGAGAGTGCGCCGTAGTAGGGGACTTTGTGCTTCGAAGTCAAACGGCGCATGTAGACGTTAAAGTCCTCCAGGCTGGTGGGTGGCAGGGCGATCAGGTATGGGAGCATTTCACCTTCGGTCAGAATATAGATGCGCCGGATGTTTTTGCAGGCCTTGCCGCGGCCGCCCTTGGCGTCGCTGCCCCAGTCGTTCATAGGGCAGGTCTTGCAATTTCCGCCGGGGTTGCCCTTACCGTTTTCCGCGTCCAGGGCGGAGCAGGTCGGTGGCGCGCCGGCGCCGGCATATTCGTCTGCCCAGTATGCATTTACCCGGTAATGGTCCAGGATGACACCTACCAGTTCTTTGACCGGCTCGGATTCCTCCTCACCGGGAACTTCGAAAGTCAACCCGCCACCGCTGGGGATTTTGATACGCGGGAAGTCGATGGGCACATCTTCGCCGAAGTTAGCCTGCATCACTTCTAAAAGCTCTTTTTGCTCCTCCGGCTGGCATAAGGCTGGGGAATCAAAGTGGACAACCGCAATTTCCTGTTTTGCTAAAGCTAATGAAGACATAATTTAAACCTCCTTGGAATTTTTTGTTAGACTATTATTCCAGCCACCAGGTTAACTTTTGCTGTTTTGGCGGCCAGCACCGCCCTGGCCGCGGTAAACTCATTGTAGAGCTGGTCAAGCATAAATTTTGCGTCGTTGTACTCGTCCTCGGCCCGGCGCGCTTCGGCCAGGGCCTGCCGGTAATTCTCATCTTCCCGCGCCCGGCGGATGAATTCCATTTCCCTGGCCTTTTCGTTAGAGAAGAGAGGTTTACCTTGGCCATTGACAGCCGCGTTGATTTCGGCCATGATCTCGGCTTTGGCCAGGTCCAGGGCTTGTTTGGCTTCGTCCAGGTTACGCTGGGCCTGTACCAGGATATTCTGCTGCCGGCGGATTGCTTCGGGGTAGCCCTGGACTTTGGAGATGGTGCCGTCGATGTCGATTTCATCCAGGACCTGCCTGGAAGCCTTTTGCATGATTTCTGATATGTGAGCCGTCAGCTGTTCTTGAAATATATCGTCGAACATTTTTATTACCTCCGATATGATATTTTTTAAACTAAAACTTCCCGGTATAACTTGCCGTTTAGTAGATTTTCAGTTATCCTGACCTTGACCCCCGGCGCCGGCTCGTATCCCGGCCGGTCATTCTGGGTTATGCATTTTCGGCAGGCCCTTCGGTTGCTTCCGTTTTGGAAGGCGCAGGTCTCGCATGTTGCACCCCGGTTTATATATCTGGTTTTTGGCATTATGTGCTTTTCAGGCATCAAATTCACCCCTTGTGTGCTCCACCCGGGTAAAGATCTCTCCGCACCGCCGGCAGCCCCAGGCTACCAGGTCGTGGCAGTATCCTTCTTTTTGCACCTGCACCAGGGTCACGTTATTTCCCCGGAAAGGGTACTCGCAGGTAGGGCACATATCCCGGCGTGAAGCGTGTTTCCGTGCCCGGATGGTGATGCCGAAGTCGTTATTTCTAATTACCTCGAAGGAGCCGAAAACCATCCGAGTTTTGTTGTGATTCTTCATGACGGCATTAGTTACGACGTGCATGGCTTGACGGGCCCGGGGCGAGCCGGATTTGATGAAGGCCCTGATGTTTTCGGCCACAACGGCCTTGATATCCCGGTATTCTTGCAGATTTATGACTTGCCCTTGATTTACTGTTGACATTGTGTTATCATCTCCTTGGGAACATCATCTGGCCGCAGCCAATGCGGCTTTTTCTTTTTGTCTGAGCATGTCCAGGAGTCCTAGCTTATAGCGGTCTTCCCACTCGATCAGTAAGTTGATTTCTGCAATAATCCGGTCACTGATCTCTTTTGCCGCCGCCTTTAGCGCCACGACATCTTCCGGCGTCAGGTCCTCCGCCAACTGCTTGTCTATAGTGCGCCAAGCTATGGGCTTCAAGGCCTCGTCTGCTTCCACATCTTCCTTTTCGACTCGTCTGATCATTGTCTGCGGGTGCCGGTCGCCATCTACGTATGAAAACCAACTATATCCGGTCGCTTCAAGCGCTATTGCCAGGCCGGCCAGGGGATGCATTTTCGCCACCCTAGGCTTGAGGTCCGGAGCCAGGTTTCTTTCGCCTGACAAGACTTTAGATAACATGCTCGGCGTTACATTCAGCCGCCTCGCTGCCTCGTTGCAGTTTCCGACACCCCGCTCTATGCCCTCTCGGAGCATGCCCAATGCAGTCATCATGTCAATTTCACCTCCTTCCATTTGACTGGTGGCGGTGATATATTCCAATTAGCCACCCCATATTTTTCCTCTCCACCCCGGCCGGTTCCGGAGCCGGTCGGGGGAACCTCCCTGCTAAACGTTGTAGTTTGGGCGATAGATCAAACCGCAGATACCACAAGACCCATCACCGGATACAACCCAAAGGGCGCATTTCTTTTCATAACACTCAACCTCGAGCGTGTCTGACAAGCCGTCTTGGGTTAAAACAGGTCGTGTTATTACGGGGCAGATTTTAGGCATTATTTCACCTCCCGAACCTCGTTTTTGGCTCTGGGTAGACCACATCAAAATACATACAGTCCCCGTCCTGGACTTCAATGGCGATTTCTTCTTCCGGACCAAGCGTGTACTCTTTTTCGCCGCAACAAAATTCAATCGTCAGTCCACTGTTCAACTGGTTTTTGACGTGTAATTTAATCATTTAATCACCTCCCGCCCGTGCAACTAGCAAACATCGCCAGCGGCAACACGAACAACACGAACACCACAGCCACCGCCACAAACAGGCTTTCCGCCGCCTTCCTCCAGTTCCACCTCCACCGCCTCCCCGTCATCTCAAGGTCCGGCCGGCCGGCCATAGCTCTGATTTCAGCGCTGCTTAATTTCACGGTTTCACCTCCTCCTCCTATACTTCCGGGCTATATCGCACCATGCCGGCCTCCCGGTCGATGACCAACATTTCTGCGGCATTTTTCGGGCCTATTTTGGCTGGTCGCTCCACTTCGACCTTTTTGCCCGTGCTCCCGTGCACTATCGGCCAACCACCCTCCAGTACCAGTCGGACATAGTTGGCGTGCGTCCTGTGCAGTACCTCGACGACTTTTTTGCCGTTGATGATGTCACCCTTTTTGACGTGCTCGATTGGGATGGTTTGTTTCATGGTGTCACCTCCCCATCTCACATTGCCGCCTTCTCTCCGTCCAGCCACTCAAAAAACCGCTTTGTCGATATTCGCCAGCGCCGGCCCAGTTTTTTCGCCGGTATGTCGCCAGCCTGGAGGTGTTCGTACAGCCGGCATAGCCCGATGTTCAGAATCTCGGACACCTGCTTCGGGTCCAGCACCGGCGGGTACCCGCGCAGGGGGTCAGCTTCCTGCTTCGGCTCAGGTTTCGGCACCGGTTTTCCGCATTCCGGGCAGAACTTTGCCCCTTCCGGCAGGTCGGCGCCGCATTTGCATTGCATGGAATCACTTTCCTTTCGTTGGTTGGTTTTATCCCCTCGGCCTATCGGCCGTCGGTTACTGGTTGACCGCCTCGGCGGTCGCGGTTTCTTGGTTTGGACACGTTTCGTTTCCTTCTGATTCAAAAAAAATATCTTCAACAGATACTCCGTAGAAATCCGCAATTTTCTTAGCCAAAGGCAGCGAAGGCGTTCTTTCTCCTCTTTCAATCATGCCGAGCATTTGCGGCGTAATACCAATTTTCTTTGCTATTTCTGGTCTGGGGACATTGTTTCGTAGTGCAATTAGTTTCTCTCGCCTTTTCAATACCTTCCCTCCCTTCTGTGGAAACGTATCGTGTCCTTCTGCTTCATATTATATGGACACAACTTGTTTCTGTCAAGCTAAATAAGAAACTTTTTGTGTCCTTTATGGTAAAGAAACAATGCGTGTCTTATAATATGTTTACGGAGGTAGGTGTTACTTGAATGGAAAAGTATTTACTGCCAGAACGACTAAAACGCTTACGAGAAGCAAAAGGGTTAAGCCAATACGATTTGGCAAAAGCCTTAGGATATTCACGTGGACAAATAGGTAACTACGAACAGGGAACGAGGAGGCCAGATCCAGAAACCCTCCAAAAGCTCGCTGACTTTTTTGGCTGTAGCGTAGACTATTTATTAGGCAGAAGCGAGGGCTACCGGAAACAAAACGATCCATCCACCCCCGCCTGGTGGTACCGCGACACCCCGCCGACAAAGATGGAGCTGGAGGAATTTCTGAAGAACGCCAACGTCTACTTCGATGGGGCACCGCTGGACGAAGAGGATAAAGAGGATATCCTTGATTACCTGGCCTGGAAGTGGGAACGGGAAAAGAAGAAGAGGGAGAAAGAAAACAGAGGTAATAAATAAATTAATAAAGGAAACCGGAAATGAAAATCAGAGATGTACTTAAGCTGTTAAAAGAAGACGGCTGGTATTTTGTATCCCAAAAAGGTAGCCACAGGCAACTTAAACATCCCGTCAAGCCGGGCCGGGTAACGGTGGCCGGGCATCCGAGCAAAGATTTGCACCCTGAGATTCTTGACAGCATTTTAAAACAGGCTGGATTAAAGGAGAGAAAAAGAAAATGAGGTATGCCGTAATCATAAAGAAAACGAAAGATAATTATTCTGCTTACCTACCTGACGTGCCTGGTTGTGTGGCAGCAGGAGACACGCCAGAAGAAACCTTGAAACTCTTAACCGAGGCCCTGGAAATGCACATACAGGGATTAAAAGAAGATGGATTGCCGGTGCCAGAACCAGTAACAAAGGCTGATTATGTCGAAGTAGCGGTATAAATAAGCGCTGGAAGCACCTGCGAAACAGATTGATCATTAAACAAGATAAATTAAAGTTTATATCTTTAGAAACCTGCTACTCATAATATTTGTAGCAGGTTTTGGCATAATTTAGGGACACGACATAATTCGACACCGTTTTTCAATGGGCAAGCAGGTGATCTTTTTGAATTACATAAAGCAGTCCGTTAATCAACTGGTGAATGAATATAAAACAAACGACCCATACCGTTTAGCGCAGGAAATCGGTATTGACATAGATGAATACCCATTTCGCCAAATCAAGGGCCTGATACTCGAAATAGCCGGGATGATTACCATTGTCCTTAATTCCAACCTCCCAGATTGGCTGAAGCGTGTCGTTCTGGCCCACGAACTGGGACACCGGCAGTTATCCCCGCAGGGAGCAGGATATTTCTTTCTCGCAGAATATACTTTGATGGAATCCAGGGTTGAATACGAGGCTAACAAGTTTGCGGTGGAATTGCTCACGTGGGGCGAAAACCCCGAGATAGACGAAACCCTGGAGAAATTTGCGTCCAAGATTGGGGTGCCGGTAGAAATGATGCGGTACAAGATAATCTAGGATAAGATAAGCTATACAGGCGAAAAGGGCTGGTTGCGGGCCGAAAGTTAAGGTGGAGTGATTTGATAAGGGGGGCGTTAGGTTGAAGTGTCCATCATGTGGATTTGAGGATGAAGGAAGGTTTTGTAGTAATTGCGGAACGAGGCTAAGTGACGAGATGTCAGCGACGGCAGAAGTGGCTCCTGCCCCTGGAGGGAATAGAATAACCTTGGCGTTCGGTAAATCGACATCAAAGAATTATAGTTTCGCAGTAGAACTTGCAATGAAATATCCAACTTACACAGAAGAACAAGTTGGTAAAGATATTACCCACAAAGTAACATTTGGCTTTGATGAAGTAGATGCCTTGAAAGAACTTTTGGACTTGGTTGGACAATGGAAATCAACCACCTTATATTTAAATAATAAAGCTATACCTTTTGCGAAAATATTTCCAGTAATTCATTGTTACGCAGAACGCCAAAAAGCATATAGACCCGAAGAATATTGTTTTGGGCGTGACGATGCCTATGATAAAAACGACAACGATTTCGGATGTAGATATGTCGGCATTGAACTTTATGGATGGAGAGGACTTGACGGTTTTGGCGAAATGAGAAGTGACGGCACTTTTATTGTTAATAAAGATAAACTTATACATACCATTGCTAGAAATTTAGAAGATTTCTTAATTTGTCCTGCCCTTGATGTAAAAGCAATTGAAAATAAATTAAAATCTTTCCCATCTGCAATTAATCCTAAAAAAGATAATGATTGGGAGTATTTAACTAAATATCAAGATGGAAAAGAAATAGCTATTGCGGTAAGAAAAAAATGGAAAAGCAAAGGTCGTGGATACGTAGTAAAAGATTATGATAAAGAAGAAAAACTTAATGAAATCGTTATTGAGGTTCCAAAGGTAAAACAGTCTGCAAAATCAAGTGGGTGCCTCTTGCCAGTAGTTACAATAATTCTTATCATCATAGCCCTAGTAGTGGCTTTAAATTAGTTAAAAATGAATATTAAATCTATTCCTACGCAATTTCAACAAATATTCCACATGAAATAATCCCGGCCCCGACGGGTTTGAGGTGACACCATGGCCAAGGGCCACGTCCGACAACTAAAGAGCGGCTCCTGGGAACTGGTCTTCGACCTCCCCCGGGAGCCCGGGCAAAAACGCCGACAGAAAAGCATCACCGTGAAAGCGGCCGGCAAGAAGGAGGCCGAGGCAAAGCTTCGGGAGATCCTGCGGCAGGTAGATACAAACACATACGTCGATGCGGGGAAAATGACAGTGGAGGAATTCCTCCGGAACTGGCTCAGGGACTATTGCGAGCCGAACCTGCGGCAGACCACCGTAGACGGCTATAAAGTCATTATAGAAAAGCACCTTATTCCCGCCCTGGGACACGTCCAACTTTCCAAGCTACAGCCGGCACACATACAGGAATACTACAGAAAGGCCCTGACGGAGGGCCGGAAGGACGGCAAGGGCAAGGAGCTCTCCCCCACCACCGTACTGCACCACCACCGGCTTTTGCACCGGGCACTTGAGACGGCAGTGAAATGGCAGCTTATCGGGCGCAACATATGTGATGCTGTTGAGCCGCCCAGGGCCAGGCGGTACCGGGCAAAAGTGTACGATGAAGAAGCGGTGGCAAAACTGTTAAAATTGAGCGAAGGCACACCCCTTTACATGCCCATCCTTCTTACTTTGGCCACCGGCCTGCGCCGGGGAGAACTGCTTGCACTCCGGTGGTCAGACTTCGATCCCGAACGGAAAATAATTATTGTGGACGAGGCCCTTTTGAACACGTCGGGAGGACCGTCATTCGACGAACCGAAAACCGATGAAAGCCGGCGCCCGGTGGCCCTACCGGAGACAATTGTATCTGAATTGCTGCGCCACAAAAAACGGCAAGCGAAAGACAGGCTTCACGCCGGCGAGTTTTGGGAAGATAACGACCTGATATGCTGCCGCGAGGACGGGAGTAGGTGGCACCCAGGGACGTTCTCAGATAACTTCAGCAGGTTCCTTGAAAAGCATGGTCTGCCGCATGTCCGTTTTCACGACCTGCGGCACACTCACGCCTCCCTACTTCTGCGCCAGGGCATCCATCCAAAGGTTGTGAGTGAGCGCCTGGGTCATAGCCGGATAGGGATAACGATGGACCTTTACAGCCACGTCCTCCCCGGGATGCAGGACGAGGTGGCAAAACAGCTTGATAAAAACTTATTTAACCGGCTAAATACAGGTAAAAAACATCCAACAATTCATCCAACAAAACGTCCAACATAATGTTGGATATGACGGTATTTTGGGTACTGTTTAAAGATTAGAAACCTAGATAAATCAAGGCTTCGGCGTGTTTATGGATTCCGTCGAAAGCTTTGCGACCGAACTTCAAAACCAGTCGTCGGGCAGCGCTCCTGTCCGTGGTGGGTTCGATTCCCACACACTCCCGCCAGGAAAATAAAGGCTTCCGGGGTCCTGGAGGTTTTTTACTTTTAATAAGGGGTGTCAAACTATTTAAATACACTGTCAAATTCTTTGCGGCCGTTATAGAACCAGAGGTGAAAACCGTACCATATCAAAAAGCTGAAAAACCAGATAACATATGAGTAATACCAGTCGTATCCGTCATGATATTTCAATAAATTTGTAAACCGCTCGACAGCAAACTCAAAGCCCGTTAACACACTTGTCCACAAAAATAACCAAGTAATCTGTTCGCGAAGTCTGAGCGGGAAATATCTGACCCACAACATGGCTGTTACAGGCGCTATTACGAAATTAACAGGCCAGGACACATCGTCAGGTTTGTTTGTAATCCGCGAGGGAAAAGTCCACCAGTTAAAACTCATCCCCAGAAAGCACCAGATATTGGCATAAAAACTGGCAAACAATCCAACGGGAACAAATCTTTTCATTCCTTTTCTCTTTAGGAAAAGCAGCAATACTGCAATAATCATTGAACCGTATTGAATTAGAATCTCAGCGTTCATTTCTTCACTCCAACTTTTTAATCTTCTTTCACAAGTTCAATACTTTCCCAATCTGGTCATATTTATTAAAAAAATGCATCCAAAGATGTTTTGCCTTGAAGCCTTCGGTTTCATTACTGCTGTGCGGAGCACCGGAATCGCCGTTGACAGGCTGTTCCCAAAATAAGAAAAGGACGAAGACAGCGCCTTCGTCCTACCGCCGACAACCGTCGGGGATCTTGAGGGTTTGAAGGAAACGGGCGATATTTCACGCCTCGATTTCCTCCAGTACCTTGCCTTTCGTTTCCCGGCCAAAAGCCCATACCACCAGAGCGGCAAACACCAGTAAAGCCATGTTGACATGGAGCACCCAGACGAATCCCGCGACAGAATAAATAAATCCGACTATCGTCGGCCCGGCTATTGCTCCCACCCTGCCGACGGCGGTAACGAACCCCATTCTTGCACCACGCGCTTTTGTCGGGAAATTTTCCGGACTGTAAACGTATACTATACCGTTAATGAGACCCACTACAATCAAAGTCGCCATCAGGAGGATAAAGCCCGTCAGCGGATCTTTTCCAAAAAGGAATAGGAAATAGGGTAAAATGCCGTACAACACGAATATACAGCAAAGCGAGATTTTTCGGCCGATGGAATCCGCAGAAACTCCGGAAAGCGGCGTCGCCAGAGCACCGAGCAAGGAGCCGAGGGCAAGGAACGAAAGCCCCGTGGCTAGCTTAAAGCCCAGTTCCGTTCTCAGCACGACGGGCATCCATACCATAATGGCATATACACAGTATTGCAAACTGAACCACGCTATGGCCACCACTATCGTATATCTGGCCATTCCCCGGGTGAAGAGGTCGGTCACCCCGATTCTCGTCCCGCTGCGATGTGTTCCGGCAATTTCTTTTTCAATTCTAACTGCTTCCTCAAAAGGAACCGTTACTTTGTTCAACACTCTCTTTTCTATCTTTTCAACTGTTCTTACCGCCTCTTCAATTTTGCCCTTTTCTAAAAGATACCTGACGGATTCAGGAAGAGAAGCCTTCGCAACAAAGTACATCAAGAAAGGCAACACACCGATTGCGAATCCCCATCTCCAACCGTAAGGAACCACAATTAAAAAACCCAGCGTATAGGCAAGCGCAACACCCAGAGAAAAACAGGCGTTGAAAATGCTTACAAATCTGCCCCGCACCTTTGCCGGAACATATTCCGCCATGTATGTAGAACCTACGGGAATTAAACCGCCCAGACCGATCCCAATGCAAATGCGCAAAAAATACAGTTGTTCGAAGTTTTTGCTGAAAACCGCCACTCCTGTCAGAATGCTGTAGATCAAGATAGTGGTGTAGATAACCCTCAAACGCCCAAAACGGTCCGCCATTATTCCGGACAGCAGTGCCCCGATCAGCATACCGACGAAACCGGCCGAACCGAGAATACCCGCCTGAACTTTATTTAACTGCCACTGCTCCATAATCTGGGGAAGACCGACCGACAATATCGTAGAATCGTATGCGTCAAAAAGAATGGTAAAACACAGCACCATCGCCATTATCAGATGCCATTTTGCTACTGGGAGGTTTTCCAGCCGCATTACCAAGTTCACGGGCTTTTCCATAATTAATCAACTGACCTCCTTATCTAACGTTTAGCCGGATGAAAAAACAAGATAATGGCCTGCTGTAATGCAGGCCTTGCCTGACTTTTGACGGTCAACTTATTTACTTCAAATAATCCGGCATTTTTTCCGGCCTGGGGTAAATACCTTCTTCGATGTATCTCTTTATCGTTTTAAACGGGTCGCGCACCTGCCTGTTCTTAGGCGAGAAACCACTGAACTGATTTGCAGGATATATTTCCTTTTCGTAAATCTTCCGGTATATCTCCGTGCGCAGTAGGGTCGGGAAATTGCGACTGGGGTCGGTCCTTCTCCTTCTCAACTCTTCAAGATTGATGATGCTGCTGATAATCGCCTCGCCCGGGTAGTCGGCGTATGCGGTCACAACACCGTTATAGTTGACTATCATGGACTTGCCCGGTGCGATTGTCTTCTGTCTCAAACCTCCGTTTAATGCCCCCCAGGAAGCAGCAACCACGTAGCACACGTTCTCCCATGCCCTCATTCTGTTCATCATCTGCCAGACTTCCTGCGGCGGGGACATCATCGGCTCAACCAGCAGCGGGTGCAGGATGACTTCCGCTCCCTGAATCCCCAGCGCTCTTGCAGGTTCCGGAAAGTGTCCGTCCATACAGGTGATGGTGCCTATTTTACCGATCTCTGTATCTGTTACCGGCAAGAATGCAGACAGGTCGTCTCCGTACATGGCTACAAATTTGTCGTAAACGTCGTGGGGACTTACGGCCAGTTCGTAATGAGTGGCAACGGTAATCTTGCGGTACTTGTGGATAATTTCCCCATTTGGAGCGATGATAAAATGCGTGTTGAAGAAATAACCGTCGTCAATCCAGTCTTTATCCCTTTCCAGAGCGCAGCCAGCAATGTATATATTGTACTCTTTCGCTTTCTCCGCCAACCTCCTGGTTTCTTCACCGGGAATTTCAATCAGCACTTCGTTGATATAGTGTTCAAAAGGCCAGTGACCTTCATGACCTTGAATAAAGAATTCCGGGAAAGAAATCAGTTTAATCGGCGCCCAGTTTCCTTCGTATTTCTCTTTCGCGCTCGGTGCCGTCTGCGGAGCCACGTCAATAAGCTCCAGACAGCGCTTCAGGTTTTTTTCAATGTCGCTCCGCTTTTCCACAACTTTTACTTCCGGCTGGATTGCCACCGCAGTATAAATGTCGCACTTCACCTTTCAAACCCTCCTATTCCGATTATGGAAATACTGTTTTAATTAAAGAACACAAAAAACTTCAACGTCTAAATTGAATTATCCTCCCGAAAGCAGGAAAATTTTTTTCGACGCTTTTTTCAGTAATTCTGAATAAAGCGACAGACATTCAGCGGAATATCTGAATTTCGGCACAAAAATGCTCAAGATCGCCCTTGTGTTTCTTTTGGATGCAAAATCCCATACCGGGCATGATATGCCCACAGCTTCCTCGTATCTCTCGCCCCAGCTGAAGGAGTAGCCTTGAGTACGGATCTTTGCCAATTCCTCAATAAGTTTGTTCTTGTCGACTATGGTGTTTTTTGTAAACTGCACCAGCTTTGCTTTCTTGACAATTTCTTCTGCTTCGCTCTTTTCTCTAAAGGCCACGTGTGCCTTTCCAGCAGAACCGGCCAGGAGGCTGTTGGGTTCTCCAACGTTGACGGCCCATTTGAGAGGCTGCCCGCTCTCCACTCCTTCGATAAAATAATAGTACCGGCAATTGTTCGATATGCTCAGATAAACCGACTCGCCGGTTTCAGCAGCCAGTTCCTTCATGATCGGAGCGGCGACAATTCTGATATTTTGCTCTACCATTCTGGAAAGGCTTAAAATACTGTAGCCAAGGTGGTACCGCTTGGCATCGTCCCTCTTCAAAAAATTCATATCCGCAAGAGTCGTGACCATTCTATATGCGGATGTTTTGCTTATCCCAATCATCCTGGCAATATCCGAAAGAGTAAGCTTCTCATTTTCCAGAAACAGCAATAATATTTCACCAGTACGTCTTGCGGTAAGCGAACCTTTTTCTTCTGTCGGCATAATACTTCAGCGGGAAAGATTCCGGTATCGTATTCTCTGTCCCACCATTCCACCTCCCTCTATGATCTCCCTCTATGATCTTCGATTTTCTCAAGATATCTCGCTAAATCTTAGATTTTCACATTTTCTGCCCTTGACCGGTGAGCGGATGCGATGTACAATCGC
>Ga0116192_1000807_pt1 | contig 23128 bp, 22 predicted proteins | sample AD_UKC113_MetaG_FD_89876 | JGI IMG/M metagenome (GOLD analysis project Ga0116192, IMG submission 89876) | Active sludge microbial communities of municipal wastewater-treating anaerobic digesters from Hong Kong - AD_UKC113_MetaG | ecosystem: Engineered > Bioreactor > Anaerobic > Digestate... | reverse complement strand
TATGCTCTATGGCCGGGATGCCGGGAAGCCGGTTCCGGCGCCTGTGGGCTTTGCCTGCTGAAAGAATCAGCCGGGTCTCATGAACCTGGACCACCCTCTATCTACAAAGTGGGACCGTTTTTATAGGAAAAATGGAACTTGACCTTCTCCTGACCCCTCATGTTCTGCAGGAGAAAAACAACAATGAAAAGTGCTGAACGCCATCAGGCTGGGGCAAATGAAACATGCGCGAAACCCCGTTTTTTTGATTGAGAGGCGCGGCGTCAAATCCTGATTGGTAAAATTGCTTCGGGTACATTTTCGGAGTGCCCTGCTGAAGAAGCCCTCGGCATGTTTTTCTGGAAATCGGTTGATTTGAATCCGCCGGTTAATCGTAAGGAACAGTTATTGTTTTATGCCCTATACCTGATGCGTCAAAGCAGTCAAAACATGAAGATAGAGAGCAAGGAAAAGGCTTTGGAAATCCTCGGGGTTCCTGAGGAAAAACTGGCTTTGCCGGAAGATAGATTAATAAAAGAAATTAAACTTGTATACTGGAAGTATTTTTATTGTTCATTACATGATCTAAGAGGGCTTATAAATAATGCCCGTGAAATTGGCATTAAAAAGAGTGCATTTGATTTTTTATGTCATTTATAATCCGGTGATTATTCTCTATCCATGCAAAACCTGCACCATAAAAGTTTCGCATGGCAAAATTGCCATGCGAAACGCCGTATAACAGCTTCATTTTGTTATACTTCAGCAACGATATTGCCCAGTTCAGTTAAATCATAGTCTCCCAAGCCCTGAAGCTCTGCTTTAAATTCCCTGGACTGAAGGATCTCAATAACCGTTTGAAGCTGAGGCTTGTCTACATCCTCTCTTTTTATTACCAGTTCATAACGCTCCTTTTGCAGCGGGACGAAATCGATACCGCGAACTTGCAGGGACGCCTTTTGGTTTCCCAGAGCTGCGTCAGCCTCTCCCCGTGCTACAGTGCTGGCAACCGCGAGGTGGGAAAGCTCTTCTCTCTCATAACCATTGACAAGTCTCCTGTCAATTCCCAGCCTCCGGAATTGTTCGTCAAGAAGAACCCTCGTGCCGCTGCCTTTTTCACGGTTTATAAAAGTCACATCAGGTCGTGTCAAGTCCTGCCAGGATTTAATTTCCTTGGGGTTGTTTTTGGCTACATAGAACCCCTGCATCCGGCAGGCCAGGTGGATTATTACGGCCGGTATGCCGAAAAGGATATGCCGGACATAAGTAATATTATATATATCTTTATCCCCGTCCCAAAGATGAGCACTGGCCATGTGAGCCTTTCCCTGGTAAAGTGCCATAAGACCTGCAAAACTGCCCACGTGATGACGGAAGGCGCGGGTGCCGTTGGGGTGGCGTTCCAGGTGGCGGGCCAGGATATCTAAAAGAACGTCCTGTCCGCAGATTACCAGCCTGCTAAATAAAGGAGAAGGATCCTCGATGGCTGCTTCTCTTTGATGAAACGGGGTCTCTGTCAATGCCGGAGTGGCCGGGGTTAGCTGATCTATTTATAACTTTGATGTTTACCTGGTGGGCGGCCGTTCTGGCTTCTGTGGTGGTAGCCTTTCCTTTGATGTATCAGAGCGCCAAGGCAGCTTTTAGAAGCGTGGACGTTAATTTTGAGAAAGCGGCCAGAACCCTCGGGGCAAGTGAAGTGAGGATTTTTTTCACGATTACGGTGCCCCTGGCCTGGCCCGGCATTCTCGCCGGCCTGGTGCTGACCTTCGCCCGCGCTCTGGGTGAATTTGGCGCCACCCTGATGGTGGCGGGCAATATACCCGGGCAGACTCAAACGGTGCCCCTGGCGATCTATTTTGCGGTTGAATCGGGGGACAACACCACGGCCGGAGTACTGGTTGCGGTAATTACAGTATTCAGTTTTGCCGTGATATTCTGGGTGAACCGCTGGGCCAAAAGGCGCGGGAATAATTCTGAGTGATATGAGTGATACGCGTGTTGGAATTTCAGATTACAAAAACGCTGTGGTATTTCGACCTGGAACTGCATGTGAGAATCGGCAACCAGATCCTGGTTTTGTGGGGTCCCTCCGGTTCGGGGAAGACCACGGTTTTGCACTGTCTGGCGGGTTTGCTGAAGCCGTCCGCCGGTTTTATCGAACTCAATGACCGGGTTCTTTTTTCTTCCGACAGGAAGATCAATGTCCCTGCCCGGCTGAGAAATACCGGTTACCTTTTTCAGGATTACGCGCTTTTCTCGCACATGACCGTAAGACATAACGTCATGTACGGGCTGCTGAAGCGAAAAAACCGGCCGGGGACTGACGCGGACGTTGTCGAACTGTTGAAATTATTTGGCGTGGAGCACCTGGCCGACCGGTATCCCGGCCAGTTGTCAGGCGGGGAAAAGCAGCGGGTGGCGCTGGCCCGGGCGCTGGCCGTCCAGCCGGAACTGCTTTTGCTGGACGAGCCTTTAAATGCGCTGGACAAAAATACCAGGGTAAGCTTGAGGCAGGAGATAAAGAAAATACACCGGCGATGGCGGATACCTTTTGTTTTGGTCACTCACAACGAGGAAGACGCCGGTTTTTTAGGAGATGAGATTGTGTATTTAAACAGGGGACGGCTTTTTTCTCCCCCAAGTCCGGCAACGCTTTAACGGCTTTTTGTTATGCCGGGCCCGGCCTGTTCAATGGCTTTTTCCAAAATGACCTGTTGCCGGTCATTTTTTTTAATAAAGTTGTTTTATTGAAGGAATATGCGTAAATAGGTAGAAATTATGCATAACCGTTTTTTTGTACAGTGTAATCTTTCAAAATACACAGATTGTTTCACCATAATATTTTTATACTCTCCGAGTCATACGGCCTAAAGTGTCTAAGCCATGGTCGTAAGGCCGGCAGGGTCCGCCGGGAAACCGGCGCGCCTTCCATTGCGAAAAGGAGAGCTTGAATGGTATTTGTGCCGGGCAGGCCTGTTTTCGCAGTGTCTGCCCGGCGTTTAATATTTTTTGGAGGGGAGGGATGAACGGATTTGGTAAAACGCCCGGGGGCAAGACGGCTGTAGTCGCTACAGCCCTTAACCCGGCCGGACTTACAGTGCTATTAAATTGCAAGGGGGGAATTAATATTTGAGATTTAAAGCAGTTGTTGTTTTGGGCGTGCTGTCTGTTCTTGTTTTGCTTCTGGCGGCGGGGTGCGCCGGTCAAAAAAATCAGCCGTCCGGCGCAGCCCCTGGCGGCGAGCAGATACTGCTGGCCAGTACAATCGGACCGATTGACGCCGGGATAGTATCAGTTTTGGAAGACAGTTTTGAAAAGAAAACCGGGATCAGGGTGAGGCACGTCGGCGCGGGTACCGGGGCGGCGCTGAAAATGGCTGAAAGCGGCAATTTCGACGTGGTCATGGTTCATGCCAGAGCGCTGGAGGAAAAGTTTGTCGCCGACGGGTTTGGAACCCAGAGAATTGATCTCATGTACAATGATTTTGTTATAGTGGGGCCGGAATCCGACCCGGCCGAAATTAAAGGCTTGAAGGCTTTTGAAGCCTTGAAGAAAATCATGGACAGCAAATCCCTGTTTATCAGCCGCGGCGACAATTCAGGCACGCACGTGGCGGAAAAGGAACTGTGGCAGGCGGCCGGGCTTAAGCCTGCGGGCGAATGGTACAGAATCTATGAAAAAGGCGCCGAGGGCAATGTAAAAACTCTAAAATATGCGGACGAGCAAAAAGCTTATACCTTTATAGACAGGGCGACTTACCTTACCATGAAAAACGATATCGCTTTGAAAGTGCTTGTAGAAAATGACGAGTCCCTGCTCAACTTCATTTCCCTGATTCCGGTAAACCCCCAGAAGTTTCCCGGGGTCAAGCACAAGCAGGCCATGCAGTTTGTAGAATTCTGCATCTCGAAAGAGGGGCAGACCATCATCAGGGATTTCGGAAAGGATAAGTATGGGGAGCCGCTTTTCTTCCCCAATTCTACAGAAGGGAAAACCCTTGCCAAAAGTTAAGGGTGAGCGGCCAATCAACTAAAAAATGGAGGAGGAATTACTTTGCGGAAGCTTAAAGAAATCGCCGCCCCGCTGACGGTAATAATTCTAGTTTTGATAATGCTGGCGGCCGTCCAGGGCTGCGGGAAACAACAGGCCCAGCAAACCGGACAGCCGGCGGTCAAAGAAGTGATTCTCGCTACCACCACAAGTACCCAGGACAGCGGGCTGCTGGACGTCCTTATTCCGAAATTCGAGCAGAAAACGGGATACAAGGTTAAGCCGATTGCGGTAGGCAGCGGCGCTGCCATGGAAATGGGCAAAAAAGGCGAGGCCGACGTGTTGCTGGTGCACTCGCCCAAGGATGAAAAGGCGCTTGTGGATAGCGGCGTGGGTATCAATTACCAGTTGATCATGCACAACGATTTTATTATCGTCGGGCCTGCCGACGACCCGGCGGGGATTAAGGGCAGTAACGCGGCAGACTCTTTCAAAAAGATAGCGGAGAAAAAGGCTGTTTTTGTATCCCGGGGGGACAATTCCGGCACCCACAGCAAGGAGAAGTCAATTTGGACGACCGCCGGCGTCAAGCCGGAAGGAAGCTGGTACCAGCAGAGCGGCGCAGGTATGGGGCAGACTCTGAACATAGCCAATGACAAACAGGGCTATACTCTCACCGACAGGGCCACCTACCTTGCCCAGAAGAAAAACATCAAGCTGGTCGTACTGTCGGAAGGAGACAAGGAACTGCTGAACATATACCACGTTATGCAGGTAAATCCCGAAAAGTTCAGCAAGGTTAACAAAGACGGGGCGAAGGCCTTCGTGGATTTCATGATCGATCCCGAAACCCAGAAGGTTATCGGGGAGTTCGGCAAGGATAAGTACGGCGAGCCTCTTTTCTTCCCCGACGCGGGCAAGAAAATGGAAGAACTGGGCAAGTAATGAATAAAAGGCTCCTCCTTTTCGGCAAAATATTAAAAAAAGGGGGGGTTAAGGTATGTTGAGCGCACGCAACCAGTTGAAGGCCCGGGTGAAGGAAATCCGCTCGGACAATATCACGTCGGAAGTCATTCTGGACGTGAGCGGTCAGGAGATGTGCTCCACCATTACCGTCGAATCGGCGAGAAGGCTCGGGCTGAAGGTGGGCGATGACGTAACGGCTGTTGTCAAGGCGAGTTCCGTCATGCTGGCCAAGTAATCTAGTTATAAAGCCCCGCATCTGATGGTGCGGGGCTTTATACCACGTCTTCGCAACGGATTTCCCATTTTATGTTTCTCAGTTCGTCCACCAGACCGCTTTCTTTCATCTTTTCCCAGAAAGGAAGCGATTCTTCGTATATCTCGCTCACCGTTATGTGCCTGAATCTCGGACGCAATTGCCTGAGCGCCTCCCGGCCGAAGCCCGCCCTCCTGGGGTTGCCGCCGATGGTGAGCACCCTTAAATCAAAATCCTGTCCGTTTTTAAAACCTATTATGCGCATGCCGTTTTCAAATTTGAAGAGTGTTGCAACCCTGTTGCCGTATTTGTAATCGCCTTCGAAAATCCTGTTCTGCCCGCTCATATTCATCCATCTTTCCTCCTTCAGCAGTTTCGTCCGGGCGCAAACAACGGAAGGGATCATGACGCTGAGGGAAATATGGACAACGGGTTTGTTTTTATATGATCATATCATATAATTGGCATAATATCCATACTAGTTAAAAAATTCTGATAATATCATGGTATAATATTATAATTAATTATTTTAGTAATAATGGCTTTTTTTATAAAATAGTGCTTGACTCAAAGAGATTTTGGCGTAATAATAAATATTGAGAAAAATGTAAAGCAAAGGGGAGTAGCCGCCGGGTCCCGACCCGGGGCAGGGATCGTCAATACGGTAGTGATACCCGGTTCCTGCAGGTAAAATAAACGGCAAGACCTTCGCGTTTTCTTGGTGGAAATGCGGAGGTTTTTTATTTGGTGAGGAGGTGTGTTGACTTGTTTGCTGATTTGCTTGTTTTAATTGCAGGCCTGGCCATGATCCTTGCCGGGGCCAATGTATTTACCAACGGCGTCGAGTGGCTGGGGAAGAGGCTCAACCTCACGGAAGGCGCGGTGGGCAGTATTCTCGCCGCTGTGGGAACGGCCCTCCCCGAAACAATGGTGCCGTTAATCGCCATACTGTTTGGTTCAACGGGAAATGCCCATGAAGTTGGCGTGGGTGCGATTCTCGGCGCCCCGTTCATGTTGAGTACGCTTGCGCTGGGCATCGTGGGGGTTTCGAAGGTCTTTTACTGCCGCGGCGGCAACAGCCGGTGCATAGATGTTAAAAGGACCATCCTGATGAGGGATCTGAAATATTTTCTTTTCTTCTACTCACTTACCCTGGGGGCTGCTTTCCTGCCCTCCCACGTTTCCAAGATTGCCGTTGCCGCCATATTGGTCGCAGGATATGCATACTATGTTAAAAAAACCGTGGAAGACGGGGACAGCCTGGCAGAAACAGAACTTCCGCCGCCTTACTTCTGGAAAAAAGAAGGTCCCGTGCCTTTGTCCCTGATAATTGTGCAGGTGATTGCAGGCCTGATTTTAATAGCCGCAGGCGCGCGGTTCTTTGTAAACGCTCTGGGTGCGCTGGCTGAAGGTTTGATGGTGCCGGCCCTCGTCCTTTCGCTGGTCATCACACCTTTTGCAACCGAGCTGCCGGAGAAGTTGAACAGCGTAATCTGGGTGAAAGGGGGGAAAGACACCCTGGCACTGGGCAACATTACCGGGGCGATGGTATTTCAGAGCACGCTTATACCGGCAATAGGCATTTTGACGACGCCGTGGCGGCTTTCTCCCATCGCCGTTTTGAGTGCAGTGCTTGCGCTCTTGTCGGGTCTGATAGTCTATTTGCTGGCATCGAGGCGTAAAGAGCTGAAACCGGTTGTTATGATATACCCCGCAGCCATATACGGACTTTTTCTTCTGGCAGTCATAACGATGATTTAAGCTGTGATATTGGGTGGTGATTTTAAAAAGTTTTGACGGGTTAAAATATTTAAAATTTGTTCAAACTTAAAAAAACAGGGGGTATTATGAAGTGAATAATTTTAGAGCATGGTTGTTTATGGGTTTGCTTTCCATACTCCTTGTCCTGATCGGCGGAGCGGTCGGAGGAAGGGCCGGGGCCCTCTGGTTCTTTTTGATTTCGCTGGGATTGAACTTTTTCAGTTATTATTTCAGCGACAGGGTTGCCATCTCGATGACCGGATCCCGGCCGGTTTCCGAGGAAGAAGCGCCTGAACTGTACAGCATAGTGCGCGGTCTGGCACAAAGGGCCAGGCTCCCGATGCCGCGCCTTTATATCACTCCTTCCATGCAGCCCAACGCCTTTGCGACGGGAAGGAACCCGGCGAACTCGGCGGTGGCTGTAACGCAGGGATTGCTGCAAATTTTGAATCGCAGCGAACTGGAGGGAGTGCTGGCTCACGAGCTCGCCCACATCAGGAACAGGGATGTTCTTATCGGGACGCTTGCGGCGACTATTGCCGGTGCGATAACCATGATCGCCAATATCATCCAGTGGGGGGCGATATTCGGTATGGGACGGGACGATGAAGAGGGCGGCAGCTATATCGGCTCGCTGCTCCTGGCTCTTGTTGCCCCCGTGGCGGCCATGTTTATCCAACTGGCTATTTCCCGCTCGAGGGAGTTCACCGCGGACGAGACGGGAGCCCTTTTAACGAAAAATCCCGGCGGACTGGCCAACGCCCTGTTGAAGCTTGACTCTGCAGCCCGCAGAATTCCCATGCAGGTTAACCCGGCAACGTCGCACATGTTTATTGTCAACCCGCTTTCCGCCGAATCCCTGGTTAGGCTGTTCAGCACTCACCCGCCTGTCAGCGAAAGGGTGAAGCGTCTTAACGAGATGAGGATATAAACGAAAGAACCTCTTTTCTTCGGAAAAGAGGTTCTTTATTCCGCAAAAATATAGATTGCTCTGCCTCGAGATAAATATTTTGCTTGGCATAGGCGCATATGATTTTGTTTATACTGAAAGAAAAGGATTAGTTTTTTAAAGAGGTGAGCAGCCGGTGGTCCGTACGATATCTATCGGAGCCACTCGACATATGGAGTTGCTGAAGGCCCGGCTGGGCAGGGAGTTGAAGTTTTTTGAAAACGAAGGTTTAAAAGTGGATCTTGAGGAAAAACAGGCCGGGAGCTTTACTTTCCTGGCCTGCCGCGTCTCGTACGGCGACGGGTGCGAATACAGCGAGGAAGATTCCCAGGTGATTCTGAAACATTTTATTGCAGACGTCATTTCGGAGATAATTCTGAGCAACTGGGTGGAAATCCTGTTGAAGAATATAATCAGGGAGGACTACTACTACCTGTGCGATGAAGAGAAAAAGCTCGTCTTCGACTATGCCCTGCGCAATGTAAGACGGGGTGGCGAAACATGGAAAAATGCAAACTGGATTGACAGAAAAAGCTTGATATTGCACAAACTTCTTGATTATTTTCACTCCAGCAACGACCTCGTTATCGACGGTTTCATCAGGTTCCGGCTGAAGGAGTACGTGTGTGAACTGCGTGAAGCGGCAGAAAAAGCGGTGGATGATTTGCTGGTGGAGAGGGAGTACAGGGAATTCATCCAGCTTTTGAGATATTTTGTTGAAATTCAGGAGCCAAAGACTGGAGTTGTACACGTGGTTATCAGAAGCGGGGGGTTTTTCAATCTTTTTGATGAGAGAATGAGGCCCCTGAAGAGCGATTACCTGGAAGGAACCGTGTTGAATCTCGTTGACGGCGAAATCAATTATGAAGACCTTTTAATAAGCGCTTTGATCACCATCGCTCCGAGGAAGGTAGTGCTTCATTACCTGAACGCCGATTACAGACCGGCTGTGCTGGAAACAATAAAAAGCGTTTTCACCGGGCGCGTTTCGGAATGCCCGGGTTGCAGCCTCTGCACCTCGTACATGAAGATTTAAAAGCGCGCGCATTTTATTGACAAAGGCTTGTAATGAAATTATAATACTCTTATGTAAATAACGCGCAGCGGCAATGAAAGGGAAGAGTAGGTTTTTACGGTCTGAAGAGAGAAGGCGCCCCGGCTGTAAGCGCCTTTAGACGCAGGTTAACCGAAAACCGCCTTGGAGCTGCGCAGCTGAAATGAAGTAAGCAGCGCCGGAGCAGCCGTTAACTGCCGAGAGCGAGGTGGCTGTTCATCCTAAACAGGGTGGAACCGCGGGAATTCCCGTCCCTGATCTGATCAGGGACATTTTTAATTTAAGCCATATTGGGAAAGGAAGTGCCGAGATTGAAAAATTCAGTGGAAGAGCCTGTAAATGTCGGTGATCGCAAAAAAAATATAAATGTAACTCTGCCGGACGGGTCGGTCAGGGAATACCCGGCGGGCGCATCACTGGCCGATGTGGCTCAAAGCATCAGCCCGCGTCTTGCCAGGGAAGCCCTTGCGGCCAAGGTTGACGGGCAGATGGTAGATATGGGCCGTACTCTGGACAGGGATGCCGGCGTCAGGTTTTTAACGTTTGAGGATGAAGAGGGCAGGCAGGTATACCGGCACAGTACCGCTCACATCCTGGCCCAGGCGGTGCAGAGGCTTTTCCCGGGGGTAAAGCTGGCGATCGGACCGGCAATAGCGGACGGGTTTTACTACGATTTCGACACTGACCGCCCTTTTACGCCGGAGGACCTGGAAAAAATTGAAAAGGAAATGGAGGCCATTATCAGGCAGGATCTTCCGTTTGAGCGCTGCGAGCTTTCCAGGGGAGAGGCTCTGGAAATGTTCAGGAAATCCGGCCAGATTTACAAGATCGAGCTCATCGAGGACCTGCCGGCCGACGCGCCTTTCTCCTGTTACCGCCAGGGCGATTTCGTCGACCTGTGTATGGGGCCGCACATCCCTTCGACCGGCAGGATCAAGTCCGTAAAGCTGATGAGCGTTGCGGGGGCTTACTGGCGGGGAAGCGAAAAAAACAAAATGCTGCAGCGTATTTACGGGACTTCTTTTCCAAAGAAATCCATGCTCGACGAGTATTTGGCGAGGATTGAGGAAGCCAGGCGGCGGGACCACAGAAAACTGGGAGCGGAGTTGGATCTTTTCAGTATCCAGGAGGAGGGGCCCGGGTTCCCATTTTTCCACCCCAAGGGCATGATCCTGCGCAACGAACTTGAAAAATTCTGGCGGGAAGAACACAGAAAGAGAGGGTACCAGGAAGTGCGCACCCCGATCATACTCAACCGGGCTCTGTGGGAGAGATCGGGGCATTGGGATCATTACCGGGAAAACATGTACTTTACCACCATAGACGAGTATGACTACGCCATAAAGCCGATGAACTGTCCCGGCGGCATTCTGATTTACAAGAGCAGGCTGCACAGCTACCGGGAACTGCCCGTCCGGATGGCTGAACTGGGACTGGTGCACCGGCACGAACTTTCCGGCGTCCTGCACGGGCTGATGAGGGTGCGCTGCTTCACCCAGGACGACGCACATATTTTCATGCTTCCCTCCCAGGTTAAGCAGGAGATCATCGGGGTGATCAACCTGGTGGACGATTTTTACAAGGTTTTTGGTTTTCCCTATCATGTGGAGCTTTCCACCAAGCCTGAAAAAGCCATGGGATCCGATCAGATTTGGGAGATGGCCACGGACGCGCTGCGGGAAGCCCTGGAGGAGAGGGGCCTCGGCTACAAGGTCAACGAGGGCGACGGCGCCTTCTACGGTCCCAAGATAGATTTTCATTTAATGGATTCCATCGGCCGCACCTGGCAATGCGGTACCATTCAGCTGGACTTTGTGATGCCTGAGACATTTGATCTGAGCTACATCGGGGAAGACGGCCAAAAGCACCGGCCGGTGATGATTCACCGGGTGGTTTTCGGCAGCCTTGAGAGATTCATCGGCATTCTTACCGAGCACTTCGCGGGGGCTTTTCCGGTCTGGCTGGCGCCCGTGCAGGTCAGGGTTTTGCCGATAACCGACCGTCATGCGGAATACGCCCGCAAGGTCATGGGCAGCCTTGACGCAAAAGGGGCGAGGGCGGAGATTGATTCCCGCAACGAGAAGGTCAATTACAAGATCAGAGAGGCGCAAGCACAGAAGATACCGTATATGCTTATTGTCGGCGACAGGGAGGTGCAAAACGGCACCGTGGCCGTCCGCCACCGCACGGAAGGGGATCTCGGCGCCATGCCGCCGCCGGCTTTCGAGGAGAAGCTGCTGGAAGAAATCAGGACAAAGGCATTTTAGCTGTCATTTTTCTGCGCTTACTCTGCAGCTTCACTGACGGTCATTTTCCCGTCGAGTAAGCAAAGGGCAACATAAAGCTTGTTTCGTTCATCCTGTGTCATTGATAATATCATCCTCTCATTTTACCCAAGGGGTGACGTTTTTACAGAAATATTTCAGGGTGACATTATCACAGAATAAACACACACGGTCCCCGGGCTTTTGTTGACTTGGGCAATGCCTTGTGTTATAATTACTGCGGCGAAATAACAAATCTTTACAAGTAGAAGCCATCCCGCTTCTCACCTTATGACGTCCGGCGCGGGCTGTCCATAGGGTTTCTTCAAAGATGTATCTGTGCTTTGATATAAAGCGGGTGGACTGCCCGTTTTTTGTTTTAAATTATGAAGATTTGGAGGTGAATTCGCTATCACAAAGGATTTCCGTATCAATGAGGAGATCAGGGCCAGAGAAGTAAGGGTTATTGACCGCGACGGTACCCAGTTGGGAATCATGTCGGCGAAAGAGGCCTTGCGTCTCGCGGAGGAGAAGGAACAGGACCTGGTGGAGATTGCTCCTGCGGCCAAGCCTCCGGTCTGTAAGATCATGGATTTCGGCAAGTATAAGTATGAACAGAGCAAGCGCGAGAAGGAGGCCAAGAAGAAGCAAAAAATTATCAGCGTGAAGGAAGTAAAGCTCCGCCCCAACATAGAGGAACACGATTTCGAGGTTAAAGCAAGAAACGCCGTCCGTTTTCTCAAGGACGGCGATAAGGTGAAGGCTACTATTATTTTCCGTGGACGTGAAATTGTACACACCCAGTTGGGACAGCAACTGCTTAAAAGGCTTGCTGAACGGCTGAAGGAATGCTCCACGGTTGAAAGGCAGCCGAAATTGGAAGGGAAAAACATGATCATGATTCTCGCACCAAAGCAGGACAACTAGGAAGGGGATGTGTCAAATTGCCAAAAATCAAGACCCACCGCGGGGCTGCCAAGCGTTTCAAGAAGACTGCGAGTGGAAAATTTAAGGTGTCTCACGCTTTCCACAGCCATATCCTCGGCAAGAAAACCGCCAAGAGGAAGCGCAATCTCCGCAAGGCCACCGTCGTCAGCCCGAGTGACGCCGCTCGTATCAAGAGGCTGCTACCATAAAATATCCGGTTACAGAAGGAGGAATGTGCCATGCCGCGGGCAACCAACAGCGTGGTTACTCGTAAAAGACACAAAAAAATTCTCAAGCTGGCAAAAGGCTACCGGGGAGCGAAGAGCAAACTGTACCGCATTGCCAATCAGCAGGTTATGAAATCCCTCGTTTACGCTTACCGCGACCGCAAGGTGAGGAAGCGTGACTTCAGAAAGCTTTGGATAACAAGGATTAACGCGGCCGCCAGGATGAACGGCATTACGTACAGCCGTCTCATTAACGGTCTCAGACTGGCAGGGGTCGACATAAACCGCAAGATTTTGGCCGATATGGCGGTAAACGACTCCGCCGCGTTCGGCCGGCTGGTCGAAATGGCCAAGGCAAAACTCTAATAACGTCGCGTAATCGCGGTTGTTGAGAACAAGCATGGTTATGAGCAAACCATGCTTTTGCTGTTACGGGCCTGGAAAAGAGGTGGAACACCGGTGTTGAGCAGGCAGAATCCCCGCGTCAAATACCTGCGTAAGTTGGGAAACCGCCGCTTCAGGGAGAAGGAAGGCGCCTTCCTGATTGAAGGCGTCCGCACTGTGGAAGAGGCTTTGAATTCCCCGTGGACCGTGGAAATGCTGGTTTACAGCGGGAAACTCGGTGAAATCCCGCGCGGGGCGGCCGTCCTTGAAAAAGCGTCGGAAAGAGGCATAATGACGGCGGAAGTGGAAGAACGGGTCCTCAATGAAATTGCCATGACCGGGACTCCGCAGGGCATTGTCGCCCTGGTCAGGCAGCGCAAAGCGTTTTTGGAAGATATCCGGCCGTCCGGCAATCCTGTTTTGCTGGTCCTCGTGGATGGCGTGCAGGATCCCGGAAACCTCGGGACGATAGTGAGGACTGCGCACGCAGCCGGCGCCGACGGCGTAATTCTTTTGAAAGGCACGGTGGATCTATTCAATCCCAAGGCTTTGAGGGCCGCCGTGGGGTCGGTTTTTCACGTGCCCGTTGTTCAGGGCGGCTATACTGCAGACGAAATCATGGCGTATTTGAAGCAACGGGGCATAAAAACCGTGGCGGGCGACGTCCGTGGAACGAAGGCGGTTTATGAATGCGATCTGACGGTTCCTTGCGCACTGGTAGTCGGAAGCGAGGCGGCGGGAGTGTCAAAGGAGGTTCTCCGGACGGTTTCCGAACGGGTGCTCATTCCCATGCCTGGCCGGGCGGAATCTCTTAACGCGGCGATTTCCACAGTGATACTTATATACGAGGCTGTAAGACAGCGTTACACAAAGCGGTAAAAGCAGTTTTTTGCTGGAATTCCCGTTCGTCGGACAAGATTTGTTTTTATGAAACTTCCTTGTCTTTGATTTTTGCTTATGGTATAATCAATCACGAAAAGGTCCCCAAAAAATTGAGGGAAGGTTGTGGTTGATGAATGATCTTAACCGCCGAATTTTTTTGGAGGCTGTTTGAAGCAACAGGTTCGATCAGGGCCTACATACTTTACAGGAGGTTGGCTGTTCACTAAATTGACATAAATTCAAGAATTTAAAAGGTGATGACGGGGAGGAGTAGGTGGCCGGCGTTCTCCAGGGAAAGAGGGTCGCTGGACTGGAAGCCTTCTTAGGATCAGGTCATTGAAGTTCGCCCCGGAACTGCAACTGAACGTATGACTAGTAGGTGTCGCCGGGACTTCTGCCGTTATCTGGAAGGTAGTATGGTTTTTTATTTGGCTGAAAAGCCCGTGGTTTTATGCTCGAAGGGTATAGGCTAGAGGGTGGTACCGCGGAAAACAATCCGTCCCTGTAGGGGGCGGTTTTTTATTGTATGGCGCGCATGGGCGCCGGGTTGCCAAAGGAGAATCTATCTGTTCCAGCGGGGGGTTATAGAAATTGGAGGAAAAATTGCTTGAGTTGAATGAAGAGGCATTGAAGGAGCTGACAGGCGCACAAAGCCTTGAAGCGCTTAACGAAATCAGGGTCAAGTACCTCGGGAAAAAGGGGGAGCTTACCCGGGTGCTGCGGGGCATGGGCGGTTTGAATCCGGATATGAGGCCGCGTATAGGTCAGATTGCCAACAGGGTCAGAGAGAGTATGGAGCGTGCTCTGGCGGAGAGAACGGCTGTGCTCAAGGAACTGGAAAAGGAAAAGAGACTGCAGAGCGAGGGCATAGACGTCACTCTTCCCGGAACACCCGTGCGGCGGGGCGGAAAACACCCGCTGAACATCGTGTTTGAAGAAATCCAGGAGATTTTCCTGGGGTTGGGCTACAGTATTGCCGAGGGTCCGGAAGTAGAAACGGACTTCTATAATTTCGAAGCGCTCAACTTTCCCAAGGATCATCCTGCGCGGGACATGCAGGACACTTTTTTCATCGGCGGGGAGATTCTATTGAGAACGCATACTTCTCCCGTGCAGGTCCGCACAATGGAAAAAACCGCGCCGGGACTTCCCGTTAAAATAATTGTTCCTGGCAAGGTGTACCGCCGTGACGACGATGCCACGCATTCGCCGATGTTCAACCAGGTGGAGGGCCTCGCGATAGACCGGCGGATCACCTTCAGCGATTTGAAAGGCACGCTCGATCTTTTTGCCAGGAAGATGTTCGGGCCGAAAACAAAGACCAGGTTCAGACCGAGCTATTTCCCGTTTACCGAACCGAGCGCCGAAGTGGATATTTCCTGTGTGATGTGCGGGGGCAAGGGTTGCCGGGTTTGTTCGCAGACGGGTTGGTTGGAAATACTTGGCTCGGGTATGGTTCACCCGCGGGTGCTTGAAATATCGGGGTACAGTTCCGAGGAGGTCACCGGTTTCGCCTTTGGCATGGGTGTGGAGCGGATTGCCATGCTTAAATACGGTATCGACGACATGCGCCTGTTTTTTGACAACGACCTGCGTTTCTTGCAGCAGTTCTGACTTGATGGTTTTCGGTTACGCGCAAACTGCTTGCGCATCAACAGTAAAAATATGGTGTCATCAATTATTAAGGAGGCTCATAAAGGTTGCGTGTATCATACAAATGGCTGCAGGAGTTCGTGGACATGGATATCTCCCCGCAGGAACTGGCGGAACGCCTTACCATGGCCGGTATTGCCGTGGATGCGGTGACGGAGACGGGCAAGGGCATCGAAAGGGTAATCACCGGGCGTATTGAGAATATAAGTCCTCATCCCAACGCCGACAAACTTGTCGTTGCAACGGTCAACGTGGGGAAAGAAAAGCTCCGGATAGTTACCGCCGCCACCAATGTCGGTGAAGGCGACGTCGTACCGGTAGCGCTTGAAGGAGCGAAACTGGCCGGCGGTATGGTGATCAGACGTGCCAGGCTCAGGGGGGTGGAGTCGCTGGGGATGATGTGCTCCGGGCAGGAACTGGGGATCGATCCGAAAACATTGCCTCCGGAGCAAGCTCACGGTATCATGATTCTGCCTCCGGGCACCGCTGTCGGAAAAGATGTTAAAGAACTGCTGGGTCTTGACGACTTCATTCTGGAGCTGGACCTGACCCCCAATCGCGGTGACTGCATGTCGATTATCGGTGTGGCGCGTGAGGCGGCCGCCCTTCTGGGGAGGCGGATCCGTACGTTTCAACCCCGTTTCCCCGAGTTGGAAGAAAGAATCGAAGGACAGGCGGGAGTTGAAATAGAGGCAACAGATCTGTGCAGGCGTTTTACCGGCCGGCTGATTAAAAACGTCTCCGTCGGCCGTTCACCCCTCTGGATGCAGCAGCGCCTCCGCTCCGCCGGCGTCAGGCCGATAAGCAATATCGTCGACGTGACAAACTACGTTATGCTGGAACTCGGCCAGCCTATGCACGCTTTTGACTATCACCTTCTGGTAGACGGCCGTATCATTGTCCGGAGGGCGAGGGCCGGAGAGAAAATCGTTACCCTGGACGGCGTGGAGCGGGACTTGACCGGGGAAATGCTTGTAATTGCCGATCCTTCCGGGCCGGTGGGCATTGCCGGGGTGATGGGGGGGCTGGCTACGGAGGTAACCGGGAAAACAGTTTCGGTTTTTCTTGAATCGGCTTATTTCAACCCGATCAGCATCCGAAAGACTTCAAAAGCCCTGGGCTTGCGTTCGGAAGCCTCCCTCCGGTTCGAAAAGGGTATTGATATAAGCGGCTGCCTGAGGGCGGCCGACCGGGCGGCCCAGTTGATCTCGGAGATCGGCGCCGGCGAGGTGGTGTCCAGGTTCATTGACAACTATCCGGTCCCTTATTCCGAAAAGCCGGTCTGTTTGAGAGCCGGCCGGACGGCTTATGTTCTAGGCGTGGAAATCACAAAGGAGGAATCCTCCAGGATCCTGTCCAGCCTGGAATTCAAGGTGCAGGATGCGGGAGAGGACCTGCTGGTTACGGTCCCGCCGCACCGGACGGACGTGAACCTGGAAATAGATCTTGTTGAAGAACTAGCCAGGATGTACGGTTACGGCCGGGTGCCGGAAACCCTTCCGTGCGGGCCGTCTACGCACGGGATGAAAACAAGGGAGCAGTCCCTGACGGCAAAGGCGCGGGACCTGCTGGCGGAATGCGGGATGTACGAAGTAATGACTTACAGTTTTACGCATCCCAAAGTGTTCGGCAAAATGAACCTGCCCCAAAACAGCCCTTTGAGGAATGCGGTAAAACTTGAGAACCCGCTCAGCGAGGAACACTCAATCATGCGCACCCTCATGCTGCCCGGCCTTCTGGAAACGCTGGCCAGAAACTTCAGCCGCCGGGTTCAAAACGGGGCGATATTTGAAATCGGGAGGGTTTTTTACCCGCGGGGCGTCAACTGTCAGCCCGAAGAACGCCTGATGCTTTCGGCCGCCGCCATGGGCCGCACTGCCGTAAGCTGGAACGCAGCCTCACGGGAATATGACTTCTATTACATGAAAGGAGTGCTTGAATGCCTGTTCCGGAGGCTGGGAGCCGGAACGGTTGTCTTCAGGCCGGAGACCGGCAATCCTGGCTTCCACCCTGGGCGGACCGCCGTACTGGAAGCGGGGGATGCACGGCTGGGAGTTGTCGGGGAGCTTCACCCGGACGTTCTGGAAAACTTCGCGCTGCCGGAAAAGGCGGTTGCCTTTGAAATCGATCTGAACGAGCTTTTTGCCATATCGGGGAGGCCTGCCTCATACGCCCCCCTGCCGAGGTTCCCGGCGGCGGACCGGGACATAGCGGTTATTGTGAGGCTGGACATTCCGGCGGCCGACATTTTCGAAGCCGTCAGGAGCGCCGGGGGCGAACTGCTGCAGTCGGTTTCCCTTTTCGACGTATACCGGGGCGAACAGGTGCCCGAGGGCTTCAAGAGCATGGCCTTTTCTTTGAAATTCCTGGCTGGCGACCGTACCCTCACGGACGCGGAAGTTTCAGAAAGGATCGAGGCTATTTCCAGGACTCTTGCAGAGAAATTCGGCGCCTCGCTGAGGAGTTGAGTAGCGCGCTTCGCAAATATTGCACCGGCGGCAGGGCTTTACTTTAGTTGTTTTTAAGCCCGCGCCGCAAGCATTCAGGTCAACGGTTTTTTTAGTCGGCGACTTTCCCCGCGTAATTTTTTCGCATGTGTTAATGTAACACATTTGAAGGCATGCCGTATAATTGTTTAGATAATAGCTGCCAGGCTGTCGGCTAACATTGTCCGTTTTTTTAAGACAAGGCGAATATTTTTGTGGAAAAAGCGCCTGAGTGATCCGGTGGAGTGTGGTTTATGGATACCGTTACAATGTTGCCGGACGAACCGGAACTGGTGGCCCGCGCCGCAACCGAGCCGGCCGCCTTTGCCTCTCTCTACGACTACTATTTACCGCGCCTGTACAAATACATGCGCTATCGCGTCGGCGACATGGATGCGGCGGAAGAACTCACCGGCCAGGTCTTTGAGCGGGTTTTGGCCAAAATCGGCAGCTACCGTCCGGAGCGGGGTCCTTTTACCGCCTGGCTCTTTGCCGTAGCCCACAACACCGTAGCCGACTACCTGCGCACCCAAAAGCGCCGCCGCCTGATTTCGCTGGAAGTTATCGGCGAGACGGCATGTACCGCAGCCGGGCCGGAGGAAACGGCAATCCGCAATGAAACCCGGGAAAAGCTCCTGGCTGCCTTGTCCCGCCTGACAGACCGGGAGCGAAACCTGATTGCCCTGAAATTTTCAGCGGGGCTGACCAACCGGACCATAGCCGAATTATCCGGTCTGACCCAAAGCAATGTAGCCGTAATTTTGTACCGGGCGGTACGGCGGTTGCGGGCGGAATTGAGAGGTGAAAAAAATGGATGAGCACAAATTGGCCGAGCGCTTTTGCCGCGACATCGACAAGATTTTGCACGGCGAAGAGGCGCAAGCGATGGGTCCGGTTCCGGAGGAATACAGGAGCTGTATTGAGTTGGCGAAAAGTCTGGCTGAAGATGATTTTGGCGACGAATGCCTGTTTCGTGAAAAATTGCGGAGCCGGCTGCTGGATATATTTACGGCGCATCGGACAAAGCATGCCGGAGAGGACTGCGGGACGGAGCCCGGTGGTGCGGAAATCGACGATGAGAAACTGCAGTATGTAGCCGGAGGGGTAGAAAACGTCCGGAAAGATTCCTGTTCTTTGTGCGACTGCAGGCTCATCGCCGGGGCGATAAATGGCGACACCTGCCCCCTCTGCGGTCACCCGCGGGAATGCCACCCCTTGTAATAGCCTGCCGCCAATGACGGCGAAACGCTTTAAGGCGGCTGTGATACGCTGAACTTGTAACCGAAGCCCCTGACTGAAATGATATACTTTGGGTTGGCCGGGTCCTCCTCGATTTTTTTGCGGAGTTTGCTGATGTGTACCATTAATGACCGGTAGTCTACGGATTCCCTTGTTTTCCAGACCAACTCCATTATCCTGTCGGCGTTGTAATAACGGTTCGGGTTTCCGGCCAGCAGGGCCAGAATGTCGAACTCCCGCGCGGTCAGGACCACGGGTTTGCCGTTGACTTCAACGGTGCGTTCCGCCAGGTCGATCTTCAAGCCCGGGAAGTGGAGGGTTTTTTGGGTTTTCTCTGCTTCCCCGGCTTTGCGCAGTTGCCGGCGGCGTCGCAGGTGGGCTTTCACCCGGGCCACCACTTCAATAGGATCAAAGGGTTTTCTGATGTAGTCGTCACCGCCCACCCCCAGGCCGAGGGCGACGTCCAGGGTATCGCCTTTGGACGTGATAAAGATGATCGGAACGTCAGTTTCATCCCGGATTTCCTGGCAGATTTCCAGCCCGTCCAGTTCCGGCAGCAGGATGTCCAGGAGGATCAGGTCAGGCTTTTCCCGGCGAATCGTCTCCAGGGCGGTGTAACCCGTGTCGGCGGTAACAACCCGGAAACCTTCTTTAACCAGGTAATGAGTAATAAGTTTCTGAACAACGGCTTCATCGTCGACGACCAAAATTTTTTCCCCTGCCAAGACTTCCACCTGCCGTATACCCGGCCGCCTTGCTTCAACTGGCGGTATCTGCTGTCAAAATCACATTGTATTGTTCTCGATGCGGTTGGTATAGAGTTGTTGCGGGTAAGGGTACCTTTTTCCGTTAAATATTTTACCATATGGAAGTAAAATTTTAAACCGCTGTTGATTCATCCAAAAATGAGGCGTTTTTATGTTCAGACCGGCTAAAAGAATGACGCTCGCAGCTTTTTTCGCAGCAGGACTTTTTCTGGCCTTTCTGTATTTCCAGGGCTGGTTCACGGAGGAAAGGGCGCGGCCGCCGGAGGCCGTGGACGGCGTTCTGGATCTGTCGGGCTGGGACTTTGACCGGCAGGGGGTTTTGCAACTCAAGGGCAGGTGGGCGTTCTACTGGGAGCAACTGCTGAACCCGGCTGATTTTGCAAGCGAACCGCCGAAAACCGGTTATATCAGAGTGCCGGGTTTGTGGAACGGCTATGCCGTCAACGAATGGGGTGACAACCGGCGTTTGTCCGGCGACGGATACGCCACCTACCGTCTGATCGTCAAAACGGCTCCCCATAACGATCTGCTGGCGTTGAAAATTTTGGACTTCGCCACTTCTTACCGGCTGTGGGTAAACGGGCAGTTGCTGGCGTCCAACGGACAGGTGGGTAAGAACGAGGCGGAGGCGGCACCGCAGGCCTTTCCCGTGCTGGTTAATTTTCTAAACGACCGGCAAGAAATCGAACTGGTCCTGCAGATTGCCAACTTTACCCACAGCAAGGGGGGCGTCTGGACGGGGATTTCTCTGGGGAACGCCGGTCAGATCCAGGCCCTGCGGGAAAGGCAAATTGCCGGCGGGCTCTTTTTAAGCGGCGCTCTGGTGATTATGGCCGTTTACCACCTGGGGCTGTACGTGCTGCGCCGGAAAGAGATGTCCACTCTTTTCTGCGCCCTGCTGTGCCTGCTGATTGCCGTGCGGTCCAGTGTAACCGGGGAGATCGTCATCCTGGACTTTTTTCCCGGTACCGGCTGGCACCTTCTGTACGTGCTGCAGTACCTTTCCTTTTACCTGGCCGTGCCCGTCTTCGGGCAGTTTATCCGCCTGTTGTACCCCGACGAAACTTCGCGGAGGCTCATTGCGGTTTGCTGGGCGGTAGCGGCGCTGTTCAGCCTGACCGTAATCATCATTCCGGTAAAAGTATATTCGAAATTCATCCTCTGGTACGAACTTTATACCATTATATTCCTGCTGTACATTGCCCTGGCGGTGCTGGTAAGGGCGGCCCTGAGAAAAAGAGAGGGGGCGTGGTATTTTGTCCTGGGCACCGCTGTCCTGACCCTGGCGGCGGTCAACGATACCCTGGTGGCCAACGATGTGCTGGACGGCCCGTATGTCGTTGATTTCGCACTGTTCATCCTCCTTTTCTTTCAGGCCCTGGTCCTGTCCATGCGCTTTTCCAGGGCTTTTGTCACTGTGGAAAAACTGTCCGCGGAGCTGGAAGCGTACAGCCGCACCCTGGAACAAAAAGTGCGGGATAGGACCAGCGACCTGGAGCGGGCAAAGCAAAGCGCCGACGCGGCCAACCGGGCCAAGAGCGACTTCCTGGCGGTAATGAGCCACGAGATCCGGACCCCCATGCACGGGCTCATGGGTATGGCCGAACTCTTGATGGATACTTCCCTGAATGAAGAACAGCGGGAGTATGCCTCCGTCATCAACGAATCTTCCGGCATGCTGCTGGCCATTATCGACGACATTCTGGACTTCTCCAAGATTGAGGAGGGCAAACTAGCCCTGGAGGAGGTTGATTTCGACCTCAGCCAGGTGGAAAAAAAAGTCACCGGCTTGTTCGCGCCGAAAGCCGGGCAAAAGGGCCTGCGTTTCACCACCTTCGTCGACCCGGCGGTGCCCCGCGTCCTTAGGGGTGATCCCCTGCGCCTGGGCCAGGTGCTGTTAAATCTGGTGGGCAACGCCGTGAAATTCACCGAACGGGGCGAAGTATCCTTAAGCGCTGTTGTGGAAGGTCAGAAGGGCGATGTCTTCACGATAAGGTTTGAGGTGCGAGATACCGGCCCTGGCATCCCGGAGAGTATAAGGGACGGCCTGTTTGAACCTTTTACCCAGGCCGACGCCTCCACCACCCGCCGGTTCGGCGGCACCGGGCTGGGCCTTTCCATCTGCCGGCGGCTGGCGGAACTGATGAACGGGAAAATTGGTTTTGAGAGCGAAGAGGGACGCGGCGCGCTCTTCTGGTTTACCGTTCCGTTAAAAGCGGTAGAAACTATTGAAGAGCCGGTCGAAGACAACGCTGCTGTTTCGCATTTGCCGGGATGGACGCAGAATCCAGGGCCTATCCTGGTGGCCGAGGATTCCTCCGTAAACCGGAAGCTTATTCTCGCCCAACTTAGAAAACTGGGGCTGGAGGCCGAAATGGCGCACAGCGGCCGGGAAGCGGTGAAGGCTGCGTCCCGGACTGCCTACGCTTTGATCTTGATGGACTGCCAGATGCCGCAGATGGACGGCTACGATGCTGCCAGAGCCATCCGCCGGCTGGAAGAGCGGCTGGGCCGGCGTACGCCCATTGTGGCCACCACCGCCGGCGCCGCCCGGGGGGAACGGGAGAAATGCCTGGCCGCGGGGATGGACGACTGCCTGAACAAGCCAGTCCGCCTTGCCGACCTGCACCGGGTGCTGGCCTTCTGGCTGCCGGCGCCCGCAGCGGCCGGAACAGCCGCTGCGGGAGAGAGCCGGAGCAGGGCGGCGGTGAACCCGCCCTCCGGTGATGCGGAGGCGGGCGAACTGATGCGGATAACCGGCGGGGACGCCCGCCTTGCAAACGATTTAACGGAAACTTTCTTACAGGACATGCCGGCCAAGCTGGCCGGTCTGAATAGCGCCCTGGCCCGGGGAGACGCCTCCGGAGCGTGCCTGCAGGCCCACGCCATGAAGTCCAGCAGCGCAATTGTGGGCGCCGTCCGTTTTGCCGGCCTGTGCCGGGAACTGGAGGAAGTGACCGGATCAGGTGATATGGAGGCGGCAAAGGAACTGTTTTCAAAAGTTGTGGAAGAATACGGGCGGGTTGAAAAACGGTTGCGGATTTTGCTGGATGCGTACAGAAAGTAAACGGAGGTGTGTTGCTTGGACGCGACTGAGGCGGTTGGCGATTTTGCTGGATGCGTACAGAAAGTAAACCCGGAGTTTTAACATTTTACTGCAGTAACTGCTATAGCCGCCGGTGGCTCTTGTCAACAACCTTGCAGTCCTAAAGGACTGTTTTTTCATTTAACTCTCCCCGCCGGGAAGTCCCCGCGCCTTCCGCCTTCCTTGCTCGCGAAGCGAGGGCGAAGGGCGGGGATGAAAGGCGGGCCTTGTTTTTACAGGAACTATTGTCCTGCTTTGGTTG
>Ga0116192_1000806_pt1 | contig 23146 bp, 25 predicted proteins | sample AD_UKC113_MetaG_FD_89876 | JGI IMG/M metagenome (GOLD analysis project Ga0116192, IMG submission 89876) | Active sludge microbial communities of municipal wastewater-treating anaerobic digesters from Hong Kong - AD_UKC113_MetaG | ecosystem: Engineered > Bioreactor > Anaerobic > Digestate... | reverse complement strand
GGCGGATTCTTGAGGAAAGGTCAAACTACATTACTATGCGCATCAGAAGACGCTCTGTTACCCGCCGCGCTGGATGTGATCCGTGCCTGCTTTCCCCCTGCGGGAGATGAAACTCCAACACGCTGCAAAATATTCGTACTAAATATTGTCGAATCCTACCGTTATTAAGAGCCTCTGATTTTAAAATAAATAAATCTACTCGTGGAATTCCTCCACCGTGTAGATTTTTACGTCTAATAACCGCCTGCGCCATAAATCGCCACTGGCACCCATTTTTACACAAAGATGGGTAAGGAATTCTTCTGGCTGAGGCAATTGTTCCCACACCTGCGGCAGGAATGTTGCCCGTCTGAGACCATCCTGTAAAATCACGCCATCTACACCTGGTTTGAGCAGGCGGGGTAAATCAGCCGGGGTTTGATAACTCAGCGGTACGGGTGAGGTCAAACGGGAAATTTCAATCTGTAAATGTGGAAATTCCACTTTGGTCAAAGGTGGAAAGCGATAGTCTTCAAAAGCTGCCTGGTAGGCATGATCGCGCACATCAAGTGCCAGGCTTTGATAGGCTTCGAGGTTGCCAATGCAGCCACGCAAATCTCCGTCAATGGTCAATGTCACAAAAGATGCCCCGTTTTCCTGCAGCGCGGGGGTAAGATCCGCCAGTTTTATTTCAGGCAGGGGCATTCCATCCAGCGCATTTGAGATCGTTTGGCGCGCCAGGCGCAGTAAATATTTCCGTTCCTCGTCAGATAATGGAGCCGTCATTCGCAAATCCTGTGATATTTCCGATCCATATAAAGCAACGGGGGCAAGTTTTCACTCTTTGCAGAATGGAAAACCTCCCCTACAAACAGGGTGGAAGTGGGCATTTCATAACGATGCACAATTTTACATTCAACCCAGCCTGCCGCCTCACTTAACAATGGCAAACCCATTTCACTCGTGTGCGTGGCGAGGTTATGGAAGCGATCTTCTTTTTCAGGAATCCTGCCGGCAAACCGGTCGGAGATCTCCTCCTGCCCCTCTGAGAGCAAGTTTATGGCAAAATAACCAACCTCATCCATTAGTTGTTTGGTTCGAGTGGTATTGTTCGCGGTCACGGTGATCAATGGTGGGTCAACCGAAATGGACGTGAATGAATTTACTGTCATTCCATGGCGATGATCGAGATTTCCGGTTGTTAAAACAGCAATGCTGCTTGCCCAACGTCGCATCACCTCCCTTAACTCAACATCTTTCATTCTTGATAATTCTCCTTTCACATACTATGCATTATATACTGTGTATGAAGGGTAAAGTCAAGGAAAAAATCCCCCATAAAGTAAAGAATGGCACAAACCTTGCTATAATTTATCCAACGAGTTGACATGTCTGATCATTCATTGCCCCCATCGGCACCCCCCCCGACGGATTCTGCCGTTGTTCAAGAGGATTCCTCTACACCGCCAGCGGAGAATAAGCCAACGACCCGAGCTTTCAATATTTTTGGCGGGCTTCAATCGGTGCTCATCACGGCTTTTTTAATTGCTTCCTTCCTGACTCTTTTCACTCCCACCAACCTTTTTTCCGGTGAGATGCTCGACCGGGTTCTGCAAGCCTGGCAGGCAAACCCAACCACAGTGGCTCCGCTGATCATGAACAATCCCCCACCCGAGACCCTGCCCATCGGCATCGTCTCCGGACACTGGAAGAATGATTCCGGCGCTGTGTGCTCGGATGGATTGAAGGAGGAGGAAGTCAATCTGCAAATTGCCACTCTCGTCCAGCAGAAATTAATCGCGGAAGGGTACAAGGTGGATTTGCTTTCCGAATTTGATGATCGGCTTTCTCAATATAAAGCCATCGCCCTTGTCTCCATCCATGCCGATACATGTGATTTTATCGACGAAAATGCCACTGGTTTTAAGGTTGCAGCCGCCATGGATAGCGCCTACCCAGAAAAAGCCAACCGTCTGACCCTGTGCCTGGCAGACCGTTATGCGGCAGCAACAGGTCTCACGTACCTTGTCAAAGCTCCAAGCGATGATATGACCTATTACCACACTTTCAATGAGATTCACACAGAAACCACAGCCGCAATCATCGAAACGGGGTTCTTAAATCTCGATAGGCAGCTTCTGACTGAGAATCCGGATAAGGTTGCCCAAGGGATCGTCAACGGTATCCTGTGCTACATCCGCAATGAAAATATCGCTCTACCCACGGCAACGCCATGAACGAACAGGAATTTCTTCAATACAAGCAGGCGGTACAAAATGCCCAGGCTGCCCTCAAACGGCGTGATACTTTCGAGGCTGGTCAATGGGCATTGCGGGCGTCGCAGATCGCACCGGAGCGTGAAGAACCCTGGTTGTTGCTGGCTGCAGTCTCGTCTCCCTCTGAAAGCATCTCCTATCTCCAGCGCGCGCTGAGCATCAACCCGCAAAGCGAACGGGCAGCCCAGGGCATGAAATGGGCACTCCATCGCCTGGCAGAAAGCGCTGCCGAAGAGACCCCCCAGCCTAAACCCGCGCTGGAAGAAACCCAACCCATTGCAGTCATCCAACATGTTCCGCCCTTCACTGAAGAGATTCCCGCCCCTGAGGCGGTTACAGAATCCGAGCCGGATGTCGTGGACCAACTTCGTCCAGTGCCAGTCGTTGAGAAAATTCCACAAAAAACGGTGGAAAAACCGCCCCAAAAAAAGAAACGCCGCTCAAGAAAGGGCTGGTATATTCTCCTCCTGCTATTCCTGGTGATCCTGATCGCCGTGGTAATCTGGCTGGCGTTACCTGGCTGGTTGGCACTGGCACGCAGCGCCGCCGCCCCTATCCCCGGGGATATGCTTGCCAAGCCAAGCCTCACTCCTACCCTCACCGCCACCCCCACCCTTACGCCCACACCTACCGCCACCGCAACTCCAACCGAGACTGCAACTTTCACACCTTCTCCAACAGATACGCCTTATCCAACAGAAACCCCTGCGCCAATCGAAGAGGAACCTGTTGTGATTGTCGACACCGAAGGACACTGGATTGATATTGATCTTGGTGATCAGATGCTTTATGCCTATGACAATGATGAACTGGTGGATTCTTTTCTTGTCTCCACCGGCACCTACCTTCACCCCACCGTCACCGGGCAATACCATATTTATGTGAAGTACTATGCCACAGACATGCGCGGGGATGGTTATTATTTACCCGATGTGCCCTATACGATGTATTTCTATAGTGGGTATGGAATTCATGGCACGTACTGGCATAACAATTTCGGAACACCAATGAGCCATGGTTGCGTTAATATGCGAACCAGTGATGCTGAATGGCTCTTTAACTGGTCTTCAGTTGGCACACTGGTAAACATTCACGATTAAACCTATGGCTCAATCACTGGATCTCCGCGGAATCTCCAGGCGTGAATTTCTCAGGTTGAGCAGCGCCGCCCTGCTCGCTCTCCTCGCGGCAGGCAGGGAACTTCCCACGGTTGCCCGCGCCCAATCCCTTCAGGAATCGGTCGAACCGCTGGGGCGGATCACCACCAACCGCGTGGATATGTTTGATACCCCCTCCCTGGATGGAAAGTTCATTCGCACTCTGTGGAAAGATCTGGTAATGCCTATTTCCAAAATCGAGATCGGCAATGGTGAACCTGTTCATAATAAGGTCTGGTACAGGTTGAATGATGAAGGGTACGTACACTCCGGAACCGTCCAACCAGTGCAGATCAAACTTAACGAAGCAGTCAAAACCATTCCCGAAAAAGGTCTCCTGGCTGAAGTCACTGTTCCCTTTACCGATGCACTCTGGAATCCTCGCTTCCCAAAACAGGTGGCTTACCGTCTTTACTTCACCTCCACACACTGGGTCACCGACCTGATCGAAGATGACGACGGCGGGTTATGGTATGAAGTACTGGAGGATTTCTATCAATTCCATTATTTCGTCAATGCCGCCCACTTACGCATCATTCCATCTGCAGAAGTGGCGATGATTTCTCCTGATGTTCCGGCAAAAGACAAAAAGCTCGAAGTCCATTTGAATGATCAAATCGTCATCGCTTATGAAGGAAGTAATCCCGTCCAGATGATGCGTTGCTCTGGCGGCACCGCATTGCGCCGTGGATACCTGACCCCCACCGGTGATTTCAGAACAGACTACAAACGTCCCTCCCGCCACATGGTAAACAGCCGCCTCGCTTCTGCCTACAGTTATGATCTACCCGGCGTCCCCTGGATCTGCTACTTCACCGAGGAAGGCATTGCATTCCATGGCACGTACTGGCACAATGATTTCGGTCGTCCAAAAAGCCATGGTTGCATCAATCTGCTTTCAGAAAACGCCAAATGGATATACCGCTGGACCCTGCCACAGGTTCCTTATGAAGAACAGCGCTTTGATAAAATTGGCGGTACTGCAGTAAAAATCGTCCTGTAACCCCCCTCACCTACAAACAGGCAATTCCTCATCGTATGCTTTATAATTACTCCAAGAGGAGAAAAATGAACCAACCTTTATTTACTGGTTTAATTAGTGACGAAAATGATCAACCACTGGAAGAAGCGCTGGTCGGAGATGAACCATGCTATGTGATCAACGATCATGGTTTTAAACGTCATATTCCTTCCCGGTCGATCGATCTGGAAATATTAAAATCCTTCGGAAATCAAATCGAAGGGAACGAAGACCTCATTGCTGACCAGGCAACCAAAATGCTGGGTCAAGAAGACCTTTTCACACGGGCATTCGTAGAAGCCCAACTTAAAAACCTTGATCGCCAGTACGAAATGATTCTGGAAACAGGAATCCCGGAGGAAACGAAAGCCTATCTGGGAATGATGGGATTTAAAGTCAAAGTAAATATTCACGGTGAAATCATCGATATCGATTACCCTGCTGCTTCCTCCGATGGGGGAAACGAAGGGGATGAATAGAGAGGTCGGGGAGCGGAATGTCATCTGATAACATCATTTCGGTTACCGAATCCAGCTTCGAATACGACGTGATTGCTTATTCACAGAACACGCCGGTAGTGGTTGATTTTTGGGCGGAGTGGTGCAAACCCTGCAAGGTACTGACTCCAATTCTGGAGAGAATCAATCGGGAAGCGGATGGCAGCTTTCGGCTGGCAAAAGTGGATGTGGATGAGAATCCCAACCTGGCGTTGCGCTATAACGTCCATTCGATTCCCACGGTTATGGCTTTCAGCCAGGGGAGAAAGGTTTCAGATTTTACCGGGGTCATTCCGGAAGCACGCATTATGGAGTTTATCCGGGGCATCCTGCCTCCCAGCCCATCCGATCTCCTCGGTCAAAAAGGCGAGAGCCTCTTTGCAGCCCGCGATTTTGATGGCGCCCGCCAGGCTTTTGAAGAAGCCCTCGAACTCGATCCGAATCACCCTGCCAGCCTGCTAGGTATGATGAAGATTTACCTTATGACTGGTCAGTATGATCTAGCGCAATCGATTTATCACAGCTTTCCAGCCAGCCAGGAGTTCAACGCCGCCGAGGAACTGGTACCCCTGATTAAAGCCATGGATGATTTTTCACATCAGCGCCTGCCAGAAGAAACAGACCTGGACCTGGCATTCAATAATGCCATCCACCTCGCCATGCGTGGAAATATCTACGCCAGCATTGATGGTTTGCTCGATATTTTGCGTCAGGATAAGAAATACCGCCGGGGTCGGGCACGCAGCGTGCTACTGGCATTGCTGGATCTGCTCGATCCGCAGGATGAGCAAACCCGCCGTTATCGCGCAGAGCTGGCTTCCATTTTGTTTTAGCACAAAGGCTGCGCCAGCGCAGCCTTTTATATAACTTTTCTCTCCTACTCCTCAATGAGGAAGGAGTTATTCTCAATCACAGTTCAGTTTTGTTCTTATTTACCAGCTTGTCTTCTTGAAAAACCTGCGCAACTTCCACCTGCCCGTCCCGGGCATAACGCACCCAACTGCCCTCCTTCTTTCCTGCGAGAAAATGCCCCACCTGCCAGAGCTGTCCGCTCTCGCGGTAGAATTTCCATTCTCCCTCCATGCGCTCGTTTGCAAACTCACCTTCCGCCTTTAGCATCCCGTTCTTGTAATAAAAAGTCAGCCAGTTGTGTTTTAATGTAAACCTTTGCTGCCCATTGGTGTATTCCTTTTTATCCAGCATCTTGATCACCTCCGTGGATTTTAACCGCTGTCTATATTTTTCCTTGGAGATCATGCACTATGAAAATTTTTTCTCTATGAGAGGCGGCAATTCAGAATCATTGCGGGTCAGTTGTACCGTAGAGCGCCAAAGCATCACGCAAAAACTCTGCTCCGCCAGGAACGATCTGCTCGTAAAAGGATCTAAAACGGGCATCGCTAACATACATCTCCGCCAACTGCTGATGGGCTTCCAGAGAATAATTCTCTTCTTTCCAAAAAAAACACAGCCATTTGCGATGAGCTTCACAAAGGTCACGGGCTTCTGCGCCAGCCGGGTTTCCTGTCTGAACCGCCTTTACGAGCAAAGTTCCAATCTCTTGCGAAAGAGTTTCCTGTTCCTGCCACTGTACACGGGTCATCCCTGCCACGCGGGCATTTGATTCGGTTACGACCGCTTCACCGTACCGCTCCCTGACTTCCTGCCCGTACAACTTTTCATTTTCAGAGATCAGTTTTTCTTTTAGGCTGTTGAAATTAATATCATCACTCATGCAGTTTCTCCCATGTAAAGTACGTTTCTCATAAGCACCAGTGCCATTTCTTCATTTTACCAGCCACACTCTGCCACAACCAGCAGGACGTTTTACTGGAGAAAATTTATCCATTTAATGCCTTTCAGTTAATTTCATTTCTGCCTGATTAAGCCACCTTCACAAAAGGGTCAATCTGCTTAGAAATTTCAACCACTCGCCAGAACAAGGTTATCCCCTGGTAAGTACATCTGCTTCAAAAAGGATTGGGGAACGAGCCCAAGATAGCTTGCGCTCGTCAGAAATAAGGGATTTAGATCCGTTCGAGCAAGCATATCGTTTCAATATGGTAGGTCTGCGGGAAGAGATCAAACGGTTGCACTGTGTCAATTTTGTACCCGCGCTCCGTGAACCGCCGGCAATCCCGCGCCAAAGTAGCCGGATCGCAGGAGACATAGATGATCTGTTGAGGTTCGGAAGCTGTAATCGCATCAACCACAAGGCGCGCCAACCCCGCCCGTGGCGGGTCGACAAGAACGATATCGGATCGCAACTGAAGCTCCGGTAACACCTTTTCTACCGCCCCGATATAAAGGGAAACATTGTCGAAAGCGTTGAGATTATCGCTGAAATCCGCGCAGGCGCTTTCTGAAAGTTCCACAGCCACCACATCATGTACCATTGGCGCCAGAAAAGCCGAGAATAATCCCACCCCACAGTACAAATCCAAGACCGTGCTGGAAGCGTGAAAATTCCCGTTTGCCAAAACGAAATTCACCATTGCCTCGGCTTGGAGGAGATTCACCTGAAAGAAGGATCGAGGTGAGACCTTGAACTCCACACCCTTGACATTAAAAAGACTATACGCATCTCCCGCCAGCAGCACATCCCGATCCCTGCCCAGAAAATGCACCGAAAGGGGTAAATCCAGAGCCAGATCAGGCACCTGATCACCTTCACCCTCCAGACCCACGAGTACTTCCTCATCCGAACCAGCCCTTATAAACAGGCGTTTAATTCCAAGATCCGTCTCAATCTCAAAGTTCGACCACACCTGCTGAATGGCTTCAACTGGTAAATGGCATTCACGAATTTCCACCACCTCGGCTCCATGGATATCCCTGAACCCGGGAGCGCCGTTTGGCGAGAGATGAAACTGCATCGTATTGCGGTAGTTCCACTCCAGTGGAGAGGGTTGCATTTCTTTCACCGGTACCTGGGTAAACTTGCCAATGCGCTTGAATTGATCTTGGACAATTTTTTGCTTCAGAGCCAGCTGCTGATCATAGGGGACATGCTGATAATGACATCCTCCACAGCTACCAAAATGGGGGCACCGCGGCTGCACCCGGTGGGGCGAGGGCGTTAACACCTCAAGCAGTTTCCCGCGGCAAAAATCTTTATGATCCACGACAATGGCAACCCGTACCCGTTCGCCCGGGAAAACAAATGGAACAAATACCGGTCTGCCATCTTCGAGTCTGCCAAAGGCATCTCCGCCATAACTGGCATCCAGCATCACCAAGTCTACTATTTTCTGCCCTTGAACCGTCATTTACAGCCTCGCTGGTTTTCAATGTTATAATCGTGTCAGCGCCCCGGTAGCTCAATAGGATAGAGCAAAGCACTCCTAACGCTTAGGTTGAGAGTTCGAGTCCCTCCCGGGGCACCAGAGCCAGAATACCATAATCGAACTTGAAAAAATTTTATCTTTAAGGTATTATAAAGCTAAGAAACATTTGGGTGCCCCCCTCACTCAGATGTTTCTTATTTAAAGACAAACATCCGGCAATGTCCAGATGTTTATGCTAGTTATCTTCATCCACTCCCTGGGTAGGGTATCGGATCCACAAGAACAGAACTTGCCCTTCACTTACTTCGCTGGCTCTGGCTGCCAGAATGGGGACTTTCTCCTCCAAACCGATCTCATTACGATAATAAAGGTAGATGGGTTCCTTTTGATGCCACATACGATGGCAACGTTCTACCAGAGCCGGACCGTTGAAGGTACGCAACCTGGTCAAAGCCATGCTGTAACCAGACGGACTATCATTTAATCCCAAAGCCCAACCGTCTTCAATACGCTCAAATACTGGCGGTGGTCCTTCAATGATTGTAATTCTATCTTCCATCATTCTTCCCTGTTGGCGGGAATCATACCACAAGTTCCTGGTCCTCCCTGGTGGTAGGAACGCTTATATGATTTTTATAGAACTTTAACCGTTCTCATATATACCTCCTCTAAAATGAGGTCATAAATAAACAAGGTTATAGACAACAGGAGGTATAAAATGGCACTTTACTATAGAAACCCCGAAATGATCGCTGAGGCACGCCGCAGAATGCTGCGTCAAATGATGAATGAATCGTATGAGCCTGAAAGAGTCCTTACCTTCCCGATTGAGCTGAAGGCAACGGAAAACGATTACACGTTGAAAGCCATGCTGCCCGGGTTATCCGCCGAGGATGTCAACATTCAGTTTGTTGACAATGTTCTAACCATTGATGGCGAATACCGCGAGTTGAATGAGGAAGGCAAAGAGACATTGTTCTCAGAACTTCCGGTGGGTCGTTTCAGCCGCTCCATCGAGATTAACGACCCGGTCAAAGTTGAACAAATCGAAGCCAGCATGAAAGATGGGATCCTGACGATCCACATCCCGAAAGCTGAAGAAGCCAAACCCAAAACAATAAAAATTAACGCAAAATAGTTCCTCCTTGTTTCATCTGTTGACAATAAAAGCAGCCCCGGCTGCTTTTATTGCGATTAACGGGTAGAATAACTCCATGTCCGAAGACTTGATCGCACATGCCCTACAAGACACTGCCGTGTCTCAATTTCGTTATTTTGACCGCATCGGCTCAACCAACGATGAAGCATTGAAGTGGGTGGATTCTGGAGCCTCAGATTTTTCGCTGGTCATTGCCGATGAACAGACTTTCGGTCGAGGTAGATTTGATCGCCGCTGGATCACGCCAGCGGGGGCATCGCTCGCCTTCAGCCTGATCCTGCATCCTTCATCCCCTGATCCCTCACTTATACCCTTCTATTCCTCCCTCGCCGCCATCGCTGTCCACGAAGCCGTGGCGTCTCTTCTCGGCATCACAGCAATGATCAAATGGCCAAATGATGTATTGATTCGCAGAAAAAAATTCTGCGGGATTCTTGTGGAAGCCACATGGGATGGCAATTCTTTAGCCGGAATTGTGATGGGTATTGGCATCAATGTCAGCCTTGACTCAATCCCAGATAAAATTCACCAGAACTTTCCAGCTACTTGCCTGGAGGCAGAATGTGGTCAGCGTGTTAATCGATGGGATATTCTACATGCCACATTGCAATCCATCGAACACTGGCGATCCAGCCTGGGCACAGACGCTTTGATTGAGTACTGGAATCGACATCTGGCTTTCAGGAACGAATGGGTCAGGATTGAACATTCTGAAAAACCTTCTATAATTGGTAAAGTGAGAGGGATTGATCCTCTTGGAAATCTAATCTTGGATGACAAAATGGGAAATGAAACCCGGATCATGATCGGGGATGTTCACACCCGCCCCGGGATTGAAGAAGATGGGAGGGAAAACCATGCTGGATGATTTGCGTAATTCGGTCAAGAATGCCTATGAAGAAGAACAGGCAGAAGAACAACACCTTCTGGAACAAAAACGGAACGTCCAACGAAAACCGTTTCTTGGTTTGAGTGCTTTACAGCGCTTTATTCTCGCAGTGATTTTCTTCCTGATGGTTGCCATTATCGGTATTGCCCTGTTAATTGTCAGCCAGAAGATCATGCCCCCTATTGGCTGATCAACGATCCCGCTATAATTGCAAAAAAGAGATCCTGACCAGGCGGTCGGGATCTCTTCATTAATTTAATCAATTGATTTCGCCCGGTCCGGTGGTTTTGATTTCTTCCGACGTGATGCGCGCCACCGAAGCGACTTTATCCTCATTTTCCAGATCCATCAGTTTAAAGCCACGCGTTGCCCTCCCGGCGAGTGTGATATCTTTCACTTTCAAGCGCAGCATGATTCCTCCACTGGAAATGAGCGTCACCTCATCTTCTTGCTGCACCACACGGGCAGCGGAGATCCAACCGATACGTTCAAATTGCTTCTGATCGGTTGTCGCAACTCCGCCAGTAGCCCGACCTTTGACTGGATACTCTTCAAGGCGGGTGCGCTTTCCATAGCCACGCTCACTTACTACCAGCAACTGACCGTCTGGCTCGACGATTTCCATCGATGCCACACGATCGTCCGCTTTAAGCTTGATCCCACTGACACCGGCTGCCTGCCGCCCCATGCTGCGAATTTCGCTCTCAGCAAAACGCAGCGCCTGTCCTTTGCGAGTCACCAGAATGATCTCGTCTTTTCCGCTGGTGAGGCGCACCCAGCCCAACTCGTCGCCCTTATCCAGCGAGATCGCAATCAAACCGGAGGGGCGGACACTGGAAAATTCGCTTAATGCCACCCGTTTAACAGTACCACCCAGCGTCGCCATGGTAAAAAAGGATCCTTCATCAAAACCTGGAACCGAGACGGCAGCGGTGATTCGTTCACCATTTTCAAGTGAGAGGACATTGACAATTGGTATGCCTTTGTCGGTGCGGTTGGCATCCGGAATTTGATAAACCTTTTCTGAATATACCTTCCCTCGATCCGAGAAGAAAAGGATGGTATGCAGCGTGCGTGCCGGAATTAGAAATTCAACCTGGTCCTCCTCGCGCACCGTTTGACCGGTAACCCCGCGTCCTCCCCGACCCTGTGTGCGATAGAGATTAGCTGCCACCCGTTTGATATATCCCTTGCGGGTGAAGGTGATCAGAACGGCTTCATCTGTTACCAGGTCTTCTTCTTTTAATTCTTCATGTGTCTCGCCAACGATCTTGGTACGCCGCTCATCGCCGAATTTTTCTGTCAGTAATGAGAGATCTTCTTTAATCACTGCAAGGATTTTCGCCGGGTGTTCGAGCAAATCCAACAGGTAATCGATGCGCGCCAGCACTTCACGATGTTCTTCTTCAATCTTTTGGCGTTCAAGCGCTGCCAGGCGCCTTAACTGCGTGTCCAGAATGGCTTGCGCCTGAATATCCGTCAGCTTGAAGCGTGACATCAACCGTTCTTTCGCCGCATCGGCATCCTTTGATTCTCGAATTGTACGGATGACTTCATCTAGATTGGCGAGTGCGATCAACAAGCCATCCAGTATATGAGCCCGTGCCCGTGCTTTCTCCAGTTCAAAATTTGCACGCCGGGTGATGATTTCCTGACGGTGTTCGATGTATATCTGAAGCATCCGTTTGAGGGAAAGCAGCCGTGGTTCTCCACCAACCAGCGCCAGCAAATGCACCGAAAAAGTGGATTGCAGAGGAGTATATTTGTACAGCTGGTTCAATACCTGCTTTGCCTGTGCGCCGCGCCGCAACTCCAGCACAATGCTCATCCCCCTCCGATCGGATTCATCGCGCAGGTCAGTAATGGCATCAATCTTCCCCGTGCGCACCAATTCCGCGATGCGCTCGATCAGCCCGGTCTTGTTCACCTGATAGGGGATTTCGGTAATGATAATCTGGTAGCGGTTGCCTTTCATTTCTTCAATGTGCGCCATCCCCCGCACAACCAGCCGCCCGCGACCGGTGCTGTATGCCTGTAGGATGCTATCCCGACCGACAATCACGCCACCCGTCGGAAAATCCGGTCCCTGAATGAAGCGCATTAACTCCTCGATGGACACTTCGTCGATCGTGTCATAGTGATCGATCAAATAACTCACTGCTGCGGAAACTTCCTTCAGATTATGCGGGGGGATGCTGGTTGCCATACCTACAGCAATACCACTTGACCCATTAAGCACCAGATTGGGCAGGCGGGAGGGTAAAACGATCGGTTCTTTCAACGAACCGTCAAAGTTGTCGATAAAATCGACGGTATTTTTATCAATGTCCGCCAGCAACTCCTCAGCGGCAGCCGCAAGGCGGGCTTCGGTATAACGCATCGCCGCCGGGGCATCTCCATCAATGGAGCCAAAGTTGCCCTGACCATCAACGAGCGGATAGCGCATGGAAAAGTCCTGAGCCATACGCGCCATGGCATCATAAACCGCCATATCGCCGTGCGGATGATATTTGCCAAGCACTTCGCCTACAATACGGGCTGATTTCTTATAAGAGGTGTTAGAGCGAATTCCCATATCCGCCATGGCATATAGGATTCGGCGGTGCACCGGTTTCAACCCATCACGTGCATCGGGCAGAGCGCGTGAAACGATGACACTCATCGCATAATCAAGATATGCCGCCCGCATTTGTTCATCAATATCTACCTGTTGAATTGAGCCTGCGTCCATAAACTACCTTCCCGGAATAATTAAACCGCTTGATTATACCCCATTCATTTTTCGCACTCCATTTTCAGGTTGCATCTGGTGATAGAGGATCAGAATTCAGCTGTTTGGTGTTTTCCAATACTGGAGGAAATACCCCGAACTATGGACCAAATAAAAAATCCTTCCCACGCACAGGACCCTTAAACTGGATCTTGTAAAAATGGGAAAGGATTTAGCCGGTAAAAATAGGATGCCGGATTGAAGTTAAGAGAACATGCGTGAGTAGATCAGGGAACTGGCTTTACGCCAACGCCGTGATCAAATACCAGGCTGCCGCCAAACATGCCGGTGACGATCAACAAGACCATCCCGATCACTGAGAGCACCTTGAAGGCGGTCGAATCCATGACATCCTTATTCTTACGTCTCGCCTGCCACTGCCAGACGATCAAGACGATGAAGATGAGGGTGGTCAGAACCGCAAAAATCTGATGCGGTTGGACAAGCGCCCGCTGAGGGTCTGCCAACATCTCCGCGGTGGCATCACCGGTAATCGCCGCGAGAATTGCCCCGACAGTACCAATGATCATCGTGATCCAGGCTGGTTGACGGAAGTTCGGCCAACGCCGCGATAGTAGATTGAGCACCACACTGATGGGCAAAAAAGCCGCTGGAAAATCAGTCAAAAGCGGATGAATATGACGCACGGTACTCGTTACAGCTTGTAAAAAATCCATGGTAGTCTCCTTTTTATCTTTCTATATTCTGTACTAATTTCATCCAATTATAGAATTATATTCCAATTAACACTCAATTCTTTTTAAGGTTACAGGCGGAATTCCAGGCAAAAAAGTAGAATATAATCGATAATATGAGGCGATTTTCTCCTCTCGTTTTCCTTTTTATTCTTTTTCTCACTGCCTGCCAGGCTGCTGTAAATTCAACGGCAGAGGTAAATGCCGCGCTGCCCGTTGAAACCATCGAGAATAAAGGTTCCGATACGATCGTTAACCTTGCACTCGCCTGGGCGGAAGCTTATCAGAAGGTTGACCCTCACGTCGCCATCTCTGTCACAGGCGGTGGAACCGGCACCGGCATCACTGCCCTGATCAACGGCACGGTGGACATCGCCAATGCCTCACGCCGGATCAAGGACGAAGAGCTTTCAGCCGCCCTTGCCGCGGGATATGACCCTCAGGAATTTATTATCGCCCGTGATGCCATCGCGATCATTGTCAACCCGCAGAATCCGGTGGATCACCTGACCCCTCAGCAGCTTTCCGCAATTTATAAAGGGGAGATTAACAATTGGAGTGAACTCGGAGGGGATGACCTCGAGATCGTCCGTCTCTCCCGGGAGACAAATTCAGGTACTCATGTTTATTTCCTTGAATCGGTAATCCGGCTTGGAAACCCGAAGGACGATGCAATCTTTTCTGCGGATACATTGCTTCTTCCCTCTTCTGAAGGAATCATTGCTGAAGTGAAAGAAAACCCGCATGCCATTGGATATGATAGCCTGGGGTACATTACCGATGACGTCAAAATGGTTGCCATTTCTTCCCTCGAAAACCCTGCGGATTATGTGCTCCCATCCATTCAATCGGTTAATGATAATTCTTATGTGATCTCCCGCGACCTTTACATCTACACTTTGGAGCCGCCTGCTGGCGTCATCAAGGAGTATATTGACTGGCTGTTTAGCCCGGAAGCCCAGCAAATCGTCAGAGATCTGGGTTTTGTCCCCATCCTCAAGCCATAAGGAAGGTTATGAAAAACTCGCAATATCAGGGAAATAGGATCATCAACAGCGTCATTCGCATTACAGGCTATTCAAGCGTCCTCTTTGTGCTGCTGATCCTGTTTTTCCTCCTGCGTGAAGGTTTGCCCGCGCTTGGCAGCACGCCGCTCGCTTCGCTCTTCAGTCTTCGCTGGTACCCGATCGAAGGGTATTTCGGCATCGTGCCACTCATCCTTGGCAGCCTGCTTGTTACAGTGATAGCCACGCTCATTGCGCTTCCGTTTGGAATCTGCACCGCGGTTTTTCTAGCTGAGGTCGCACCCTCCTGGCTGCGCGATATCCTTAAGCCGATTATCGAGATCCTGGCTGGAATTCCATCCGTAGTGCTGGGTTTCATCGGTATTTTGGTTTTTGTACCGTTCATACGGAAGTTCCTGGATATTCCCACCGGGCTTACCGCCTTTACCGGGGCTCTTCTTCTCGGACTGATTTCCATACCAACCATCGTCTCTGTGGCTGAAGATGCACTGAATACCGTGCCCGGTTCTTACCGCCAGGCAGCCCTGGCACTTGGCGCAACCCAGTGGCAGACAATCTGGCACGTCACACTGCCCGCGGCAAAAAGTGGCGTTTTGACCGCTGTCATGTTAGGGATCGGGCGCTCGTTGGGCGAAACAATGGCTGTGATGATGGTGACGGGAAATGCCCCGGTGATGCCCGTTCACCTCAACTCGATTTTTGCGCCGGTGAGGACGATGACTGCTACCATTGCCTCTGAAATGGGCGAAGTGGCTTCAGGCAGTCAGCATTATCAGGTACTGTTCTTTATCGGCATCATCCTGTTCCTGCTGTCGCTGGTGATTAATATCAGCGCCAGTCTGGTAAGCACCCGTTCACGCGGTCGCGCGGAAAGGTTGCTTTCCTGATGAATGCCACCGACCTGGGTAAATCCAAAACGATTCAGGCGATTGGTTTCAGCTTCCTTCGTCTCATTACCGCTATCACTGCCATTCCCATCATCGGGCTGGTCATCTATATCGTCGTCAAAGGCGCGCCTGCCATCAGTTGGGAGTTCCTGAGCGCTGCGCCGACAAATGGTATGCGTGACGGTGGTATCTTACCCGCCATCATCGGTACGATTTATCTGACTCTTGGTACAGCCATTTTTTCCGTCCCGCTGGGAATTCTTGCCGGTATCTACCTGGCTGAATATGCCAGCGAAAACCTATGGACCCGCCTCATTCGCATTGCCATCATCAATCTGGCAGGAATTCCTTCAGTGGTATACGGACTTTTCGGTCTCGGTCTTTTTGTCATCTTCCTTAAATTGGGCACGAGCATTCTGGCAGCATCCCTTACCCTATCCATCATGACCCTACCGACCATTATCAGCACCACCGAGGAAGCTTTACGAAGCGTTCCGAACTCCTTTCGAGTGGTTTCCACCTCGTTGGGTGCCAGCAAGTGGCAGACTGTACGGCAGATCACTCTCCCGCAGGCACTGCCGGGGATCGTCACCGGGGTAATTCTTGGTTTGGAACGTGCCGCCGGTGAGACAGCCCCCATCCTCTTTACTGGAGCTACTTTCTTCCTCCCGCATTTGCCTTCCTCTCCGCTTGACCCCACCATGGCATTGCCCTACCACATTTATGTTATTTCCACCCAAATCCCTGGCATGCCCATCCAGATCCAGTATGGCACGGTGGTAGTCCTTCTAATTTTCGTACTGGGTATGAACGTGATCGCCACGCTGATCCGGTCAAACGCACGTAAGAAACGGCAATGGTGAAGCGATGAAAGAATTCATCATTCGCAACCTTTCCGTAAAATATTCTGATGACAACGAGAGTCTCAGGAATGTTTCCATAGAGATTGAGTCCCATGCCATCACCGTACTCTTTGGTCCGGCAGGCGGTGGAAAATCGACCTTTCTGCGCGTTTTGAACCGTCTGAACGACCTGGCTGACGTCAAGGAAATAAAAGGTGAAGTGATCTTTAATGGGCAGAACATCCTTGACCCGCAAACCGACGTGATCGAACTGCGGCGTAAAGTGGGTATGGTGTTCTCACGTCCCGTTCCGCTGCCCCTCTCCGTATTCGATAATGTCGCTTACGGACTGGTAATGGCTGGCGAACACCGCCGCGAAAGGCTGCAAGAGGCAGTGGAAAAAGCCTTGAAGCAGGCTTTCCTGTGGGAAGAAGTCAGCGACCGGCTCAAGGAATCCGCCTACAGCCTCTCGGGCGGGCAGCAGCAACGGGTATGTCTCGCCCGCGTTCTCGCCTTGGAACCGGATGTGATTCTGCTCGATGAACCAACTTCCGCGCTGGATCCCATTGCCACTGCCAACATTGAGGAAATGCTGCGTCAGCTGAAGCAGCAATACACCATCATCATCGCGCCGCATAATGTTCAGCAGGCTGCCCGCGTGGCAGATTACGCCGCCTTCTTTTTGATGGGTGAATTGATTGAATATGGCAGCGGGATTGATCTCTTTCAGGTGCCGAAAGACCAGCGCACCTCTGACTACGTCACTGGTCGTTTTGGATAATAAAAGCGAGCCCTTTGAAAACTGCACAATGGGCTCGCTTTTCAAGTCTCAGAGAATTTACTTGCGTTCCTGAATTAATTTTTGCGCCATCAAGGCTCCATCACGGATGGGTTCGTAACCCGTGCAGCGGCAGAGATGCTTATTCAGGGCATTTTCCAATTCTGCCTGTGAGGCATCAGGTTTCTCCTCCAGAAGCCCGTAGAGCTCCATCACAATCCCGGGGGTGCAAAATCCGCACTGGATCGCTCCAGATTCTGAAATTGCCTTTTGTACCGGGTGTAATTGCGTTCCTTTTGCCAGCCCCTCGATGGTGAGAACCTCCGCTCCAGCGATCTTTTTTAGCGGCAGGTTGCAACTCTTTATGGCTTTACCGTTTACCACAATTGTGCAGGTGCCACAGGTGGAATTATCACAGCCATGTTTCGTTCCGGTCAGATTCAACAGCTCCCGGATGACATCCAGAACCATCATTTCAGGATCCGTCTCCACGGTAACGGGTTTGCCATTCATCGTAAAACTGATTTTCTCAACCATTTTTAATTCTCCTGCCTGGCTTCCAGGGCTTTTTTCATCACATCCGGAGTGACGGGGATTTCATAAAAATCAACGCCTACCGCGTCATAAATCGCATTCAGAATCGCCGGCGCTGGACCGATCACGGAGTGCTCCCCAATACCGCGCGCACCAAAGGGTCCGACGGCGTCAGGGGTTTCGATGAACTCGATATCCATCGGGATGGCTTCTTTGTAAGTGGGAATGTGGTATTTGAACATGTGCGGATTATTGATGCGTCCTTCAGCATCGATATCCAGTTTTTCGTAAAGTGCAGCCCCCACCGCCATTGTCACGCCGCCCAAAACGGAACCCCGAATCTGACGCGGGTTAATCACCTGCCCGACATCAAATACCGAAGTGAATTTGTCAACGATGATCTTGCCGGTTTTCTTCTCGATGCGGATCTCTGCCGCCGTGGCGCCAAAGGTGTAATTCACCCCCAGGCTGCCCTGACCATTCTCATCCGGGTTGGCATAGCGCGGCAGCCGGGCATCTGAAACTGCATGGGCATATTCCCCAATGGTAATGCCATCCAAAGTGATATAACCACGGCTCAGGTCAGCGACTGCCACACGGATGTCAGGATCATTGCGCAAATAGACGTATTCGCCATCATATTCCAAATAGTCCACATCGGTCTTCAGAACCTGGGCAGCGTTATTTTTGAGCACGGCAATCAAACGATTCGCCGCTCGGATGATGGCACGCCCGCCCTGGGTGGTAAACATCGACCCAATGGTTTGCCACTCGTAGGGAGAATATTGGGTATCAATCTCGTTGTAAACGCGGATCTTTTCAGGAGGGATCATCAAAGCTTCCGCAGCCACCTGGCGCACCACGGTACGCAATCCCTGACCGACCTCCGCGCCGCCCATACTCACGCTGACACTGCCATCGATGTTCATCTTCATATAGCAGCCCTTGGTGGAAAACGGCGCCCCTTTTGGCGATTTCATCGCTGCCGCGAAACCGCGTCCATAGTAATAGTTCTCATCCTCTTGCGGTTTCGCTTTAGTGAAGACCTTTTCCTTGACAATGTTGGAGCAAGTGAGAATATCCCCATGGGATTTCCACATCCGTTCGCCAAGCGCATTCACCTTGCCCTCGGTGAGGTAATTCATCTCACGCAGGCGGATCGGATCCATGTTCAATTTGCGCGCCAGTAAGTCCATCATACGTTCAATGGCAATCTGGGCTTCCTGGTGACCGTATCCACGGTAAGCGCCTACCGCCGGGGTATTGGTGTAGACGGTGTAACCAGTCAGATCACAATTCTCAAACTCATAGGGACCGGTGCAATTGTGGGTCGCGGCAATGGTAATATTTACTGCCGTGTCAGCATAAGCGCCTCCGGAATGAATCACTTCATTCTGGATGGCGACCAGTTTGCCGTCCTTGCGCGCTCCTACTTTGATGCGCGAACGGATGCCGTGCGCGATCAGCGTGGAGGTGAAATCCTCCTGGCGTGTCGCCACCCATTTCACCGGATAGCCAGGTACAAAGCTGGCGATCCAGGCAACCGTCTGCTCGACGGTAATGTCGGATTTGTAACCGAAACACCCGCCAATATCCGGGATACGAACGCGCACATCCGAAACAGGCAAACCATAAGAATGTGCCAGGTCTTCGCGGATGATAAAGGGGCAAATCGAAGACGACCAAACCTCTATGGTATTGTCCTCTTTGAACCAGACGATCGAACCGTGAGGTTCAATCGCGGTGCAAGAACCGTGAGGATAGTTGAATTCTGCTTCAATAATCACTTCGGCGTCTTTGAAACCATCCACCCCGGCACCTTTTTTGAGATGGTAAGTATGGGCGATATTCGTGCCCGGAGTGGCTTTGATTGTGGGCAGGTGCCAGTATTCGCCGTTCTCTTTGTGGATCAGCACCGCATCCTTTTTCATTGCATCACGGGCATCCACATAAACCGGCAAGGGTTTATACGACACCTTGATTTTCTCAATCGCTGCCTGGGCATGCGGCAGGGTATCAGCGATAGCTGCCGCCACCGGTTCTCCGATGTAGCGAACTTTATCCACCGCCATCGGCACCAGATCCTTGATATTATCGCCGTAATGGTAGTGACAGTCTTTGCCAGTGACCACTTTGACCACGCCGGGCATCGTTTCAGCTTCGCTGGTGTCAATATTTAGGATTTCGGCGTGGGCAAATTCCGGGCGCAAAATCGCCGCGTGCAGCATGCCGGGGATGCGAAGGTCGTCCAGATAGACAGCTTTACCGGTGACTTTGTTAATAGCGTCCGGTCGGTTGTAACTCTTGCCAAGATATTTAAACTTCATTCCTTGCTCCTTTCAACAATAAGGGGGATGCGGGGTTAGGAATTCAGAACGGTTTTTCATGTGCCTCTATGGTAATCAAAAAACAGGGAAGAATCAAGCCAATCTGGTGATGAATGACGTTTAGATTGGCAAAATATGAGCTTTGATTGGTGGGGAAAAATAACATGAGGGAAATTAGCGGGAATTTAGCCAACGTCAGCCGCTGCGCCTTGCAGGAACGCCTGAGACATGTTAAAATCCCGACATCAATATTGGGCGCGTAGCTTCGCCGATCCTGTCAAGGACAGTTGGTTAGAGCGCCTAAGTTTAACAAGTTCATTTGAGGGCGCGTAGCTCAGTTGGTTAGAGCGCACGGTTCACATCCGTGAGGTCCGTAGGTTCGAGCCCTATCGCGCCCACCTGTTCTTCCGCCATCCTATAGGGGTGGCTTTTTTTTCCCAAACACAAAGGTTCGAGCCACCTGCCCCGGATCGATTTCATCCGGGGTATCGCGCCCACCTTTTTTCGCCATCCTAACAGGGTGGCTTTTTTTTCCCAAGCACAAAGGTTCGAGCCACCTGCCCAGGATCGATTTCATCCGAGGTATCGCGCCCACCTGTTCTTTCGCTATCCTATAGGGTGGCTTTTTTTTCCCAAGCATAACGGTTCGAGCCACCTGCCCTGGGTCGATTTTATCCGGGGTATCGTGCCCACTTTAAGCAAAAATGACTCACGGTTTTATCAAAACGACCAACCGTGAGCCATTCGGTAGAAAAGATCAAATAATTCATTCAACCATTTGCCTCACGGGTTGGAAATAAAGAGAGACCAGAATAAATAAATTCTGGTCATTTCGGAGTAAGTCTAACTCCCTTTTTTAGACAGAAAGATCTTACAATCCCTTGAATAAGGTCCCCAACATAAGAAGAATAAACCCGATCAGAACTAACCAAAATCCATATGGTTCTAGCGCAGGAATGACACCAAGCTTTGCGATCAATCCAATTACTCCAAGGATCACAGCGATCCACCAAGTGATAACTTTCGGTTGGGTCAGTTTCATTTCTCTCTCCTTTTGGTATGGAATGGTAAATTCATTATACAATTATACAAATTGATTAATCCTTAACAATTTTATCTTCTCATTTTTTTCGCTCTTGAGGATATATGAACACTCTCTACTACGGTGACAACCTGGATATCCTCCGCCGATAAATCCCGGGAGAACCGGTTGATCTGATCTACCTGGACCCGCCTTTCAACAGCAAAGCCACCTACAACATTCTTTTTGAACAGCAAGATGGTTCGAGCCACCTGCCCCTCCATCCCCATAACCTCCTTATTCCTTGATCCCTTCTCCAAAACATGACAATCCTCCTCTTCTCACCTCCGCAGAGCGGTGTATAATATATGCAAATAAACGCATATTCATATATAGGTTAAAAAAGATAAGGTAGTCTCAAGATGTCCGATAATTTGCGCGAAGAAGTAGTTCGCCTGCACGCCCAGGTGTGCAGCGGTCTGGCGGATCCCAACCGAATCCTCATCCTTTATACCCTGGCGGAGAACCCGCATTGTGTCAATGACATCGCCGCTGCGCTCGACTTGCCCCAGCCCACCGTTTCACGCCATCTCAAAATCCTGCGCGATCGCGGCATTGTCCGTGCGGAACGCGAAGGGCAAAGTATCAATTATCGTTTGAGCGACCCGCGCATCATTCAGGCGCTTGACCTGCTGCGTTCAATCCTCGCGGATCAATTAAACGACCAGGTGCGCCTCGCACGTCAGGTAAACGCAAAAGTCACCCCATAACTTTTACACGGAGAGAATATATGAAGACATTTTTGATTCTTGGTGCTGGAACTGGTGGTACGATGATGGCTAACAAGCTGGTAAAACGGCTTGACCCAAAGGAATGGAAAATCATCCTTGTGGATAAGAATGAAACCCATTACTACCAGCCCGGTTTCCTCTTTCTTCCTTTCGGTTATTACAAACCTGATCAAATCAGAAAGCCCAAAAAGACCTTCGTACCATCTGCTATCGAACTCATTTTTTCCGATATTGAATTGATCGAGCCGGATGCCAACCGGGTTACCCTGACCCAGGGCAAGCGGGTCATCCATTATGATCAACTACTCATCGCCACCGGTACCGACATCCACCCGGAAGAAGTGGATGGCATGCTTGATGGCTGGCGTAAGAACATTTTCGATTATTACACTTTCGATGGCGCCATGGCGCTCAACGGGTTCTTGAAAAACTTCAATGGCGGACGAGTGGTGATCAACATCAAAGAGATGCCGATCAAATGCCCGGTCGCTCCACTCGAATTCATGTTCCTGGCGGATTATTACTTCACCAAGCGCGGTATTCGTGACAAAGTTGAATTGGTCTACTCCACTCCACTCAGCGGCGCTTTCACCAAACCTGTCGCTTCCAAAATGCTGGGCGACGTGCTTGAAAAGAAAGGCATCCACACTGAGGCGGATTTTGATATTATGGAAGTGGATGCCGGCAGCAACTTGATCCGCTCCTTCGATGGTCGCGAAATCCCCTACGATTTGCTCGTCTCGATCCCCACGAATATGGGCTCTGACGCGATCAAACGCTCCGGGATAGGGAATGAACTTTATTTCGTTCCCACCAACAAAGAAACTCTGCGTTCGGAAAAATGGGAGAACGTTTGGGTGATTGGCGATGCTTCGAACCTGCCTACTTCCAAGGCTGGCGCGGTGGTTCACTATTCAGCCGAAACGCTCATCGAAAACATCATGTCTGCCGTGGAAGGGAAACCGCTTACCGCCCGGTTTGATGGTCATGCCACCTGCCACATCGTATCCGGTTTCCAAAAGAGCCTGCTGATCGATTTCAGTTATGATGTCGAACCGCTGCCGGGTCTCTACCCCTTCCCGGTGGTCGGTCCCTTCCCGCTGCTTAAGGAAAGCTGGGTAAATTATGTGGGAAAGCTTTCATTCAAATGGATTTACTGGAATATCATGCTGCGCGGAATCCCCTTCCCGCTGCCCCCTAATTATTCCATT
>Ga0116192_1000805_pt1 | contig 23160 bp, 19 predicted proteins | sample AD_UKC113_MetaG_FD_89876 | JGI IMG/M metagenome (GOLD analysis project Ga0116192, IMG submission 89876) | Active sludge microbial communities of municipal wastewater-treating anaerobic digesters from Hong Kong - AD_UKC113_MetaG | ecosystem: Engineered > Bioreactor > Anaerobic > Digestate... | reverse complement strand
TTTATGAATACTACAGCTGCATATTGTGTTGTAACCTATTTATTAGGTATAGGAGACAGACATTTAGATAACATTATGGTCACAGAAAATGGTGAAGTATTCAATATTGATTTTGGAGGATTTTATTTAGGAAAAGAACCTTTTACGCGATTTTTCACAACTAAATCAGGGATTAGATTACCAGCAGGTATGGTTAATGTTTTTGGCGGAAGAGATAGTCCTAAATACAAACAATTTGAAGATTTGTGTATTAAAATTTTCAATATTTGTAGAAAAGAAGTAGTCATTGTACTTCGATTATTATCATTATTAACGAATATTGGTGATTCGCTAGATAAAATAAATAAATTTATTAATGAAACTTTCCAACCAAATGAAACAGATGATGAAGCTAAAAAAAAATTTAAATACACATTAGATAATTCGGAAAGTTTACTTCAAACAGCAACCGATGTTATACATGGATATAGTACAGGTCCAACTTCGAAAACTGTTAAAAATGCTCTCAGTATTTTTACAATGGACAATTTAAAGGACATGATTTTTTCACCTAGTTCAAGTCCTTAATAAAACTTGAACTGTCAATAATAGCAACCCCAAAAGTTCTTAAAAATTCTAAACTTTTTTCTATTTTTTTATTATCTCTACCACAACATAAATCTTCAATTATAAAGCATTTATAACCTAACGTATACGCATCGTATGCTGTCGTAAATATTTGTTGTTCTAAATTAATACCACACAAATATACTTCTTTAATTTTACTTTCATTTAATATATTTTTTAAATTAGATTCACATACAGTATTACCACTTTTAGCATTGTAGAATGCCGAGTCAGAAGTATAAAGATTAAGAGTGTTTATATGTAATATTGTATCAGTAGGTTCTACTTTTAGTTCACTATTAAGATTACAACCATAAGTATTTGAAACACAATATTTCACACTTTTATTCTTGTAAATAATATGATCAATTGGATATTTATCTTTGATAAATATTATTTGGTCAAAATCTTTCCTAATTTTATTTATTAAACAAATAATATTATGAATCTTTTTATTACCATAGTGAATTATATCAATATAGTCATTCTGTAGACACATAATTATAATTGCGCGTTTTTCATTTTCTTGAATTGTTTCTTTGTAATTTTGGTCGTTTTGTTCTAAATTTTCCATTTTTTTGGTCTTATTGTAGGTAACTTATAATGATTACTATGATAAGAAGAATTTCATTTTTAACATGCAATATTATAAAAATTGAATAGTTTTTTTACTACCAAATTTTTAATTACTTTACATATAGATAATAATATATTTGGGAGATGCAAAGTAATTCGGACGATTTAAATCATAATCTTGACGATATCTTTCAAGGAGACGTTAATATTGGTAATTATGGTGATAGTAATAATAATAATAATAATAATAATAATAATAATAACGATAATACTATTTTGGACATTAATAATACGCGCAGAAATAGTATCACGAATAGTAAAAATATTAGCGTAGGTATTAGGAATATAAATAGTAAAATGATGGTTGCGTTTCCTGCTAAATTTAATAGAGAATATCTAACGAATAAACTCAAAAAAAATCAGGAAAATATTATTAGAGAAACACGTAAATACTTTTCAGAAAAAATAACAAGTAGCATTGATGATTATCGTAAACAAATTGTACTAAAATTTGACAAAAAAGTTTGGAAATCAAGCAGATTTCAAATAGTTGAAGAGTTGCTTAATATTCATGGTAGTTTACAATTGAAGACCTTGTCGAACCAATGTCATGATGTAAATATATCTTCTAATTTACCAAAAAATGATTTTATTGATACAATTTTAATACGCATTTAAAAATATCAATAAAACAAAGTAATTAATTTTTTATTATTGGTTCATCAATTGTTAATATATTACTTTTTATTGATATTTATTTATTTATTTTTTATTTATTTATTTATTTTTTTATTTATTTTTTTATTTATTTTTTAAATTTACATATATTTATTATTTATCTACACTAAACGAACCAATAATTTTAAGGATAACATTTTAGTGTATTAGAGACGAGTTCAAAACATCAAAGTTAGATAATATAAATTGAAGAGGAAACAAAAAATTATATTTTAATAAAGAAATATGAAAAGGTTAAAGACACATAATAAAATTTCAGCTCACAAAATAAGTAAACCTACTAACTTAAAATGAGCCACTAGAATACGCGTGCCTAATAGGATAAGTATAATATTTTCCGATGGATTGGTCAAAATAATAATATTTATTGTAATAATTAGTTGAAACATATGGAATATAACTATTAGCATTTTGGAATTTGTTGTAATTATAATAGCTATCATCCATTGCTTGTGGTATCTTCTTTTGATATGATAATATTTTTGTTTGTGAATATAGACTGTCATCAACTATAAGTTTTGCATTAATTATTTCATCATGATTTACAAAACTATTTGATATTTTTTGTTTATTTGTTACAGGTTTAAACACAACTCTTAAAGAACCATTAGTATTATAATTTTGTGTTAGTGTTTGGTATGGAACATTATCTTTTTGAATAAATACAAATTTTTGTGCTCCACCACTTGACCTACCAACAGCAATACTAGAAAATGCTTCAATTTTCCAAGTTCCAATTTCCATATTATCCACATAAACTGTAGCATTACAAATTTGCGTATTTCCATTTAACAATGTAATTTCATATTCTGTTAGATTGGGCATTGCAAAGTAAACATTACCACTTCTAGTTATCTTCCTAATTGGTACTCCTGCAGAAATGCCAAGGCCAAAACCTTTTTTATTAATACTTTGATGATAAGGATGTGAATACATTAATTTAATTACTTGACTTTTTGTTTAGTAATATATACTATGTGTTGTAATAAATTTCTTTTTATGGAGCCATTATTATTTCATCTAGTATTTTTAATATTTTATAATATTCATAACCTTCAACATAAATACGTATTAATGGTTCAGTGCCAGATTTTCTAATATGTAATCTTACACCTAATTCAGATGCTTGATTTATTAAATTAGTTTGTATTTGAGTATCAATTAAACGTAAAGTATTTGTTGTTATTTCATAAGCACTATTATAATAAGGTAATTCAGAATAGACATTCACTAATTCTTCAAATGATGCTTTATCAATAAGTGTCACAAAAGCAAGCAGAAAAATTAAATAAATGCCATCACCAATATATGGATTAGAAAGTTTCATTAGTATGTCTCCATTAGTAGTATTTTTGAATATTTTCCTAGCTTTATCACTAAAATGAATACTTCCGTGTCCATTTGTTTCGAAATAGACGGCAACATCATAATTAATAGTAGCCGCGCAAAGATTTTTAATTCCAGTATTAACACAACATTTTTCAAAACCGAGAGAAGCAGCATAATTAACAGCAGCACCATTAGTGTATGCAGTGTAAATATAACCAAGTTTACAATCATCAAGCAAATTTTTATAATTGTCAATAATATGTTTACAAAGAATGCAAGCTATTTTATCACCGTTAATTAATTGGTTATCTTTCGTGACTAATACTAATCTATCAGCGTCTCCATCAAGACAAAATGTAAGTTTCGAATAATGATTCGATCCAGGATTAGTTGCAACATAAGCAGCACCACATTCATAATTTAATAATTTTGGATTTATTGTGTCCGAATTTATTAATGAAAGTGAATTAGAAAATTTAGGTAATACTACAGAAGCGATACCATTTGCACAATCAATATTTGTTGTATTTTTTATTTGGTCAATAATAGAATTATAACAGTTTAGAGTTGTAATATTATTAACATAAGTTTCATCAAAGTTTTCCGTTAATGGTTGAGCTGTATAGTAATGTAGTTCTGGTGTAGTTCTTAAACCTATGTTGATAATTTTCACTAAAGATCCAATCTTACAATCTGTATGCATAATTTGCATTCGTGACGTTTCAAGTATTTTGATTATTTCATTAGCACTAGGTCTTGTATCATGGGCTACAATTAGAGTTAATGGTTTTATTGTTGATTTTTCTATTTTTTGCATATTAGATAATTTAAGATAGTATTCTTTATCATCATAATTAATTAAATCTTCAAGACACTGTTCTTGTTCTAATGATAACATTGTGCCATCATCACTAACAAGTTTTACACCATTATATTCATAAGAATTATGTGATGCAGTTATCATGATGCCTTTTACTGGTCTAATTGGTGAGCTAAGATTTGGTGATCTAAAAACGAATGTTAAATAAATAATTGCTGACAGCAATTTTGGTGCAACATATTTTATTATTATATCTTCAGGATAACGAAATCCGGCCGTTCCATATTGTAATTTAGGTTTAGACATATATATATTTATTTATTATTTAATTTTTTCGTAATAATTTGGAAAAACTGAATTAAACCATTGTTTATTATCATAACTTAAATGATTATATGCACTCTTAATAGCAATAATTTGAGATTGTGAAATTGTTGTATCTTTATTAAATAGAGAAGCATGTAACATTTGTTCTATACGTTTAATATTTTTAAAGTCTTCGTACTCCTTATTAATACGTATAAATTCCTTAATACTTGCATCATCTTCTAATTTATCTTTATGATCAATTACGCTTTGATAAATACCTTCTACATTATTTTCAGTTTTAATTATATTATTAAGTAGATTATTACTGCGAGTAATAAAATCATAATCATGCAAATATTCTCTTTCATTATTGCTAATTTCCATTATAAAATAACTATCATTAAATTCAGTAATTGCTGAAGTTTCATTTTTAGTAACAAGTGTATTATCATCAAGATAATATGATTCTATTAAATTATTTACAATATTGATATCAACTATATTTGGTAAACAAATGTAATAACCAGGTATTATAGGTTTATTATTTGACCCAGAAAATTCTATTGTTTGCTCTTTAGCCAATTCTTTATTGTTAATAAGAGAAGTTACAAGTTTTCCTGCACTTCCTAGAACTGTGTCAGCAATATTAATGTATGGTGTGACAGGTGTCGGTACTACTGTGGTGTAACTTAATAGTTGTTTCATATAATTTACTACCGTAGTCACAAAACTTGGATCGTCTATTTCCCAAAATTTAGTCGTAATTGTTATTGTATTACTTGGTAAAAATCCAGGATTATAATAACACACATCACTTGAAAATTTATTATGATTAAAGCTATTAATGATATGACATGATTTTTTAGTATTATTTATTTTAATAGGTATTACATCTTTATTGTAGTAAACAATATTATCTACTAAATAGTCACTCGAATGTTCTGTTTTGATAGTATTCGTCACCATAATTTGACTTTTACCAAAACAATCAAAATTTTCGCTTACGAGTTTAATTTTTTTATATTCAATAGTAATAGGAGTACCAAACTCAATTTCTTTAAAATTTTCGGAATTTTGTTCAAGTATTCCTGCTTTCCATTTGTAAATTCTACCTGTTGATTTACTTGCAAATAATACAAACATTAATTAAATGCTTTATATTTGTATTGTAGTTAAAATGTTTAGACCATTACTAGTTCTCTGTCATAAATATGAAAATAATATTAGTGTTTGTTCGTTTGATAAATTAAGTTATGGTTCTAGTTACGTTTTGTTCTAATTTTGTTCTAATTCTGGTTCTGGTGATTCTAAATCAGAAAAATCATCGGCTAAATCATAATCAGAATCATAATCTTGGTCTGATAATTTGCCACTACTTTCTGTTATTGTATTAATAAAATTATTCATGTTTTGATTGAATGTAGTTTTTTCTCTCAAACGTTTATGAATTTCTTTGACTGATAAAGTTTGATTTATCAAGCCATCTGTATTTTTTTTAAATATTTTTGGTTCATCCAATTGGTTTTGAAAACTAGCACTTTGTTCATTATTTTTATTATCTAAATCGGCAAAATAGTTGTTTTTAATTTGTTCCATTGGATTATGGCTGATATAATTATTTATTGTTGGCAAATTATCGTGACGATACGATGTTATTAGAAAATTTGGGGATCCGTAAATTTCAATACTTGATGTATCAGGATTTTTATTTGTAGTATTTGTGGTTTCAGAGTCTATATCAGAATTAGTATCAGAGTTAGTATCAGAGTTAGTATCAGAGTTAGTATCGTTAGTATTATTAGTATCATTAGTAGTATTATTAGTATCAGCATTAGTGTTGTTGGTATCAGAGGCTAATGTTTGAACATAGTCGGTATTAATTATAATGTTACCAAATACGAATTTTTTTGATGCTGTAGATTTGCGTGATTTTTTAAATTTGTTAATCTTTTTCGTTATGATGTGTATTTGACCAAGTATAAATTCTTCAATTAAGCCATATTTTTCATTACTGATACTAGCATTAATCAAATATAATACTATTGTATTTATGTAAACATGAGTTACATTATACGATGAAAAATATCCTGTTATTAAAATTATATATGTCATCACAATTTTTCTAAAATCATAACTTACAACCAAATTATTTAGTGTTATGAATATCAATAAAATTGTCGTAATTATGTTCACGTCAAAACTATAAACTATAATACTTGTACTTGTAATCAACAAATACATATTGTATTGATTATTCTCTTTAATGATTGTGCATAATTTGTTAATTGGATATTTGATTATAAATTTCACTACATTTGTAGTTACTTTATTAAAAAGTATTACATATCCAAATTGTAATATTATGCTCGTTAATAAGAAATGATCCGAATAAGGAACATGTATAATAAAAAGTAGCAAACTAAGTACGAGTTGATAGCACAGTTCATACTTATTTGTTTTTTTTATTCTACATATTGTAAATAATAAACTTAAAATACAACAAATATACACAGAATTTAATACAGAAGCGAGTGTCCATATTGCAGTCGTACTTAACATTTTGATATTAAGATAACTAATAATTTTGCGAAAAATTTTTTGTTCATCTTGGTCTTCTGTATAAAGTATAAATATTGCATTATACACTGTAGGTTTAATAAACTCTTCCCATTTTTTTTCACTAATTATGTTTACTAACATTTGTTTAGCATTATCTAAACCTTTTACGCTTTGAATATTATTATTGGTTTTTCTATTATAAAAGATTTTTAGTAGTTTATAATAAAAATTTGTACTGTATCTTTTTACATAAATTAGTAAGGCAACAGCTGCAATATTCTTTAGTACTTCAATAAGATAACCAATTGTATTTTCTGCATTATTTAGTAAACTCATAAAATCAGTATGATGTAATTTAACTTCCTTTTTGAGAATTTGTTTGCTTAAATATTCTAAAATTTGAGATAACAATTTTGCTGTTGCAAGTTTAATTGTTAATTCTTTAATATCTTTTATTGGTTTATAATATTTATGCGACAACACATAATTAACCATATTTGGGTAAACAATTAAAACCATTAAACAATTAAGTGCGAAGGGATCACTAAGCCAAAAGAAATATTGTATTATAAATGTAATGAAGCTAAGAAAAGAGTAGAATAAGTACCGATCTACAATATTATGGTCGTAGAGTGATTTTATATTGTTAATTACTTGAGTTTCATTAATATTGTGGTTAATAGCATAATTTACCAAAAATTGTATGGCTGATAACAAACTATCTAATGTCATTATTTGTACTAATAGAATTTGAAATTCAGAACTGATATAATTTATAAGTGTTACTGATATAACATATAAAGCTATATTTACAAATGTTTGTTTATCTGTGTTTTGGATTTTCTCAAAAAGTCTTTGTTTCATATTATGTTTTATCACGTTTATAATATTTAATATGTATTTATACAAATAACTTTATCATTTTTTATCTGTTTACATATTCATTAGTTCCAGTGCACATACAGTAGTCATTAGGATAAATATTCTTATTTTTAATAGCATGGTGTCTACAACATATCGCGTCATGGGTTCTATTAAGTTTATTAAACAGTTGGTGTCCATGCCAGTTTTTACATAATTTTTTTTCACACTGAAAACACCAATCATTACGGCATCCATGCTGATCATAACCGTTTGAATCGTAGCCGCAAATTAGATATGTTGTTGTTGCCAAATCAGTTGTTGGTTTATTACAATGTGGACAACTTTTTGTAATTTTACTTATATTTTCAGGATCTTTGAGGATGGTTATATTTCGAATCTTGAGCAAACGATCTAATGTTCTCTGTTGTACTTGATCAAGATTAGCTCTTTTTATTTTAGCAAAAACACTATAATCAATAAACGCATCTTGTGTAAGACGTTTTGTCAAATTATTAAATTGTTTAGGAGTAATTGTTTGGTTTGTCTTTGACATATTAATTTAAGTTTACAAAAAGTCTATGTGTATTAATCGCATATTAAATTAATTAAATAATGGAATGCAACATTCTAATCTAAAGTTTTATATTTTTATTGTATTTTTATTGGTTTTATTTAAATTTACATAATTATATTCCTTAATAAATATGAATCTACCTATGAATATGTGATAATATGATAAAGAAAAAACATTAATAATAAGTAAATTTCATAAAACTAGTAATTATTTGACTCGTTCAATAAAATTTATAATCCAAAAATTAAACAAAATATTGCAAATAAGTAATTTTTTGATAATTTATAAATCTTCAACACTAAAGTTTAGGTAATGACAGTTTTGGAAATGATAACCTGTTAATTCCTTGAGAAAATTATGATGAGAAATAACACAAATAGTATCATAATACTCACTTATTTCACGTAACTCATCTTTGAATCCATTAACCCTTTCATTAATCTCATCTTGCGTTTCTTCATGATAAGGTTCGCCATTGTAATAATGGGCTGGATTTTTACCCAAGATTTCTCGACATGAATCATTAAAAATAACATCTTTGTAAATTATGTTTGAATTATCAAGTGTTTCTCTCGCTCTTTTAAGTGGTGAGCAAATTACAATATCTACATTAAAATCTAAACTTTTACATGATTTACGACCATTTTCTGTAAGTCCAGTATTCCTTTCAGTTGTTCCTGATGGATTCCATTCACTTTCTGCATGACGAATAAAAATAATTTTTTTTTCAACTGTTGGTTTTACAGGTTCTGAATCGTCTGATTTTGTTTCAAATGATAATTTAGTAATAGTAGGTGTAGAATCTAATGAACTCATTTTTTATATTATACAATAATATCATTTATTATTAACTTTACGTAAACGCACTTTTATTATAAACTGTCGAAAATAATTTAAATGTGTAATTTGGCTCATTAAGATCAAGAATTTTAGCAATTGTTGGTTCATATGCTTCTGGATTTTTTGGAATATACCTTTTAAAGGCTTGTTGTATAGCGTCAACAAGTATTGCATATCCTACAGGATTATTAGAAGTTCCAACAAGAGTATTGTAGGCTACTAAAATTAACAATTTTGCGAAGAAATTATCCAAAGTAACAAATAAATTTACAATGTTAGAGCTACTCGATTCTTGTTCTAATTTATTATATGAATCTTTGAATAACGCATCACAAAAATAGTCATTAAATTTATTCATTAAATTAATAGTAGACTCTTTTTTAAGAAGCCAAGACGGTGAATTAATGCCAATCGATTTAAAATATGATTCTAGTTTTTCAGATTTTGGGATATGTTTGCTGTATAATCGTATCATTCTCATTGCGTTATTGTATTGACATAGTAAAAATTGGCGTTCTGTAAGCGTAGTTTTATAATTATTGAAAATATGTTTGTACTCTTCCATTATTCCATATTCTAATTCTTCTTCACTATTTATTTTAATGAATCCTTGTGACGATTGTGGAGCAAAAATTACAATATTTTTGGTAAATTTTATAATAGTGCCAAGATATTTTTTTAAATCATAATTTGGATAAGCCCTTAAAAACTTTTCCTCCAAGTTTTTAGATCGTTGTTTTGATGCCATAATTTCACGATAAAATGGATTGTTAACAATGTCAAGTTTCTCAAACAACAAAAAAATGCCTACAACTGTAAAAAAATCATAATACTTTTTACTACCCATTTCAATATACATTGCAGTCATTGGTATTTCTACTGATGCATTATTATTAAACTTTTCTTTAATTAAAATAGATGATTCAAATAACGCTTCGTCACCATTAATTAATGTTTTATATTTATGCCGCACCATACAAATATTAGACCCTTCAGATCTAAATTTATTTTTACTAGTTATTACTTTTATTATCTCATTATATAAACCTAATTTACATTTACCTTTAACATTTTCAGGTTCTTGCTTTTTTAAATGTATTACAAAATCCCAATCACGAATTAAATTAAGATCATAAAATTTAATAAAATTTGTTAAATTTGTAATTTTTGACAATTGTAATACTTGCAACCCTAATACACTGCCACCCTTTAAATATACTTTGATTTCAGGATATTTAGCTTTTAAAAGCCTAAATGTTGTGATCCAATCTTTCATCTCATTTTGAACACTAATTGGGATTTCTAATGCTGTCAGTGTTTTATTAAGTTGCTCTTTCATATTTCTATGTCCATATTTACTTTGATCTTTATCTTTATCTGTATCTTTATCTTTTTCTTTATCTTTATCTTTATCTTTATTTTTATCTTTATCTTTATTTACTTTATGCTTATTATTTATATTTTTCATTTAATAAATGTCTATACTGTTTGTTAATAAAAAAATGGTAACTTTCAGATAGATAATTTAAGGTTTGTATTAAATATTTGATGGTGGCAAATTATTAATCAAATATTCTTCTAATGACATATCATAAATTTTTGTCATATCAATGTCGATACTAAGAACATACGCTGATAAACCTCTTTGAGGATTACGATCTAAAGATTTATAATTACGATAACACTCAGAAGCTAATAAATTTAGTTTACATAATGATGATTTAGTATCAATAATATGGCTTAATAATGAATTATTCCAAAATTTATTGATTTTATGACATGTTATGAGAAATATCAAATCATATTTTTTGTATTCTTTTTCTTCATGTTTTACTTTTTCATGATTTGCTTCTTCATAATTTACTTCTTCATGATTTACTTCTTCACTATTTAGATAATTATACAAATTAAATGCAGTAGCATTACGTTCTAATATATCTACGTAAAAAAGTGACAATTGCATTTCAATAAACTTGTAAAATAATTCTGGATTCAAGTTGACATGTGTTGCTTGTTCTTGTGTTAATTTAAGAAATTTACTGGGTTTATTGGCTATTTCAAATTTACAAACTTTGGTTATTAATGGTGGAACTAATTTAACTATGTCATCAATTACCAAAAAATTTTGCAAATTTTTCATAAGTTGAAACCATTGCGCAAAATAATTATTAATAGGTTTTGTTTTTGGTTTGAGATATCTACTTAATTTTGTTATAATTTTTTTAATATTATTATACAATTTATCATTATCATTATATGTGCTTAGTAATTTACCTATAGTGTTATTATAATTATGATAAGCAATAAGTAAATTATTAATACCCATTTCGTCATATTTTAAAAATCGTATTGTATCATAATTTGGTGGTGACCATTTATTTAATGGTTTTGCTATATTATTAACTAAATCTAATACTGTATTCATAATTTGATTAACAATGTTACTTGCAATGCTATTTTGTAAAATATTATCTATTACAAAAATCAAAGATTCAAAAAACTCTTTTTTTTCTGCTAATTTAATCAAGTAATCTGCAGGTGTAATATCTTGGTATGTTGTAAATAAATCGATAAATTTATTTATTTTTGTTGCCATATTGTTTACATGTTCAATAGAACAATTCGAATTGAGATCTAAAATTAAAGAACTTATTACAGTGCTTAATTTGATAAATCCCGTATTGTTAACGTTTTGAATATGATATTTAAATTCATCAGCATTCAATTCAATTGTACGACATCGTAATTTTTCTACCCTACATTCAGGCTTAGTAGCATTCCATACAAGACCTCCACATATTACATTCCCTAAAAATGTAATTTGTTTTTCAGTCATACCATTTAAATCATGAGTGAAATTATTATAAGTTGCAGCCTTTGACAAAGAAATTTTGATAAAAGTATTTTGGTCTGTTAATTTGCATGTTTTTGATTTCAGGAGATTAATTAATTGTGAACATAAATCATCTTCCTTAATACTTTCATTAGAATCACGTAGTAATAAAATTGTATCATTGTCTGCATTATAAACTAGTGTATTACATTCATCGATTAAAATTATTAATTTAACTTGATGTTTTTTTTGTGAATTTATTTTAGTTAATTGTATAGAAATAGTTTCCAAACAGAACAACTCTTTAGCAAGGTTTGTTGAATTAATACTAACAGTAAAAATAATGAGATCTTGATCCTTTAAAAACGTTTCTGTATTGACAATATTTTTGTAATTATTTGACATATAGTCTTGATTATATAATGTTTTAACGTTGATATGACCATTGTATCCAAACATTTGTGAAAAGAAATCTGAATCAAGTTTTTTTTGTTGAATTGAAGAAGAAGTAATATTTGTTATTGTATTACTACATGTATTTTCTTCTTTAATTTCTTGGATACTTTTACTATGTGTTTGTGAACTTGATTCTTCTTGTTTATTGATTTTATTACCAAATAAACTTGATAACAATTCTTCTGTAACATTATTATCCCAACAAAATGACATGATGTTTAGAATATCTTTTGTACAACAAGAAGTTGCTATTAATTTTTGTGCGTTTTCATTAGATGATGTTATTACACTAATAGGATTCATAATTATAGATGTTTATTCTGATAATTTATAATAAACAAATGTATACGATATTTATTTTTCATTTTTTATGCTATTTGACATGCATAAGGTTACAAAAGCTTATGAATATGATTTTTATTGATTTGTAACATAGTAACATGAATATCATTGTGATGATGTTATGTTGTTAATTTATTATAGTTGGCGAATATAAAATGTAATATGTTGCAAATATGATTAACACAATAATCGAAATATGATTTTTTTTAATTTTAAATTATTATAAAAAAAGCGATTACTTGTGATATGTCATATTTTATAATCATAGAACACATAAATATCTACTTTGTTATCTACTTTGTTATCTACTTTATTTTTCAATTTTAAGCAAAAAAAAATGATAATTTAATTTATTTTAATAAATATTATTACAAATATGAGTAATAATATATTTATAATGAATTCTTGTGCTACATCTTCATCTAAATCTACATCTTCATCTCCATTTTATCTTGGGAAAATTGAAGAATTGCAAAATTATTTAGCAAAAACTTATATTGAAACTCCAGATACATATGTCGAAGATAGAAAATTTGATTGTATTACGAGAGCATTAACACACTTTTTCAGTCAAAAAGGCTATGTTAAAATTTGTACACAAAATAGATTTGGTATATTATCAGCATGTGAAGAACCACAAACTGTCGCAGCAATCGAATATTGTGGTCAATCATGGCCATTACCTCAAACAGGGCAAATGTGGTTAGAACATGCTATTCTTACAAGACCTGATATTGTGGGTACCTTTTGTGAAACAACAAGTTATCGTGAAGAAAAAAATATTGTACCAGGTAGACATTTTGTTAGTTTTCCCTTGTTTGAATTTGAAACGCGAGGTACTTATGATGATCTTGTTAATTTGGTGTCTGAATTAGTAGTATTTTTAGGATATCCGAAACCAATACATTGTGATTATAGTGAAACTGCCGAAAAATATAATACACCAGAAATAGAACATGAACATGAAAAACAAATGTGTATAGATAACAACACTAGTGTATGTTTGTTAAAAATGTTTAAAGCAAGTTCAAATCCGTTCTGGAATATGTCTTATACTGAAGATGGTAAACTGGCGTACAAAGTTGATGTTATAATGTCAGGAATGGAAGCAATAGGTTGTGCTGAAAGAAGTTGTGATAATGAAGGTATGGAAAAAAGATTTTATGAAATTTGTGATGGTGAATATCATCAATTAATTTTTAATAAGTTTGGAAGTGAGAGAACAATCGCTGAATTGAAAGCTTTTCTTGCATTGCCAAAATTTAGAAGATTTGGTGGTGGTATTGGAGTTACTAGGTTAATATCTTCACTTGAAAAAGAAGGCTTAATGGAACCTTTAATGAAAAGATTTTCACCACAATCTTAATAAATTGTTTTATAATTATTGTTTTATAATTATATTTTGATATATGATAGTATTATCATAAAAAAAATCCTTCTGTGTCAGCACCATTAGAGTTTTTGCTAAGTAATCTTTTATTTTCAGCATCTTTATCTAAATACTTTGACATTGTTAAAAATATAGCCACATAAATAGCTGTTCCAACACCAAGCAAAACTACTGATAATAAAATGCTAACTTCTTCTCCATAATAAGATAGCATTATTAAATTCATATCATAACATCGTTTAAAAGCATTGACATTAGGTACTAATGAATATGTTATACATGGAACAGCTACTAAATTAACATAATAAATCATTGTAATAACAATATACCAAGTACTATGAAATCTTAGCATTGCACGTTGTTTGTAGTACATGATCCAGTTGATAGTATAGAGTAAAATAAATATTAACACTTGGAAGATAGAGTAAAAAGATACCATAATAACTGTAACTGTGTATTGTGTATCATTATGTTTTAAAACTGTATTACTAAAAAGAACCAACCCTATTTCATTAGATACAGATGTGAGACAAGAATCACTAAGAGAATCTTCAGGACAATAATATGTATCATTAAGAACACACACTTTACGATTGTTTAGATCGTCACAATAATACCCATTTGGACAAGTTAACAATTTACTATTATAAATGATATTTCGTATATTACAAGTATAATTATCGTAGTATGGCTGTGTCATTTCAAAAAGACATGGAGCAGCATAAATAGTTTCATTTGATGGTGGTAAAACAGTGAATGGAGAAGCATGTATTGTCGTATAATATTGCCAAAAAATAGGCCTAATGTAAACAAACGTACTAAATGTTAACCATACAGAAAGTGTTAAAATTATCAACGATGTTAAGCGTTTGTTTATTATTATATTTTGCTCCTTGCGAATATCATCAAACATTGAAAAATGTTGAAGTTGCATTATTGAATGTTTGATAAAATATGAATATTAATATAATTATATGTGTAGTAAGATATTTCATTTTTTGATTAAAAATTTGAAATAAGTTTGTTTCGAAAATATTCAATTTTTTTATATCCTTTGTTTTGCATTAAATCGCTTAATTCATTATTAATTATTTCAAAACATTTAGTACCTGATCTAATTAGTTCTGTACCAACTTGCACAGCCTTTGCACCTACTAATAAATATTTAAATACATCATTACCATTACTTACACCTCCACAACCTACAATATCTATTTTTTCGTGTAACCTTGAACTAAATTGATAAACATTAGAAAGTGCAACAGGTAAAGCAGGATCACCACCTATTCCACCTAAACCATTATTCGGTGCAATTCTTAAACTTTCATTAATTATATCAATATCTAAACCATTAATAACGGAATTTATTGATACAATATATTTAATATGATCTTTGTATTTAAGAAGTAAATTACTAACAATATCAAACTCATAACGTAAATAATATGGTTGTAATTTTAATCCTATTTTTATATTTTGACTATTATTTTGTTTGATCGTATCTAAATATTCTTCTATTTTATCAAGCATAACACTATTATTAACATTCGGACATGAAACATTAAGTTCAATAAGGTATGGTATCATAATATTTGCCATATCAAGATTATTATTGATATAATCAAACATTTCTATTAATTCGACTTTGTTGAATGGATATAATGATTGAATATAGGGCTTTGTTTGATTATTTTGATTCATCATTATGTATGACTTATAATAGTCAATATAGTGTTTAAATCCTTGATTAGGGATTCCCATAGAATTAATGCTGTAATTTGAACCAATATAAAACCGTGGATGTTCATTACCTTCGCGTGAGTTGATTGTGCTACTTTTAGTTAATATTGCAGAAGAATTAGAATTTATTAAATTATTTAATTCAATATCAGACGTACAAAGACATCCTGATGCATTATATATTGGTGAAGATAGATTAATGCCTGCAATTGTTGTATGTAATGATGGTTTGCGTTCCATGTGTTAATTATAAAAAATATTAAAATTAATTGTGTAATAATATTAAATTCATTTTTATGCATAAATGACTGAATATACAGGTAAAATACCATACATAGTACTAACTGATCGAATGTTGCCTCTATTTACGACGCTTATTATACCTATTACGTCAACAGTACTATCAACATCTACAGAGTTTACAGTTTTCGTTATTATTTCTCCTGATTTTATAAATTTTATAAACTCAATCACACTATTGCCAGTCGTGATTACATCTTCTATTATTATAATATTTTTGTTTAAAAAGTTGCCCTCAATTTGTTGACACATACCATAATTTTTTTGTCTGTCACGTACTAATATAGATGGCACGTTGTATATTGCAGAAATAAAATTCGCAATAGATAAACCACCAAATGGAACACCAGCTACAACAATACTATTTGTTGTAAAATTGCTATTTCCAAATTTAAATTGACATATTTGTTGCATATAATTGCTGATACAAAGTGCAACTTCTTTAAGCAAAACAGGATATGAAATAATCGTTTTTAAATCATAATAAATATTACTTTTTTGTCCAGATTTCAAAGTAAATTCAGGCCCATAGACTATTAAACGATTTTCTCTTAATTTATTTTTGAGCATATTATGGCAATATTCGTTAAGATTTTCGTAACAAGGTTTATTATACGAATTTACTAAATCAAAAATATCAATATCTTCTATTGTTGATAATTTTTCAGTTATTCCACGTCCTACGATCAAAGCATCTACTTTGTTAATTGTAGACATGCTTATTGGATCATTATATTTCTGAAGATAATTGTCTGATGCAGTTACAGTATTTATACCTGGAGCAAAATGAAGTAATCCATTTACAAGTTTTTTTTGTGAAATAAAACCAGAAATAATTTCACGATTAACTTCATCTGTTGCCAAAGCTATTGTTTTTTCTGTGTATGTATTATCAATAAGGTTATTATTTGTTGACATTTGTGCTATAAGTAGAATGCGACAACCATTTTTAAGACAATTTTCTCTTAAACCTTCTAAAATACCTTGTCCAGAAATTGAATGTACAGTAATAAAATCTGCATATCGTGTAATATGTTCAGATTGCTGTTTAACAATCGCTCCAATATCGCAAAATTTGCGATCTTCAATTATTATGAAATTATAGAGAGTTTTTAAATAATTTAAAAGTATATAAAATGACGCTGTAGCATTATAAATAATATCACTATGAAGTTTTATTCCAAGGATATGTGGTGCAAGTCGTTGAATTGTTGAAATTATATAGTTCGCATCAGTATGATCAAGGGACACAATCAAATTAGTTTGCTTTTGGATTATAATAGTATTTACAGCCGAATATTTGTCCATTATACACTTTTAATAGTATAGTTGTTATTCTAATATTTGTTTTGTTCATTGTAATATTTGTAATTTATATCTTCAATTTTATAATTTATCTATTTTAGTAACAAGTTGCTTTAATTTCAATAAATATGTTATAATAAACTGAATAATTTAGATTTGGTAAACAATTTAGAATTTTACTTTTCAGAAAAGAAAAAGTTATTTTACTTGACGTGGTTATTAATATTTATAGTTTTAAAAGCTCAATGTGAGTCTACAGGTGTATTTTTAGGAACTTTACTTATGATTATCCCTTTAGTTGTTCTTAGTATTTTATTGGCTTTTATTCCTGAAATAACTTTTATAATATTAAGTTTGATTACTGTTATTATTATTTTTATTATTAACAGTAGACATATAAACATCAAGTATTAATCATATTATTGACTAAAAGTTGAAAAAATAAATTTTAAGGATATTCTTTAATAATTACCCCCATTTATTCAAAATGAATTCCGAAGATCTAGTAAACAATATAAAAAAAAAATTAGAGGATATAAGAATACAACCTAAAAATTTTATTGCGTATTATTGTATGACCATTTGTAACAATTGTGGTAAAACACATAATGTACTTTATAATATTGATGACTTAGTTCTCAGTGATTCTCTTGATGAAGAAAACAAAAATAAAATCTCTGAATGTCAAGTTTGTGAAATTACTACAATTTTTGGTACTTGCTTTCGTAATAATAGAATAAAATTTAATAGATATGATAATGATAGTTATCTTAATTTTCTTTTCAAGTTATTGGCTATCCTTGAACGTGAAATTATTACTGTTCCAAATATTGAATAATAATATTGTGTTTATTGTGGTTTTTTTTATTGTGATTTTGTTTATTGTGATTTTGTTGTGTTTGTTTTAATTTGTTTTTTTATGCTAATCGTATAAAAAATAAAAATGATAATTTAATAATAAAATTAATACAAAAAATTAATATAAGTTGAATGAAATAACAAAATGCAAGAAGAGTTAGATTTAAATGTTTTTGTTCAAACGCTCAAATGTCCTTTAACGTCAAAGTTTTTTAAAACGCCTGTCATAGGTCCGAATGGTATTACTTATGAACGTTCAGTAATATTTCAGCATTATATTCAAGATACTTTACCTTTTCCAATATTAGATTACGATAAAACAGATAAAGTTAACAGAACTGAAACTACTTTTAATGTGTTGTTCCATTTAACTAAAATTATTGAGCAGCAAATAGAAATATATCTCAAAACATATCCAGAAAAAACAATCGAACAATACGTAGAACTTGAAGTAGTAAATGCAGAAACTATTAAAAAAATATGTAACAATCTTAATGAATCTTTCGACATATTATTAAAATTTACAGATTTTGATTTACTTACTGAATGTTATGAAAAAAAATCAACAAGTAAAAAAATCATATTTATCAAGTATTTACTTAAACATTGCAAAAATAATGATATTATAATTCATTGTATTAATAATTCAAAAATTATTAAAAAAACAAAAAAATTTAAAAAAATATTTTGCGCAACCCATGTTCGTGATTATGATTGCTCCTTTTGTAATAAATTTCGTAATTGTAATACTTGTCGTTCTTGCAAAATTTGTAGTTCCGAATTAAATACTCCATTCCATAAAGAGTTATATCATATTTTTAAATCGAATAATTTTGTTATTATCAAGTATGTTATGAGTAATTTTATAATTACTTATGAGGATTATTATTTTCCACCAAATACTAAGTACTTTGATACAACTACTGCAGAAATTATTTGTAGCTGCTGTAATTACGAAATTATATCTTATTGCTTTAATGTTAATAATAATTTTTTTTGTTTACAAAATGCGTTACCTCATGATAAATGCGACCATCCAATAACACGCATTATGATTAATTCTTTAGTATCAGATGATGATAAACTAAATTTCGTAAAATTATTCGTAGAGTGTTGTAAAAAAAATCCAGAAATATTAACTACATTTTACAGAAGCCAATCAGTAATAATTAATATGGTGTATAGAATTCTTCCTTATTTTGATATATTAGAATATTTATACTTAAGTCAAGAAACACAATTTTTATGGGATTACAAAACAGAACAAAATAATATATCCATAAAATATTCTATTATAAATTTGATATATGGTTACATACCACAGAATATACCTTCGGATAAATTTATTGGTTTTTTGGTTAAGGTATTTGACAAGTTAACAGAAAATGAATTGAAATATTTGACAACTGAAACAGAATTATTAAGTCACGTTATAGCATATTGTTCTGATACTTTAGTTCTTAAATTACTTACTAAAGATAATTCAGACCAAATTAAAAAAGGTTGGTCATTTTGTACGTTGCTAATCCAACACAAACCACATCTTGTTAGTTCATGCCAACATCTTTTTAATGATTTATGTTTAAGTAATTATAATGGCATAGTACCGGCATCACTTTGCATATTTCGTAACATTGACAATATAACACATAAAACTACCAAAAAACAATTTAAAGAAACTGTAACATATAAAATATTTAAAAGAACGAAAATGCACCAATTAACTAAAAAATCTATTTCAGTATTAATTAAAAAAATAAAAAATGCCAAGTTCCTTAATGAACAAATTGTTAAAAAGATATGCAAACTAATGAATGGTTGTTATTTTGCTAATTACTTAGATGGAAATCTTCGAATATTATTAGAAATAGTATTACCAACTACTCAAATTAATAAAAGTATTATTAATAAATTTTTGCAAACTAAAGCTTACGAATTTGGAATTGTTTTCCCTACTTACAAAAATAAAAATGGTATTACAATTCTTCATTTTAGTTTAATATTTATCTTCTATTATGGCGAAATTGACGAAATTACGAATTTTACATATCTAGATTATCTTGATTATTTGATTAAAAATGGGCATGATATATTGGCTAGAAATAATTATGGTCATGATCTTTTAGATATGTGTACGATATTATTAAAACAATCAGATAGAGTAAAAAAACTCGCCAAAAATCTAAACGAAACATATTTTAATAATCGTCAAAGTTTTATAATGGCAGACAGTTATTTTACAATAAAACAATATATGTTTGGAGATAATGTGGATTCTATAAAGTTTAAAACAGAATGCACAAATATATTTTAAAAAAAATGAAAATTTAATTAATTTTATATTTTTTTATTGTAGTATTTACTAATCATAGTAACTAATTACAATACAAATAATGGGCAGTTGTTTTTCGTCTGATGAAGAATATTATGATCCAAACAATATAAGTTGTTTTCGTAGTTCTGCACATTCTGTAATTAAAAATATAGTATTTCCTGCTCCAACATACGATGTTCCTAAAGAGGAATTATTTATAAATTATAATATTAATTTTGTTGACGATGTTCCATATATTTTATATTTGGCAAAAAATGCAAAAAAATATGTTGTGTTTGCTCATGGAAATGGTAGTGATATTATTAAAATGGATAAATATGGTACAGAATTAAGTAAGATGCTTAATATTAATGTTATTCTTTTTGAATATCCTGGTTATTCTGTATGTGATAAAACACCTAGCGAACAAGGATGTTATAACAATCTTGAAAAAATTATTAATTTTATGATAAATAACATGAAAATATCTAAAAATAATATTTATTTGGTTGGTAATTCATTAGGTACTGGAGTAGTTGCGCATTACGCAGCCACACATCAATGGTTAACACCAATTATGTTAATATCACCTTATAAAAGTATTGCTTCAGTAGTAATAAATAATGATAGTGTTTCCTGTAAATTGGTAAAAAATACTGTAGATATGTTTGAAACAATCAAAAAATTACATGCAATTAAATCTCCAGTTAAAATTTTGCATGGTGATAATGATAATGTTATTAATATTAGTCATGCTAAAATGTTGTATGATAAAGTTGTGAATAAAATGACACCTATATGGTATCATGGCATTGGTCATAATGATATTTTATGGAATATTAGTGATGCTGAATGGAAAGATTTCTTACATAATTAATATTTTTGTAAAAAAAAATGAATATTTTTGTAAAAAAAATAAATATTTTTATAATGAGTCTTATTTTATTAATTTTTGATTTAAATTTTTACCTTCTTAAAATATATTGTTTGAAATGGAAAATTTTGAATCATTTGATGATGATCTAGACAAAATTAAAGAAATATTTGAAAATAATAAATTTAATGAATTGTTGAATTATACTAATATTTCTATACCTATTCTTCAAACAATACTCAAAGAAAAAAACTGTTTTGATGACTTTTTTAAACAAATAGAAATTTTAGAACATGTTATTATTCATAGTATTGATTTTGATTTAATGCCTTTAATTGTTCAACGCATTATTATTACTTCGCCATATAGTACTGTAGAATTATTATTGCACAAACTTAAACATGACGAAATTTTAGAAGAAATTATCAATCGAATAAGTGGTTTAATTTTTGCATCAGCTTCTCTCAATATCATAAAACTTATAATGAGTTATTATGAAAATTATGAACCTCAAGATTGCGATTTTGTTGAAGTATTTAAACGTGCTAATAATTTTTTAGATGTTAATTTTTGCACTACTGAAGAAAATAATAGTGAAAATATTTTAAATTATTTACTAACAATAACAAAAGACATTAATTCTTATCCACAACTTGCAAATATTGCATGTAAAACACTTTCAGTTACACCGAGTATGTTTAAAAAATTAGCAGAAAAAAATTTACGTTTTGATAAATACACACACGATTATGTTGCATTAAATGATTACAAATATGGTTATCCGGGTACTCTTGTAATTAAACATCGCCCTGATAAAATAGCTGTCGAAATTTTAAGAATAATATTTGAACAAGGAATACCTGATAAAATAACTAGAATGTTAGTGTATAATGAATATATTATCTACGCATGCAAAAAAGCTTCGAGTGATATCATTAATTTAATTCTTGATTATATGGAAAAAGAAGATAAATATTTTGTTGATAAAGTAATGAACATATCATATCAGAATGACACGCCATTAATATTAATTCTAAACAATAAAAAAGTAACTGATTACACAATAAAACGAGTTTACTATTTAAGCAAAAAACTTAATAATCCAAATTTAGCTCGTCCTCAACTACCATTGCCACCAAAAATAATAGAAAAACGAGAAACAGCGATATTAATTAAAGATAAGTGTTGTATTTTATAAGTTATGTTCTTTTACTATTAATATTGTTGTTAAATTAATTTTTTTATTGTTTTTAGTTTGACATATGGAAAAAATTAATAGCAGTATTTGTTTGTAGTTGTTTAGCATAAAAAATTAAGTATTATTCTTGTTACGTGTATAAGATCTGGTATGGTATTTTTTAACTATTTTTCTATCAAGTTTGGGATTTTGTGTTTTAGACAAATTATGTGTATCCAATGTTCTAATAGTTTTTAATTTTTTTAATATTTTCGCAATTTCGTTTATCTCGTCCTCTTCATGTTCTTCTTCTTCTTTTTTTTTATTATTATCTGATACATATTTTTCAAATTTTT
>Ga0116192_1000804_pt1 | contig 23174 bp, 27 predicted proteins | sample AD_UKC113_MetaG_FD_89876 | JGI IMG/M metagenome (GOLD analysis project Ga0116192, IMG submission 89876) | Active sludge microbial communities of municipal wastewater-treating anaerobic digesters from Hong Kong - AD_UKC113_MetaG | ecosystem: Engineered > Bioreactor > Anaerobic > Digestate... | reverse complement strand
TCCGACCCGGTGGCCGCCGGGCAGGGTGATAAAGCCGCTTTTCAGCTCTTCCTCGAACGCGTACAACGAAGAACCGCTCACCAGACCAATCAAACGTTCCATGTCCGCTGACGTGACCTGGTATGCCTCCCCGGCATCGCGTACCGGCCTTCCCTCCCTGTCCAAAAAGACGTCCCCGTCGTTCAGAGTAATGGTCAGCGGCCTTTCCTGCCTGATCCTTATTTCTTCAATTCTGCACCTTACTGACTCCGGTAACGACGACACGAGACAACGTATGTTCCCCGGCAGAACGGGCAGAATCTCAGGCAAAGCCCGGTCTTCAGCCGCCCGCGCCGCGGGCTGGATGCCGACAGTTCTCACGGTTTGTCCTCCTTTCTTAAATAAATATTGATATATCCGGAAAGATATACCATGATTTTGGTTTAATAATTTTTCACCCGGCATTAACAGGTATCACTCACTAAATCCATTTCCCGGAATAGTTATATATCAAAGCCTTTTATAAAAAACAGGAAGTGATATGTTCATGCAGAACGGGTTAAATGAGCTTGCGGCTTTTGTCTTTCCGCTGCCCGACGCTTTGAGGGAGCAATATGAAGAATGGATCGCCTCGTTGAAACAAACGCAATCAGAAAAAAACTCGGACCAGGGCTGCAATCCGGTTTTCGTTCCCGTATACCCGGCCTGCCCCGGCCTTGTTCCTTACCCGGCCGCCGGAAACTGGCCCACAAATAAAAGAACGCCGGCGTGGCCGGCAGGCATAAATCCTTTTTCTCTTTTCCTGATCTTTCTGCTTCTTTTTATCGGGTTTAAAAAGGATCAGATCCTGGCCGCTTTACGCAAGCTGATTATGAAGCAGGAGTAGAAACGGGCGGTTCGCACCGCCCGTTTTTTATATATCCTCCTCGGATGTTTCACGCCCATCGCTACTTTTACCCGGCGGCAACGCGCTGCCGCCCTCTTTCGGATATTCCCCGCCGTTTACAAAAACAACTTCGTTGCAATTGGGGCAGACTACTTCCACGACATCATCGTCCTCTAAAATCTCCGAGTCAAAATACACCTTTTCTCCGCACTTGCGGCACAAAACCTCTACAAAATCCTCCGGTGAACCGTCTTCCGCCTCTTCCTCCCCCCCGTATATTTCGTCTTCCAGGCTGTAAAGATCATCGTCTATGCTCTCCAGGTAATCTTCCAGCTTCTCGTGTGACTCTTCCAGGCTGACCACGGAATCCGCAAACTCGTCAAGTATTTCAATAATGCCGTTCAAAATTCTGGCTTCTTTGCTTTCCGCGTTCAGATCAAAACCTGCAGAAAGCCCCTGCAGGTATGCCACTTTTGCTTTAAGATTACTCATCAGGCCGAACCCCCCTGTGGCTGATTTTGGCTTTCTTAGTATGCCTCCATCAGAGGAGTTTTAAACATAAACGCTATACACGTTTAATATAATTGCCCGTTCTGGTATCTATTTGAAGCTTGTCCCCCACATTGATGAAAAAGGGCACTTGCACCACGGCCCCCGTTTCCAGCGTTGCCGGTTTGGAACCGCCGGAAGCAGTGTCGCCTTTGATGCCGGGCGCCGTTTCAACGACCTCGAGTTCAACAAAGTTAGGCAACTCGACCCCCAGTGATTTTCCTTGAAAATTCAGGACCTGTATGCTCATGTTCTCTTTCAGGTATTTGACCGCATCCCCAAGCTGTTCCGCCGTTATGGTTATCTGGTCGTATGTTTCCATGTCCATAAAATTATACTCTTTCCCGTCGTTGTAAAGATACTGCATCTCCCGCCTGTCTATTCTAGCCCTGGGAACCTTTTCCCCCGCATTGAAAGTCTTTTCTATCACAGCGCCGGTTCTCATGTTTCTCAGCTTCGATCTGACAAAAGCCGAGCCTTTCCCGGGTTTCACGTGCTGAAACTCGATTACCTGGTAGACCTCCCCCTCCAGTTCGATAGTCAGCCCCGTTCTGAAATCGTTTGTAGATATCACTGCTTCAAGCCTCCCCTTAGATAATAATATAAGTCATAAAACCGCGAGGTTATTGACAAAGCACCTTGAGGTTTTGAAACGTTCGCTTTAGCGCTTCGCGTCGAGTGAACCAAAGGCTCGCATCACGCGATATTGTACCACCCTCAACTCGCCGTCCCGGATCGGTTCAGGCTTTCGCGGACACAAATTAGGGACATTCCTCGTCCCAAAAGGAATGCTCCATACAGAGGTGTGTCCCCCAACCGCTGTCCCCGCTCATCCAATATCGCACCCTCACTTCGCCCGGTTCTTTTCAGACGCTGCGCAATACCGCTCGCTTCCTTCAACCTCAAGGTCCCGGACAGTTTGTTAACAGTCTGAGTCATAAAACCGTCAATTTTTCTTTCGGAGTTTCAGTTAGAACACGGCAGCCGCCTTCTTTCACGATTACGGTATCCTCAATCCTTACCCCCCCCCATCCGGGGAGATATATCCCGGGTTCCACTGTCACCACCATTCCCTCCCGGAGAACAGTTTCATCCCCGGTTGTCAGCCGCGGTCCTTCGTGAACGCCCAGACCCAGGCCGTGTCCGGTACCATGGCCGAAATACCCTCCATATCCCTTCGATTCTATAACTTCTCTCGCGGCACGGTCCACTTCGGAAGCCCGCACACCGGCCCGCAGCCTGGAAATGGCGCTCATCTGCGCCTGCAAGACGATATTGTAGATGTCCGTCTGCTTCCGGTCCGGCTTTCCCAACACCACCGTTCTAGTCATGTCGGAGTGATAGCGGTTGCACACGGCGCCGAAATCAATAGTGACCAGTTCTCCATGCTTAATCTTTTTTGCTGACGCCACCCCGTGCGGAAGCGCCGAACGGTAACCCGAGGCCACAATGACGCTGAAAGGAATCTTTTCCGACCCCAGTCGCCGCATGGTGTACTCCAGCTCAACGGCAATCTCCGACTCCTGGATGCCGGGCCTCAGCAGGGGAAGTATTTTACAAAAAGCGCTGTCCGCTATCCGCACAGCTTCTTCTATATTTCCAATCTCGCCGCGATCCTTGCAAAGCCTCAACCGCTCAACAAAACCAGTAAAAGGCTTCAACTCGACTTTTTCGAGCCTCCCCCGGATTTCGGCGAAGCTGCTCCAGGTCAGGAAATCGCCTTCACAACCCAGGCGGGAAATCTTTTCATCCGTTACGATCTCGAACAGCGAACCAGCGTAATTGGCCCCCTGAACCTTTCTGATTTCAAAACCGGGGCACTCATAAGCAGCCTGGCTCGTATACCTGAAATCGGTCAGCAGATAACGCTTTTTCATGCAAATCAACAGGGCGCCGGCCGTACCGGAAAAACCGCTCAGATAATACCGGTTTTCCGGATTTGCCACATAAAAAGCATCTATCCCGGCTTCTTCAAACAAACCCCGCAGTCTTTCAATCCGCTCCGGCAAACGTTTACCTCCCAAGGCCGGCAAGCCCGGCCGCCGCACGCAGGGCAAGCAGATAACCGTTGAGGCCGAAGCCGCTGATCTGCCCGGAGGCGACCGGGGCAATCACCGATTGTCTGCGGAAATCCTCGCGCGCGTAAATATTTGAAAGATGGACCTCAACAGTCGGAATTCCAATGGCTGCGACGGCATCGCGCAGAGCAAGGCTGTAATGCGTAAAAGCGCCCGGGTTTAAAACAACGGCGCTGACCTCCGGCGCATACTCGTGAAGAATGTCAATCAACTCTCCTTCGTGGTTGGACTGCCTCAAAACAAGAGCGACGCCCAGTTCCGCAGCCAGTTCTTCGAGCTTCCTGTTTATTTCCACCAGAGTGACGCTACCGTAAACCGAAGCTTCGCGCTTTCCCAGAAGATTCAGGTTCGGGCCGTTCAACACCAGAATTTTCAACACCTTGCACCCCGTCCTCTTTTTTTGAAAAACCTTTTACTGCCCGCTGACGGTCATTTCAGCAATCCTTAAAGTCGGAGAACCTCTCCCTCCGAAGAATTTCAAATCGTTCCCCACGGCATCGACTTTTTCAAGAAGCTCGACGAAATTGCCTCCCATTGCCATGCCGCGCACGGGTCTGGTGTACTCTCCGTTCTCAATCAAAAGTCCGGCAACACCCACCGAAAAGTCGCCTGAAATGGGATTGGCGGTATGCATCCCCATAACTTCGGTAATGTAAAGACCTTTCTTTACCTCCCTTATCAGATCTTGAACGGGCATCGACCCGTTTGCAATGAAAAAATTGGTGCAGCCGACCTCGGGAGTGCTTTTGAACGACCCCCGGACCCCGTTGCCGGTAGATTTCACCCCGTCTTTGGCAGCCGTATAAGTGTTGTGCAGGTATTTCTTCAAAATACCGTTTTCGACCAGCACGTTCCTTGATGTCGCCACGCCTTCCCCGTCAAACGGGGCGGACGCTATCCCGCCCGTCATGGCGCCGTCGTCAACAATGCTGACTATTTTGGAGGCAACGGCTTTCCCTATTTTCCCGGCAAAAAGCGAACGTCCTTTTTGCACGGCCTCCCCCGTCAGGGCCGGCCCGACCAGGGACAGAAACCCGGCGGCAACATACGGATCGAGCACGACCGTCACTTTGCGGGTGGTCACCGGACCGGCGCCGAGCATCTGGACGGCTCTTCTGGCCGCTTCCCTTCCCACCCGCTCCGGATTCAGTTTCCCGTACTTCAAACTGAAATCAAGGGCAAAGCCGGTCTGGCTGCTGTCGCCATCCCCGGCCGCCAGGGTGATGTAAATACCGCAATACGCCCCCCGGTAGGTCAGTTTGACGCCGAGGCTGTTCAGTACAGTCACCAGCATTTCTCCGTCCTGGTAAGTGGAACTCTCTATCGTTCTTATCCTCGGATCATAAGCGCGCGCCGACTCCTCCATCACTTTTGCCAGGCCGATTTTTTGTTCGACGGCGGCACCCCTGATTTCCGGATCGTAAATATCGAGTTGCGGGTATACTGGATCGGGACAAGGGAGGACATTGCACGGGTCCCCGGCGGTCTTTGCGCAATTCGCCATTGCCTGCCCGACCGCCTCTTCCACGCCGCGCGGACTCAAGTCGGTGCTAAAAGAAAAACCCGCCCGGCTGCCCGTTATAACCCTCAGGCCAAGCCCGCGGTCCTCGGCAAATTTCAAAGTTTCGACCCGTCCCTCTCTTACATCGATATTTAACTCCTTGGAACTGCATATGTACGCCTCAGCCATCTCGGCGCCCATATTCCGCGCTTTCTTTACGGCGGTTTCGGCACTGTCCCCAAAAAAGTCTTCTTTCTTCAAACGGAATAACCCCTCTCACGTAGCGCCTTAATGATAAACGCTGCCCCCGTCAGGCGCATTTCACTTTCTGTTGAAGCTCGATCCGTTGCACTAGTATAATTCAATGTCAGTCAAAATATTCCTTTTGGCGGACACAAAAAACTGCCGTCCGACGGCAGCTAATGAACAAAAAGAGGTGTCGTAAGGGCAAACAGGTGTCTGGCCGATATGGGCGCCAGGTCATCCACGGAAGCCTCCACGATAAGGCTGGGGTCGAGCAGGGCGAGGATTGCCACCCGCTCACCCGTAGCCTGGTTTGTATAAAAACCTATAATACAAAACTGCATGTCCTCTCCATATATTTTCCTGGTAACTATGTCCCCTATTTTCATTTCTATACCCCCTGTGAAAGTAAAGGCACAGTATCACCCGAGGTTAACCGTATTCATCTTATAAAATATGCCTTTGCAAAAAGAGTTGTGTATAATTGCAACCCTCAAATGCCGCAGCCAATTAAGACCAGTGCAAGCAAATGCATGTTTTTGAATCAATTAATTCAACAATTAATCAAATTTTGCAAATAATTCCGTAAAGCAGCACTTTGGCGGCAGCTTCCAGGGACTGCGCCGGGAAATAAACTTCGTGCGGGATTCCTCTTCTAAATCCTTCTTATTCGTCCGTTCGTACTGCCGTAAGCTGTTCCTCCCACGATGAGCCGCCTGACAGCCAAGGTCGGCTGAGCGTCGCTGACCGGAACTCCCTGACCGTCTTTCCCACAGGTGCCTATGGTAAACCCCAGGTCGCTGCCGACCGCGTCAACAATTCTGAGCACCTCGGGGCCGTTGCCCGTAAGGGTGGCGCCCCTCACCATTGGGCCGATTTCGCCTTCCTCAATAACGTAACCTTCGGCCACGTCGAACACAAAGTCACCGGTGGCGGTGTTCACCTGGCCGCCTCCCATTTTTTTAACCAGCAGCCCGTTTTTTGTCTCCCTGATGATTTTTTCCGGATCCGTCTTTCCGGGGGCGATATAGGTGTTACCCATCCTTGGAACGGGTTTGTGCTGATACGATTCCCTTCTTCCGTGGCCGTTCGACTTGCGGCCGTCCTTACCTGCGGTCAGACGGTCATAAAGAAAATCGGTCAAAACACCTTTCTCAATCAGGCTGACTTTACGCGAAGGAACCCCTTCGTCGTCGATGCCGTAAGATCCATAACGCCGGTCGATAGTGGCGTCGTCAATCACACTGACCTCTTCGGAGGCTACCTTTTCACCCTTCTTGCCGGTATACACCGAGAGCCCCTTTTGAACCAGGTCCGCTTCCAGGCCGTGGCCGCATGCTTCGTGCACCATGGTGCCGCCGGCCTCGCCGGCCAATACCACCGGCATTTTCCCCGAAGGAGCGGGCCTGGCCTCCAGCATTTGCACAGCCCTTGCCGCCGCAGTCTCGGCAACTTTGTCGGGAAGGTATTTTTCAAAAAGCTCAAAACCGGACAGGCTGCCCACCGCCTCAAATCCCGTCTGAATAGATGTCCCGGAAGCTGCAACCGCCTGAACAACCAGCCTGGTCCGGATGCGCTCGTCCTCCACATAGTCTCCTTCGCTGTTGGCTATGGTTACTTTCTGGACCACGTCGCCGTAGGCAACGATCACCTGTTTGACGCGTTCTTTATCCACTGCGCGCGCGGAGCGGTCAGCCGCTTCCACCAGAGACGTTTTGCGTTCGGTCGGCACCTCCTCCGGACGCTCTTTGAATGAAAATTCAACTAAAGGTTTTACCCTCCGCAAATCTAGATTGATCTCCTTTTTGTCGCCTCTCGCAGCATGGCTGACTATTTCAGCCACTTCAAGCAACCCTTTCCTGGAAAGATCATTTGTGTAGGCGTAGGCGGTCGAATCGCCCGAAACGACCCTGATACCGGCGCCGATGTCGGTTCCGGTTTGCACCCTCTCAATTCTCTCCGCCTCGCAACTTATCCCGGTGCTCCTCTTCTCTTCGACAAATATATCCGAGAAGTCCCCTCCATTGGAGAGCGCTCTTTCCAGGACCTCTTTCAAGAATGATTTTTCAAACACGGGTCGAAACCTCCATATAATATTCAGATACTAGTACCCGGATACTAGTATCTGAGATTGTTGACAAGGCACCTTGAGGTCGAAAATCTCTCCGTGTGCGGTTTTTTACGCACCCTGCGCCCTTTCGGGCAGGTCTGCAGATTGACGGTTGCTTCCTTCAACCTCAAGGCTTCGTATAAATGTCCACAGTCTGAACGAAGGTACCGCTTTTTTGCATCTTGCTTTTATGTCCGCGCAGGTCTGCAGATTATCGGTCCGCTTCCTTCAACCTCAAGTTCCCGACAGTTTGTCACAACCTGAAACCGGTACCTGATATCAGTATCTTTATTTTTTTAACTCGCTTTCCTTGCAATAAATGGATTCGCCAATAATTCTTTTTTAAATTAATTATTTTTATACATTACATCGATAAATTCCTCTACAACTGAGAAAATTAATTTATTGCACACATGAAGCGGCAACAGAACGCAGCCGCAGCCGGTAAAATGCGTCACGGCAGGACGGGAGAGGCGGACTCTAAAAAAGGATTTCCCCTGCCGGCGGGCCAGAGGTCCATCTCAATGCGCTCAGCCTCACTCAGGTAATTACTGTCTGCGTACATGAGCATGCTCAATTCGGCTGTCACCGCTCCCCGCTCCTCCTGCAAACCGGGCCCGGTCCCGGCTTCATCCGCCGGTTTCCTTGCCGCGGCCGGACGTTCACGCGGCTTTATAACCAGGTGCACGATTTGGTTCAAACAGAATTTTTTCTCAAGCTGCTCCAAGAAAGCCAGGACGTCACGGTAATCGCCGCTTACCGTGATCTTCAGCAGGATTTCGGTACAGCCGCCCTCCTTAACTGACAGAACCCCGGCCTGACACGACCGGACCACCACCCTGGTCTCTTTAGTGATGCGGTCCAAAATAAAAAGGACGGTGCCGTCCTGCATGCCCGCTGAAAGTTGCGCGCCGATCACCCGGCGACGCTCGGCGGCAGCGTTGACCGCATCGTTTTCATTCTCAATCGAGCCGGCAATCGCGTCCAGCGTTTCAACCCTGCTCCTCAACTCTTCCAGATCCGATTTCCCGGCGAGGTACGCCTTGATCCCCGGCGCGAGCAACTGTAAGTTCGCAAATACGAACAGGGTCAGCAGCAACAACACCAAAAGCAGGTTCCGGCCTCTCCTGCCGGAAACCGGTATAACGGAGCCCGCCCTGGGGAGCATCAGTTTTCACCCCTGTACATAAATGCGGTAAGGCTGAAATCATACAAACCGTTGTTTTCATTTTTGCGAATATCGCCAACGTGTACTTCGCGGAAGCACTCCGCGCCGGAAAGCTTCTTTACCAGCACGGCGACAAGCGCAACCGAGCGCGACTCCCCGGTTATCACAACAGCGTCAGGCGGCATGTTTCCGGGCGTGCCCTGTATCCCGCCGTCAGTTTTGCCCGTTTCATCCGCAACCCGGTAACTGCCGTTATCAGCGGCGGCCGCCTGCCGGCCGGAAGCCGGCCGGTATTCCCCGCCTTCGTTGTAAAACTTCAACTCCGTGAACCGCATGCCTGCAGGCACATTTTTGCCGATCTCCTCAATAACCGGGAAAATCGGGACTCTCCTGCCCGCCAGGCTTTCGAGTTCGGACGCCTCCTTTTCCAACTCAGCCCTCCGGCTTTTTAAATTCTCCAGAACGGTTGCAGCCTGTTGCATTTCAGCGGCCTTCTTTTCCAGCAGCTTGATTTCAGCTGCCGTGCGGCCCGATATATACAGAAATAAGCAATATACCAGAACGCATAAAACGGCCAGAACGGCCAGAAGAACAGGGAACGCCTTCTTATGCTCTTGAATCAGTTCGTCCGGCAAAAGATTAAGCCTGTACACGGGCCGTCACCTCCCGCAAGGCAAGCCCGACGGCAACGGAAAAGGACGGATCGACCGCCCGCCGCTCCAATCCACGGCCATCGGAAACGGGCATCTCCGGAAATCCAATTTCCACGGGAAGACGCAGACTGGCGGAAAGATACGGTACGGCCCCATCCAATTTGCTCGCGCCGCCGGTAAGAATTACTTTCTCCAGCGGAATTCCCCGGTTCTGCAAAACGTACTCGCCGATGGCATCCTTTATCCTGCCGAACAGCCGGCAATAATCCCCCCGACCCGGCCAATCTTCCTCCTCTTTGCCGGAATTTATGAATTTATCTATAAAAAACCCGCCTTTCTTCAACCGGTCCCCGCTTGAAGATTCAAACGCTCCCGCCTGATCCGCGGAGAAACAAGTTACGTAGCTGATGTTTCCCCTGTCTGATATGACGATATTCGCCGACTGTTTGCCGACGTCGACGACCGCAGAAGAAGCCGCGCCCGCTTTGTTGCGGACCAGCGCCCTCCACAGAGCGAAAGCTTGAATATCAATTGCGGTCACTTCGAGGCCAGCACGGGCGAAAATTTCCAAATAGCCGTAAACAGTCTCCTTCGGAACTGAAGCGATCAGCATGTCGAACTGTTTGCTCCCGTTCACCTTTGATTCACTCAGTTTGAAATAACGCAAAACGGTATCCTCAACCGGCACGGCAATATATTTTTCCGCTTCCCACCTGACAGCCCCGGCCAGTTCCCGGGGCGGCATTTCAGGCAGTTTGATGATCGCAACGAACGCCTGCTCGCTGCCGACGGAGGTGACAATTCTTTTGCAGCCCAGCCCCGCAGACCTCACCGCTTCCTTCACGGCGTCCGACAGTTCTTCAACCCGGATGCCGCCGGAGAGGCTCCCTTCAGGCGTCGGGCAGGCGATCGACGCATCAATAAATGCCCTTTTTCGCCTCACTTTTATCTCAATGATCTTGATTCTGCTTGCGCCGATATCGACGGCGGCAAAACTCTTATCGCTTGTAAATGCAGATTTCCGTAAAAAAGGCAACAGACCACCCCTCCCTTTCCAGCCTAAAACACTCCGTATTTCTCCATCCATGACACGACGGTGATTTCAAAATTGCCGCCGGCACCGCCTTCGTCCTGCCGTTCAACAACCCGCGCGGTGACGACCACAGTCCGGTTGCTGGCGCCGAACCGGCCCCTCGACTCCACAGTCAGCAAATATCCGCCTGAAATCGCCTGCTTTTCAATTTTTGTGTAGACAATGCGCCCGCCGGCCAGAGGAATATCGAGCAGGCAGGGAGACGGGGATTCTTCAAGCCATTTCCGGTCGCTGACAGTCTTCGCCAGCGCCTTTTCCACCCCCGCCTCCGCAATATACAAAGCCTGCATCTGCTCTTTGAAGGAAATCGAATCTTTTTTGCTGTTTGCCGCCGCCGAGAGCAAGGCCGTACCAAGCAAAAACAAAACCACGGCCGTCATTATTACCATGAGCATGGCGTAACCGCTCTCTTTGACATCCTTTTCATCTTCAGACATGAGAACGTCACCGGGTGCGTTTTATTGTTGCCGGAAAGTTATCGAGGTCGCCAGACTGTACTCGCCGGTCGTACCGCTGCAGCCGGAAAGGGTGACTTTTACCCGGGTGGCTCCGGCCTGGCCACCCTGCCCTGAAGGGTACCATTCCACCTGAAGTCCTCCGCTTTCCTTGATATGGTTAGATAAAGGCTCGAAATTGCCGTAACCCGATCTCCTTCTCAAAACCGTACCGCTGACCTCATACCTCACAACCGCGCCGTCATGACCGACGAACTCCAATACGTCGTTGGGCGTGGCCCGGCTTGTCGTGTTTGAAGTCAGCCGCCTGGCTTGACGCAGCTCCCTGGACACGCGATCCAGTCCGATCCTGATGTTGTCCTGCACTTCAATCCTTTTTTCACCCCTGTTCCAGAGTATTACTCCCCTGACATACAGATCAACGATTACGGCCAAGACTATGGACAGTATCAAAACCGCCGAAACCGCTTCGACCAGGGTAAAGCCGCGATCGTCCAGGGATATCACCTCTTCAGCTTTGTTATGGTGAGTTCGACGCTTCTGCCACCGTCTCCGTCGCCGCAGGATACTTTGACCGTGGCGATTTTTATCAGAAAGGAATACTCGGGATCGGGCGTTACGGTCAACTCGTAGGCATATTCAGGGTTTTCGGGAAAAACCCCGCTCTGACAGACTACATCGTCGAAGGGCAGGTCCTTCACTTCCTCCAGCTTTGACTGGGCCAGGTTCAGGGCCGTCGTTTCAAACCAGGAGTCGGCGGAAATCCGGCTGCTCCTTGAAAAAATCTCCAGCAGGGGTGTCAACACAATACCGAGAAGCAGTACCGCAATCATCAGCTCCAAAAGGGTGAAGCCTTTGTTTTTCGTGCCGATACGTTTTTCCTTGCTCATGCTGATCCCCTTTCGCGGTTAATCGGGAGGGAGAGTGTCAATCCTGATCCGCCCGGTAAGAGCGTAAACAATTACGTACCTCGTTTCGCCGGTAGTCTCTCCGCAAATTTTTACATGCCCGTTCTTTACAGGCAGGCCTTTTAAATTTATGTTCAACTGGCCTGAGGGAAAATTGTTGTAGACCACCGCAACACCCGCCGGAAGGTTTACTCTTTTCAGGTTCGTGCTGTCCCTGCGAACCAGATAGAACGACGAAAAAAATACAATGTTATATCCATTGTCCTCCAGAGACAGAGCTGCCTGCTGCAGGCCGCGTATGTCCGACTCCAGTAGCCTTGCCGCGGTAACAACCCTGAAACGCTCGAGGGGATTCAACATGGCGGGGACGGCCAGGCTCAAAACAACTCCCGTGACGACTGCCGCAAAAACCGCCTCGAGAAAAGTAAAGCCGTTTTTTTGCCTTCGAACAACCGGCCGCGCTTTTCCTGAACGCCGCACATCATGCCCCTCCGCCCTCAAAAGAACGGACATCTTGCCGTCAGTTCCGCGCCCCACACTGCCGTCACGCCGCTTCCGAGGGCCAAAAAAGGAACAAAAGGCATGATGTCCCTTAATTTCATCTTTTTCAACAAAACCATAATTATTCCGGCAACACCCGCGAGACAGCAGCCGATAAAGACCGACAGCAAACCGAGGGGCCAGCCGAGAAAAAGTCCAATCACAGCGGCCAGTTTGATGTCACCGCCGCCCACGCCCCCCCGGCTTATCACCGTCAGGGCGAACAGGAAGCCCGTGCTGGAAACGGCGCCCAAAAAGGCCGATTTCCAATCGACGTCCTTGCAGACTAAAAGAAAAACGGCGCCGGCCACCAAGCCCGTCAGTACCAGTCCGTTCGGAACCATGTAGTGTTCCAGGTCGATAAACGACAACACAATCATTATTGAGATGAAAAAGAAAGTTTTGATCAAGACCGGTTGAAACCCCAGGCGCGCGTAGCCGGCCGCAAACAAAAGGCCGGTCAGCACTTCGACAATGAAGTAGCGAATGTTTATAAACGACCCGCAGTTGCGGCAGCGTCCCCGCAAAATCAGGTAGCTCGCCGCCGGGATCAAATCAAGCGGCGCCAGCCGGGAATTGCATGCCGTGCAGCGCGAGGCTGGAAGAAAGAGCGAAACGCCCCGCGGTATCCGGTAAATGCATACGTTCAGGAAACTACCGGTGACAAGTCCGAACACAAATACCCACAAAGTGTATAAAAACCTGTCCATGAAGCAACCTCACAGATATAGAAGCGCAAATTCCGCCTGTCTTTGAGCTTGGCGCCGCCCCAGCTCATTTTCTTCCGCGGGCCGCAACGGCGCGTCACGGGCGGCTGACGAAATTCCGGCCCGTTTAAGGCGCTTTGTAGGATAAAAAACCCGCCTTTCCGCTTCCTGCAGGCGGCTGTGAATCCATATGTATTTCGGTAGGCTCCTGCGTATGGGTAGCCTTCAGCTGGGTGTTGCCGGAACCCCACCCGTCCGGGCCGGTGCAGTATATTTCATATCCTGTGTCTTCCTCGCCGGTTTTGGCCACATACAGGTACCCGTTACCCCAGGGGTCCTTGTAGGTCCCCGTGGAATCATCAGTCCAGGAAATGCCGTTTTCCGCAAGCACGTCTTTTATCCCGTTTACTGTCCCGTTTGTGGCAGCCGCGGCCGGGTACTTTTTGTGCTCCGAAAAGTATATTTCCAGGATCTTTTGAACGCTCTTGATTTCGGCTTTGGCACGGCCGAGCCTGGCCCTGTCGGCCTGCTTGGAGAACTGGGGCATTGCAATCACGGCAAGAATGCCGATAATGACCACCACGGTCATCAGCTCAATCAATGTAAAGCCCCCGGTATCTTTCAGCCACGCAAATACTTTCATCAAACCCTCCTGTAACGCCGCTATCTGATTGACGAAACCATATTAAACATGGGCACCATTATGGAAATTACCACAAACCCGACCACAATCCCGGCTCCAAGTACGAGGAGCGGTTCCAGGACCGAAGACAGGCTTGAGGCCGCGTACTCCACCTCTTTCTCGTAATAAAGGGCAACTTTTTCGAGCAGCCTGTCCATAGCCCCGGTTTGTTCACCTACTGCAATCATGCCGGTGACCAGGGGCGGGAAAAAACCGCTCTTTTCCAGTTGCCCGGACAAACCTTGTCCTTCTCTTATCCCGTTTTGGGCATCGTCCAGAACTTTTACGATCACGGAACTCGAAGAAGACTTTTTAGCCACTTCCAGAGCGCCAAGCACCGGTATTCCCCCGCGCAGCAACGTGCAAAAAGTGCGTAAAAACTGTGCTATGACGATTTTTTTCATCAAACCGCCGGCAACGGGCATTTTAAAAACAATTTGATCGATACCGGCCTGTTTGAAGATCACCTGTTTGAACTGAACAAGGAGAAAAAAAGACACCAGCGGCAAAAGCAGCAACAAGTGCCAGTATTTACTCGCAAAGCCGCTCACGAAAAAAACAACGCGGGTATAAAAGGGCACTGTCACTTTCAAATCCTGAAATACTGTGAAAAAGCCGGGTACTACGGCCACCAGAAAAATTACCGCCACCGCGAAAGTAACACTCAGGACAAAAGCCGGATAAGCAGCGGCGGCTTTAATTTTTTCGCGAAATGCAAACTCTTTCTCGTACTGTTCGGACAGCCATTCAAACACCTGCTCCAGCATGCCGCCGCTTTCCCCCGCCTCCACCATTTTGACGAAGGCGGCCGGGAAAACACCGGTGTGCTTTTGCAGCGATTCAGCCAGGGTGCAGCCCCTGTGCAAATCCTTGATTATCGCCCCGCTGGCTGCCTTTAGCCGCCTGTTTTCAGTCTGTCTGCCGAGTATGGACAGACAGTCGACAAGTGGCACCCCGGTCTCAGTCATAGTGGCAAATTGACGGCAGTAAACCGACAGATCCTTCGCACCCACCCCGGCGGCAAAAAAGGGGACGGTCTTTTTAGACCTGCCGGTTTTTTCCGAAATATCGACAATTACATAGTTTTTCTCCCGTAAAGCAACAGCGGCGTCCGACCGGCTTTCGGCTTCGATTTCCCCGGTTACCGCCCTGCCCGTATAATCCCTGGCCCTGTAGCAGAAGATGTCCGCCATAACTGTTTCACACCCGCCGGGCTCCCAGCCCGCCTTTGATCCCCTTATTACAACATAAATATGACTTTTAAGTTAAAATACAACAATTTATGCTATTTGTAAACATGATCGACATAAAATACCATAATAATACAAATTATAACTGCGGTACCAAAAAACCGGCAATCGGATCAATTGCCGGCCTGCTGGCGCTTTATTCCCCGTAAGCCACTCTCATTACCTCTTCCACCGTCGTCAATCCCTTCAGCACTTTTTCCAAGCCGTCCCGCTTCAGGGTAATCGCCCCTTCCCTCACCGCCTGTTCCTTTATTTCGTCCGACGAACGTTTTCCGTGTATTAACTCTCTTATTTTTTTAGTCACAGTCACTATTTCATGAATACCCGTTCTTCCCCGGTAACCGGTATGGCCGCAGTAAGTGCAGCCTTTGCCGCGGTACAGTATCGCCGTCGCGCCGCCCGCCGCGCTTAAAAACGCCCTCTCTTCCGCCCCGCCGGGCGGCTCACAGGGCTCCTTGCAGTGCGGGCAGATAACACGCACCAGCCTTTGGGCGACCACTCCGAGAACGGACGAAGCCACGAGAAAAGGCTCGACGCCCATGTCAATCAGCCTGGTCAGGGCGCCGGCCGCGTCGTTGGTATGAAGAGTGGTGAGAACAAGGTGCCCGGTGCTTGCGGCACGCATTGCAATCTCCGCTGTTTCTGCGTCTCTGATCTCGCCGACCATGATTACGTCGGGATCCTGGCGGAGAATTGAACGCAGCCCGACGGCAAAAGTCAGTCCGGCTTTGGGGTGGACCTGAGTCTGGCTGACACCCTCGAGGATGTATTCCACCGGATCTTCTATCGTCACTATGTTCTTGTCGAGGCTGTTCATTTCATTCAGGGCTGCATACAGAGTGGTGGTTTTGCCGCAGCCGGTGGGACCCGTCAACAGAAGCATCCCGTGTGAATGCTTCAGAATGTTCATAAACGCTTCATGGTTTTTTTTACTGAAACCGAGCTGGTTGATCTCCATAAAGCGGCTGCTCTTGTCGAGAAGACGGATCACCGCTTTTTCGCCGAATATGTTCGGCATGGTGGAAACTCTGAGATCAACCGTAACGTTGCGGTATTTGACGTGAAAGCGCCCGTCCTGCGGTTTCCTCTTCTCGGCTATATCCATATTCGACAATATTTTCAGGCGTGAAATCAGCGGTTGTTTGGCCTTTTCGGGCAGGTTCACAATCTCGCGCAGCAGGCCGTCAATCCGGTAGCGAATGCGCATCCCGTTTTCCGCCGGCTCTATGTGAATGTCGCTGGCATTCTCCTCAACAGCGCAGGCAATTATCGAGTTCACCAGCTTTACCACGGGTGAGCGGCTGACGGCTGTCTTTTCCGGCCGACCGGCCCCGGCCGCCTCCCCGGGAAAATCGCTGGAAAGATGTTCAAGCTCTCTGATCGTACTGAGGAGATCCGCCATCCCCCAGTGTTCAATTATAACGGGAATTCCGGTCATGACAAGTCTCCCTCACGCGGTTAAGATCCCTGCGGGGCAACCCTCGGGATCAAGCTTTGGAACTTTTGAGGAATTTTAACAGCCCTTCCTCCTCCACATTCATCTCGATTACCATACCGATTCTCCTTGGGAGAATAAAAGTCAGTCTTCCTTCCTTTGATTTCTTGTCCCGGTAAAAACACTTGAGCAGATCTTCCGGCTGGAGGTTTTCCGGAAGCTTAACCGGCAGTCCGGCCCTGCCGATGATTTTGACAATCCTCTCGCATTCCGGCGCGCCGAGCAGGCCGACACCCTCCGCAAACCGCGCGGCTACAGCCATGCCCAGGCCTACCGCCTCACCGTGGGTGCAGGTTCCGTATCCAGTCAAAACCTCAACAGCGTGTCCGAAGGTGTGGCCGAAGTTTAAAACGGCGCGAAGGCCCCGTTCCGTTTCATCCGTCTCCACCACTTTGGCCTTGATCCGGCACGATTCGTATACAGCCGTGATCAATGCCCCGCTGTCCCGTTCAAGCAGCTTTCCGATATTATCTTCCAGCCATTCAAAAAACTGCCTGCTCCAGATGACGCCGTACTTGATTATTTCTGCCAGACCCGATTTTATTTCGCGTTCCGGAAGCGTCGACAGGGTTTCTATGTCGGTGAGAACCAGCCGGGGCTGGTAGAAAGAACCGATTATGTTTTTGCCGCCCGGATGATTTACGGCTACCTTGCCCCCCACGCTGCTGTCCACCTGCGCCAGCAGGGTGGTGGGCACCTGGATGAAGGGCACCCCACGCAAGAACGTGGCCGCCACAAATCCGGCCACGTCACCGATCACGCCGCCGCCCAGGGCCACCACCGGACAGCGGCGGTCCAGCCCGTTCTCGAAAGCCAGGTCGTAGAGCTTTTCAGCAGTGGACAGTATTTTGTGCTCTTCTCCGTCCCCTATCTCACCGATTATCATTTCATACTTTTTCTCCTTCAGACCGGGTATGATACGGCTGCAGAAAAGACGGCGCACGGTGGGATTAGTCACCAGAAGAATTTTTCTGCCGGTTTCAAGCCGGTCAAGGTGCATACCCAGCATGGGTAAAATATTGGCGCCTATTTTTATGTCATAGCTTCGCATGCCCAAATCAACCCGGACTGTTTCCATCAACAAGGTTCCTTTCAGAAAGAAAATCAATTATCAGATCTACCACGGCTTCCTGGTTCAGTTCGCTCGTATCGACGGTATATTCGGCGACATCGTAAATGCCTCTCCGCTGTTCCAGCAGTTTTAAAACATTTTCTTTCAAATCGCCCTTCAAGAGCAGGGGACGGTTCCTTTTGTTCTTCAAGCGGCGGCAAATCACATCGGGTTCCGCCTTGAGAGCGATCAAAACCCCGCTTTTTCCGAGCAGTTCGACATTCTCGTGGTTTAGAACCATACCCCCTCCCGTGGAAATAACCATCCCTTTTTTGCTGCAGAGTTTCTTGACAAGCAGGGCCTCCTCCGAACGGAACCTGACGGGACCGTCCTTTTCAAATATCTGGGCCACGGTTTTACCGGTAATTCTCTCAATCTCGGCGTCAGTGTCGACAAACTCGCGGTTCAGCCGGGCGGCCAGCCTGCGTCCGACGGCGGTTTTCCCGGTCCCCATGAAACCGATCAAGACGATGTTTTTCAAAGGCCTACACCTTCCTTACATACGAGAGGTAGCAGTCCCAGTTGCCCTTCAATTCATCCATGCTGTCGCCGCCGAATTTTTCCAGGCAGGCTCTTGCCAGTTCCCAGGCCACCACCGCCTCGCCGATTACAGAGGCGGCCGGAACGGCGCACACATCGGAACGTTCCACCGAAGCCTCGCAGAGTTCTTTTGTCGCCAGATCAACGCTCTTCAACGGACGGGCGAGGGTAGGTATCGGCTTCATAGCGGCCCTTAGCACCAGAACTTCCCCGTTCGTAACCCCCCCTTCGATGCCGCCCGCCCTGTTGGTGTTCCGGTAAAAACCCCTTGTTCCGTCAAACATGATCTCGTCCTGCGCCTCGGAGCCCGTCTGCCGGGCGCATGTAAACCCCTCGCCCACCTCGACCCCCTTGACTGCCTGAATGCTCATCAACGCGGCGGCGAACCGCGAGTCGAGCCTGCAGTCCCAGTGAACGTAACTGCCCAGCCCGGGGGGTACGCCGTATGCCCTTATCTCGAAAACCCCGCCGAGGGTGTCCCCGGATTCCCTGGCGTTATCTATTCTCTCGACCATCGCCTTTTCGGCTTCGGGGTCGGCACAGTACAGTCTAGACCCGGCCAGTCTTTCTTCAAGCTCCTCAAGGGCAAAAACGGCCGCAGCCGACTGCACGTCTCCCACCGAGACCACGTGGCCGACAATCCTGATTCCCAGTTCCTCCAAAAGTCTTCTGGCCACACTCCCCGCCGCCACTCTGGCCGCCGTCTCCCTGGCGCTGGACCTCTCCAGCACGTTGCGGACATCCCTGTGGCGGTATTTTATCGCCCCGGCTAGATCCGCGTGCCCCGGCCGGGGCTTGGTGACCACCCTAAGGTCCGTCCTCGCGCCCGGCTCGGGGGACATTATTTCCGACCAGTTCGGCCAGTCCCTGTTTTCTACAACCAGCGCTATCGGGCTGCCGAGAGTCAGGCCGCCACGCACCCCGGACATGAATCTTACCCTGTCCTTCTCTATCTTCATCCTGGCGCCGCGGCCATAGCCCCCCTGGCGCCGCGCAAGCTGCCGGTCGATATAACCGGCGGTCAAGGGCAGGCCGGACGGAACGCCTTCCACGATGGCCGTCAAAGCCGGACCGTGCGATTCTCCCGCGGTAAGATACCTTAGCATTTTTTCCCTCCGGCAATTGTATTGTACAAAACCTCTTTCATCACTTCCAAAGGCGCCGCTAATGCCGTCCACAGTTCGAATGAAAGGGCGCCCTGGTACAGAAGCATGCCAAGTCCGTCAACAGTTTGAGCGCCGGCGAGGCGTGATTTCCTCAGAAATAGCGTCTCCGCGGGATTGTAAACCAGATCGCACACCAGTTGCCCCGGCCTCAGCGCGGTAAAGGGAAAGGGCACGGTCTCGCTGCTGCCTGGATACATGCCGAGCGAGGTGGTCTGCACTATCAGATCGATATCCCTCACTATCTCAGGCGGCAAAATACTGCCCTCACCGGCTGGCCAGGGAGCCACTTCCGCAAAGACGCCGGTCCTGCCGGAAACCAGGCGGGCCAGATCTTCAGCACGTTTCTTCGAACGGTTTGTCAAAACAATCCTGCTCACTCCGGAGAGAGCCAGTTGCACGGCGACCGCCCGGGCCGCGCCGCCCGCCCCCAAAACCAGGGCTTTCTTCCCGGCCGGGTCGAAACCCGCATTCTCCCTGAGCGAACGGATGAAGCCCCGGCCGTCGGTATTGCACCCCAGCAGCCTGCCGCGCCGGTTCACCACGGTATTTACCGCTCCCAGTATACCGGCCTCTTCGCTCAGTTCGTCCAGGAACGGGATTACGGCTTCCTTGTGGGGTATGGTCACGTTCACGCCAACCAGCCCGAAAACCCTTACCGCTTCGGTCGCAGTCCCCAAATCGCAGGGCTTCACCGGAAAGGGAATGTAAACGTAATCCAGGCCCAGCGCCCGGAAGGCGGCGTTGTGCATGGCCGGGGAAAAAGAGTGCTCCACCGGGTAGCCGATGATGCCGCACACTTTGGTTTTCCCGCTAATCCCACTTGCCATGGCAAACCTCCGGACGGTTTTTCAAGCGCGCCAAAATGAACTTCTCGAGAGGGCGGCTGATCATTCTTGTTCCGATGAACTCCCTCCCCTTCATCGGCGCAACAAGAATGGTATAGAGGCCGGCAAGATTGCCGCCGAATATATCGGTAAATATCTGGTCTCCAATCAGAGCGGTTTCTTCCGGGGCGGTTCCCATCATGTTCAGCGCCTGGCGGAACGGCTTCCTCCAGGGTTTGACCGCCCGGTGAACCGCCGGAATCCCCAGCGTATTTGCAATGGCGCCGACCCTCCGGCGTGAGTTGTTTGACACTATACCCAGCATGAAACCCCGCCCGCGCATCAAAGACAGCCATTCCAGAACCTCGGGAGAGAACTCTTCCGAGTCCCTGCGAATGATGGTATTGTCAAGATCAAGAATAACGCCTCTGATGCCCTTGTCTCTCAAAAAGCCCGGTTTGATGTCAAATATTGACGAAATATACATTCTGGGATAAAAAATCTTCAGCAAGTTTCCTCTCCCGTCTTTCCTTTTTTCCACGTCATGGACCTTGCCTTTTTCAGGTCCGAGGGGGTGTTCACGTTAAAAAAAGCAATCTCGATGTCCACAAATCTCTTTAAAATTTCTTCGCTAACATAATTTACCCGCACTTTCGAGTAAAAATCAACAATTTTATACCTTGACGCCCTCAAAGCCTCTTCAATAAAAGGTATGCACCTTTTGCCGTAAACTGCGAACAACGGCTGCAGGTAATCCCCATGGCGGGGCACGGCGATATCATAGCCGTCCGCCTGTTCTACCATATATCCGGCGAGTTCGGGGCTGATAAAGGGCATATCGCAGGCTGTAACAAAACATTTTTGGTGCCTTGCCCGGACGAGTCCGGCGTGAATGCCGCCAAGCGGCCCCCCGCCTTCAATTATGTCGGAAACGACCGTTAAACCCAGCCTTCTTCCAGTGTCCTCGCTTCCACCGCAAATCATCACCTCTGAAAATACTTTACCAAGCCCCGCGGCGATGCTTTTTATCATGGTATCCCCGCCCACCCGCAAAAAAGCCTTGTCAATACCCATCCGCCTGCTTTTGCCGCCCGCGAGGATCAACCCGGTGGCATCAATCATTGAGCGTCTCCTTCCCCGTACCGGGATCTGCATTTAAAAACGACTGAACCATCTCCAAAACCTGTTTCAAGTTGCGGACCGCTTCCTTATCTCCGCCGGGCGCCCTTCTTATCAACACCACCGGAATTTTCAGGGCAAGTGCCGCCGCAATCTTGGTATCCGTGCCGCTTTCCCGGCCGCTGTCCCTGGAAACCACTACATCAGCCCTGTATGCCTGAAAAATGGCCCGGTTGAACTTGATTGAAAAAGGACCTTGCAAGCCTACTATGTCTTTGGGGGAAAGGCCCAGATCCTGGCATTTCTTGATGACCTTTTGCTCGGGCAGGACCCTTACAACAACCCGCTTGCCTTTAACGGCCGGTTCCCTCAAAAAAACTTCCAGGTTGTTGCTGCCGGTGGTAAGAAATATCGTACTTCCAAGTTCAGCGGCCTTCACCGCAGCTTGACTCCACGAGTCAACCGGGTGGATCAGGGGGTTTTCCGGCAGCCTTGTTTCTTCCCTTTCGAACCTGATGTTGGGAATGCCGAGCTTCAGGCAGACCCTTCCGGCAGCCAGGGAAAGCTGTCCCGGAAAAGGATGAGTGGCGTCGATAACCAGTGATATGTTTTTATTCAAAATAAGCGTTTCCAGGTCGGAATCCTCCGGCTGCAGCGTATGAACCTCCACTTTGCCCCCCTGCCCGGCCAGCAAGCTGCCGTATTCCGTCTGAACCGCAGCGATCACCTTGATGCCTCTCGAGTCGAGCTCGGAGATGAGCTCCCTGGCCTCCCTCGTCCCGTATAAAACCAGGATCATCACATTCCTCCGAAAATTTTGTCGTATCTATAAATTCTTCTCCGGCAGCCGGCGGAATCCTCCAAAAATATTTTTCGACAGGACGTGCACAAAGATACCGATCATCCTCATATTATTAAATGCACTCGATTTTGGGGGGATCTGATGAATGCTGCCGGGGCTCTGGGCTTTGACCGTTGCGTCTCTGGTAAACGGCATCCTCTTGCTTGTTTCGTATATCGCCAACAACACTTTTCCGCATCCGCTATCGGAGGAAGAGGAGGCAAAGTACCTCCGGCTACTGAATCAGGGCGACGAAAACGCGCGAAACGTACTGACGGAAAGAAACCTCCGCCTCGTTGCGCATATCGTTAAAAAATTCGACAGCGCGGGAGAAGATTCAGATGACCTCATATCCATCGGAACAATTGGCTTGATCAAGGCAATCAACACGTACAACCCGAAAAAGGGGACCAGGCTGGCCACTTATGCCGCCCGCTGCATTGAAAATGAAATTCTGATGCATTTAAGATACCTTAAAAAGGCGAAGGCGGAAGTGTCGCTTTACGATCCAATCGGGGTCGACAAGGAAGGAAATGAAATAACCCTTATAGATATTCTCGGCACCCACCCGGAAGTGGTGGCGGAAATGGTGGAAAACGTATTTGAACAAAAACGACTGCGGGAAAAAGTCCACCAGTTGACGAGGCGCGAAAAAAAAGTGCTGGAACTGCGATTCGGGCTCGGGAACGGAGACCGGAAAACCCAGCGGGAAATCGCCAGAAGCCTCGGCATATCCCGTTCCTATGTGTCACGCATTGAGAAAAGGGCGTTGAGCAAGCTCACAAAGGAATTCACCCTGGAAGGCTGCCAGTAAGGGCAGCCTTCCTTTTACGGCAGAAACAGTTTTGCCTTAGCAAGCTTTGAATAAGTTCAAAGGGAAATAAAACTACCCGTTCCGGCCGATCCTTTTTCTCAAGGTCAAGCCGAGGAGACCGGCGATGAGGGGGAGACAGATTAACAAGTTGATGGCGAAATCTATCCCCGTTTTTTCCACCAGCAGCCCGACCAAGCCCACCCCGAGACCGCCGATTCCGATGCCGAAGCCCAGCATCAGGCCTGCCGCCACGGCATGGTGTCCGCTGACCACCTCCTGGGCCGCCACCACAGTCACCGAAAAGGAACCCAGAAGCGAAGCGCCAGCCAGCGCAAGGAAAAGGTAACTCAACGGCGCTCCGCTATTGAGGAACAGATAAAAGAGGGGACTTGCCAGTAACAGAGATCCCGCTATCACCATCTTTCTTCCAAAAAGATCGGACAGGTATCCGCCGGCCAGCCC
>Ga0116192_1000802_pt1 | contig 23176 bp, 16 predicted proteins | sample AD_UKC113_MetaG_FD_89876 | JGI IMG/M metagenome (GOLD analysis project Ga0116192, IMG submission 89876) | Active sludge microbial communities of municipal wastewater-treating anaerobic digesters from Hong Kong - AD_UKC113_MetaG | ecosystem: Engineered > Bioreactor > Anaerobic > Digestate... | reverse complement strand
ATTGATGCCAGTAACCGGTATAGACCCCCCAGCCGTGCGAAATGATGGTGGTATTCCCGCGCACATCCAGCAAGCCAGTGTAGACGACAATACCCGGCGCCGGCGCCAGAATGGGGGAGGAGGCAGAACCACCGTAATCTATGCCGCTGTGGAAGTAGGTGAAGTCGCTGTTGTTATAGGAGCGCAGCCGACCGTACCAGGAGGTGATGAATTCAGGAGTGGTGCTGGGAGGGGAGAAACGGGTGCGCCAGAGTTTTTCAGGGGGCGCGGGCGAGACGATCTCCATCAGCAGGGCAAACTCAGGTTCGGTGATTGCCGGGTCGAGGTTGCTCTCATCCACCTGAAGCGGTGTATCCGTGCCGTAGTTTTTTTGGATCAGGGGAATTTGCTGCTGGAGGGTGAACGTGCGTCCATCTGCCGCGGCGGCGGTGATCGAAAAGAGCACAATACCGGGATCCGCCAAACGTGGGATGCCCTGGAGCGCGGTAAAGCCGGCACCGCTTTCATTGGGGAAGAAATGCAGCGGGTAATCCAATAGTTCACCGCTCAAAGTGGTTTGAGGGGAAGCCTGTGCGCGGATCACGGACGTTTTCCCCTGCTCCAGCCGGGCGGGGGTGAAGCGCAGATCGGTGATGGAGGGAAGCAAAGAGGCAAGGGGAGCGCGCGCAGGGTCCTGCGGGTCGCCGGGTAAAAAGAGCGTATCGTTCTGCTGCAACTGCCAGGGCGCGGGCAAATCATTCGCCAGGGCTGCCAGCCAGGGGCTGGCACCCGCGCAGGCAGCCAGCTCGAGGGAAGTCAGATCATTGACCAGTTGCAGACGGGTTTGCACCAGGTCGGGCGGGGTGAGGGTAAACACCCGGCTGCCGCTGATCAGCGAGGCGGGTGAAGTAAGAAAATTGAGCCGGGTAAACAGCTCGCCGCTCATCGCGCTGGCGCCTGCCAGCGTGCGGGCGGTTTCACCTGCAGGCATTTCCATGCGCACAATCTCACCGCTGAGGTCCTCAAAGCCGGGGATCAGCAGCACCCTGCCGGGAGAGATGGCATCGGGGTTGGCGATCGGATTAAGGGCGAGCAGTTCGTTCAGCGAGGTGTGAAAATACCCGGCGATGTCGGTGAGGGTTTCCCCTTCCTGCACGGTGTAGATGGCGCCATTGAACTGGGCGCGTGCACTGCGCGCGGGCAGGAGCGACACAAGGAGACCAAGCGCCAGCAGAAAACGCAGAACGGAATTGCGAAAGGATTGCGGCATAACCCCCCTATTGTAATGGAGAACCGGGGCTTTGGCATAACAAGACCCCTCGCGGGGTCTGTTGTACGGGGGATGGTGACGCTTTCATTCTCCAATGAAGAGGGACTGCACAAACTGGTCAAGGCAATCGAGGGCGGGGGTAAAAGTATTTTCCGGGGTGGCGTACATCAAAGCATCCATCCTGGCGTAATACTCCATCATGTCCTCCTCAAAGGTGGACGATTCCATTGAGGGGATGGGAATGCTGCCTGGCGGAACCTCTGTGGCATCAGCGCTCGCGGGCAGCAGAGAGTGATTTACTGGAAAGACCACAGATACCCAGTACTTGCCATCCGAGGTGATCCCCTGGAAAGTGTAAAAGAGATCATGGTTGTTATAGGGGGCGTAATACTGCCCGTATTCGGTCAGATAACGGACCCCGTTGCCATTGGCGAAACTAAGGTAAGCCACCTTGGTGTGAAAGAGCTGCGCCGCGCCAGTCATCACCAGGAAGGGCAGCGCATGATCCACATCCAACGGTCGGATGGTCAGCATCTCATACAAGTTATCCACCTGCTCTTGGGCATAGTTGTCATCCGCCAGCGCGTAAGCATCGGCAAAGCCAGCCACCGGGAAAACGCGCATAAAAGGGGTGAAGAAGGTACCGCTGAGCGGATAACTGGTGAAATCAAAACGGCGGTGCTGCGGGTAAACCTCCATCAGACCACCCATCGGGTCGTAGGGTTGGGCGGGGTAAGTTCCGCCAATCACCGCGCTGGAGAGGCAGGACGGAAAGCTCATGGTGACGCCTTCAATCGTCGTGCTGGTCGGCTCCGTTGGCAGGGAAAATTGGGGCAGGGTTTGACCGCCGTCGGGCGTGGCGGCAGTCTCCTCAGGCTGCGGGGAAGCAGCCGGCACCTCTGGCGACTGCGGGGTTGCGGTGACCACGATGACATTTGGCGTTTCAGTGGGGGAACTTCCAAAGGGGAAAAACGGCAAATTGCAGGCGACGACGAAAAGCAGCGCGACGAAGAGCAAAAAGATTTTTTTCATCGCAAATCCTTTCCGTAAATAAAGAGAACCGATAACCTCATCATAGCGCAAAACCGGGTGAATTCACAATCCCAAATACAAAAAAAGTGCGGATAAAAGCATCCGCACCGTTGTTGGATTCATGAGGGATCAAGAGGATGGGGCTGACGGGAGTCAGCGTGAGGTGCTTACACTTCCGCCACGTTGGCAAAGGGATAAATTTCACTGCCGCGGGCGGCTTCACGGATGGCGGGGTCATCGGAATAGAAGCCACGCCTTTCCGGCGGAATGAGCGGGGAAATGTGACGCATGATGGTATGCCCCATCTCATCCAATTCGGTGCGAGACGGGCGCCCGTTGCCTGTGCCGGTCAGTGGTCCAAAAGGTTTGCCAATGTTCAGGGTGATGGCAGCACGGCGCTTGCCAAGGTTCTTGAAGAAGCCTACGGTGCCATCAATGCCAATGGGCAGGATGCGAGCACCGGTGCGCCAGGCTAAAAAAGCCGTGCCCGGGCGGGGCGGACGCAGCACCGTTGCCCAACTGCCGCCCTCCGGAAAAATCGCCAGCACGCCGTTCTGTCGCAGGATGGATTCGGCGCCGTAAAGAGTATCGCGCGAGACCGTGCCGCGCGCCGTGGGAATCACTCCGAACATGCGCTCCAAAAAATGAACGGAAGTAGGCGCGTTGGGCATTTTCGCGCCACCAACGAATTCAGCCGGGTAGGGCAGAAGGTGAATGAACATCAGCGGATCGAGAAAGTGAAAATGATTTCCCACCACAATCAACGGTCCACCGGCGGGAAGGTTTTCCCGACCATTTACTTTGATATCCGCCAGTAAACCAAACGCCAGCGCGATACCCGATTTGAGAATACCGCGGATAAACTGACGCCGGGGATAAGGAATTGTTTTTGTCATTCCCTTGAACTATAGCCCTTTCTGAAGATTTTCGCCAGGGACTTCAAAAATAATGGGGTCCTGAAGGGTTACCTTGCGAACCGGCAGCAGGAAAACGAGACCGACAATCAGAAAAACGACAATTGAGCCGATTGCCCACAGAATGCCGTTGCTCTTTGCCACCGCTTCGCTCAAACCGCGATTGAGGTAGAGATTGGTGAACCCGGCGTAGACCGAGCCAAACACCAGTGGACCGATGAAGGTGGAGGTACGTCCGGCAACCGAGAGGAAACCGTAAAACTCAGCGGTTTTGCTGGCAGGAGAAAGCTGGCTGACCATGGTTCGGCTCACCGCCTGCACCCCGGAGAGGAAGAAACCAGCCAGGGCGGCGATAATGTAGAAGACCCCTTTGCTCTTGACGAAGAAGAGCAGCGCGATGACGAGCAAAAGGAGCGAAAGGGCATAAAGAATGGCTTGTTTGCTGCTGCGCTTGTTGGAAACGCGCCCGAAGAGATAGGCACCCGCGGCGCCCGAAACCTGCAGGATGATGATGAGGATGATCAATTCAGAAGTCTTAAACCCGTAGAGGATGCCGGCAATGATGGCGGCATTGTCCAGCAGCATCATGATGCCATCATTGTAAATAAGGAAGCTGATGGTGTATTTAACGAATTCCCTGTAGCGCTTGATATCGCGGAAAGTGCCGCCCAGCTTCTTGAAAGCGTGGGAGAAGGTGGACTCGCCGGCAGGGAGGGTTTCGGGTTCATTAATCTGCCGGACATGGAGCAGGAGGGGGATGGAGGACAGCGCGTAAAACAGGGCGGTGATGACAAAGGCGATGCGCACCATCAGGTTGCCGCCAATGAGCTGAATGGGGATCAAGACCAGGATCAGACAAACAATGCCTCCCAGCATGCCAAGCGCCCACCCCTTGCCCGATACGTTGCCGATCGTCTCCGGCGTAGAAACATCCACCAACAGGGCATCATAAAAGACCTGCGCCGCCCGGTAGCCGATTTCCGCCAGGACGAAGAAGAGAATGCCGGTAAAGACATCACCTTCCTGCACAAAGAAGAGCAGGGCGGTAAATACCACCGATATGGCGGTGAAAATGACCAGCAACTTTTTCTTCGAGCGGGAAAAATCAGCAATTGTGCCCAGCACAGGGGAGATGACTGCCACAACGATCGCCGCAATCCCCACCGCAAGGTTCCACAGCGAGGGACCTTTCACGTGGTCGGCGACGACACTGGAAAAATAGACGGAATAGATGGCAAGAAGAACCACTGCGGCATAAGCAGAGTTTCCAAAATCATAAAGATACCAGGACCGGCGGGCACTTTTACTTGTTCTTTGATCCAGGGATACGGCTGTCATTTTATTGCTCCTGCAAGGGGATGGACGGAAGGAATTCCGTCAGGGTAAAAAAAACACTGTTAATAAAACACTGATGCATCTTTTTGGATGCACATGCAAGAAATTATACCCCAGGGTATTCCAAAGCGGACGAGCCTTCGGTACAATAGATGCTGCATGGAAAATCTTGACTCCTCCAACAAACAGGAATCTGTCCGCTCTACGATCTCAGGTCAGGGTTGGGGTGTAGGGCTGGCACTTTTTATCGCCCAAAAACTGCCTCACTGGCTGGGTTACCCGCTGGCACGGGCAATGGGCTTTCTGATGGGAGCCTTCCGCAGCAGTGGAACTTACCGCTCCGTCCGACTCAACCAGTGGATGATCCACGGCAAACGCCTGCAGGGGCGCGACCTGGAGCGAACAGTGCGCCGGGTTTTTGCCAATCAGAGCATCGCCCTGTACGATTACTACCGTGCGCTTGCCCATCCCGAAATTGCCCGTGAAAAGGTGCAGTTCAGCCCTGCCTTCAGCCACCTGGTGGAGGAATGCAAGCAAGAGCAGCGAGGGACGCTTTTGCTCATCGCTCACCTTGCCGGGTTTAATCTGGGAGGATTGCGGCTGGTGCAGGAAGGAATGCGCTATCTGACTCTGGCGAATACCGATACCTCACCGGCTTACCAGTGGCAAAATGAACTGCGCAGCCGCTTTGGCATGGAAGTCATGCCCTTTACCTTCCAGGCACTCTCCAAGGCGCGCGCCCGGCTGCAGGCAGGCGGCACGGTGCTTACCGGGGTGGATCGCCCGATGGAGAACGCACCGCTTGGTCCGCGATTCTTCAATTATCCTTCCGCGTTGCCAGTGGCTTACATCCGGCTGGCGCTCAAAACCAATGCCCGCGTGTTCGTGGTGGGCTTTACCTCTCTTTCCGATCATTCGCACTGGATTGACGTCTCCGAGGAAATCCACCTGGAAAAGGATGACTCGCCGCAGGGGCTGGTACGCAATGCCGAGAGAGTGCTTGCCGAGGTGGAAGCGTTCATTCGCCGCGACCCGTTCAACTGGATGATGTTCTTTCCGGTGTGGCCGCAGGAAATCGCCGAACTGGAGGGAAAAACCAAGTGAGGCGCTGGTTTTTCCATCTGGCAAAAAGGGGCTCTCTATGGCTTCTTGCCCTACTGCTGACGGGCTGTGGGATGCGCCCTGCGCCCCTCCCGGCTCTATCGCCCACCCCCACCCGCACGCCCACCCGCACACCTGTTCCCACCTCCACCCCGCTCCCCACACCGCCCCCCTGCGACCGTTCCAGCGGCGGGCAGGTGACCCGCTCCTCGCTTGACTCCGCCTTGCTTGGGCTGACCTATACCGTGAGCATTTACACCCCGCCCTGTTATGGCAAGGAAGAGAGCAGGGAATACCCGGTGCTCTACCTGCTGCACGGGCAAGGCATGGATGACACCTACTGGCTGAGCCTGGGGGCTGCCGAGATTGCGGATGAACTGATTGCCAATGGAGCGGAGCCTTTTTTGATGGTGCTGCCGCGGGAAGTGAACGATTATGACCCGGTGACCGATGATGGCTTCGGCGCCTCGGTGTTGAATGAATTGATCCCCTGGGTGGAAGCCAACTATACTGTCTGCACGCAGCGGGCTTGCCGCGCCATTGGTGGAATTTCACGCGGAGGGGGCTGGGCGGTGCGCCTGGCAGCGCGCAACTTCGATGTCTTTGGTGCTGTTGGTGCCCATTCGATGGGCTTGATGGCGGGCGACTGGTGGCAGATTCAGAAGCATCTTGAGACGCATACCGTGGACGAGTATCCGCGCATCTGGGTGGACCGCGGCGAGGACGACTATCTGTATGCGGATATTGATTTCTTCGTCAGTGTGCTGGTGGATAACGGCATTCCGCACGAGTTTCACATCTGGTCTGGCGCGCACAATGGCGACTACTGGCAGGCGCATGTGCGAGATTATCTGACGTGGTACGCCCAGGGGTGGAAATAAGGGCTATTCCTGCTCGCATTCTGAGTGGTAATCCACCAGACCTTCACCCACGGCGTAGACTGCGGCTTCAATACGATTTTTCAGGTGCAATTTTTCCATAATGTTTTGCAAATGGGTTTTTACTGTGCTCGGCGAAATGGACAAGGACTGGGCAATTTTTTTATTATCTTCACCCCGAACCAGATGTTGGAGCACTTCGATCTCCCTATCCGTCAGGGGTTCAATTTCTCTGGATTTTTCGTGTGATTCCGAGAGACGGCTGAATTCCCGTAAAATTTTTGTTGCCAGTACACCGTTGATGACAGCCTCACCCTGCTGAATTTTCTCAAGAGTGGAAAAAAGATCCGCGGGCTCGAGATTTTTTAAGAGGTAACCCGATGCGCCAGATTTTATCGCCTCAAAGAGCGCACTGTCATAGTCAGAGACAGTCAATATGATAATACTTGTTTGCGGGAATTCCTTTTTGATCAACCGCGTGGCTTCAAGCCCGTTTACTTTGGGCATATCAATATCCATAAAAATCACATCCGGTCTGGTAAGTTTTGTCATTTCAATGGCATCACAACCATTACCAGCTTCACCAATCACCTGAAATTCCGCATGGGTTTCGATTAATGACCGCACACCTTTACGGAAGAGTGGATGATCGTCCACCAGCAAAATCCGAAGAGTTTGAGTTTTCATTTTTTTATCTCTTTATTGGTATTTCAAGGATCACGCGCGTGCCACCAGCCTCCCGATCCTCGATGGTAAGGTGCCCCCCCGCGGATTCCGCCCTTTCTTTCATGATTTTGATTCCAAAGTGGTCTTCTTGCAGGTGATTTACTCTATCCCAATCGATCCCAACCCCATCGTCTTCAACGCTTACCCAGAATCGCTCTTTGTCTACACCACTCGAAATCCATACATGATCAGCAGAAGCGTGTTTGCAGGTGTTGACAACCGCTTCGTCGATAATACGTCCGATTTGCAGCACCGCTTCGGCATTGATTTCTCTAAAATCACGATCGTTCACCAGAAATTGAATATCCAGATCATGGTGGGCACCATAGGTGGTCAAGTACTCCCGGACATCTTCGAGCGAGTTGACTGTCGACGAAGGCAGACAGCGCAAACCCAATATGGCGTCCCGGAGTTCCTGGTAAGTTTCGTCCACAAGGATTTTGCTTTCTTCGACGATTTCCTTAATAGATTGCTCGGGTTTGTGTTGCAAAATGGCATTGAGATTCAGTTTCACGATTGCCAGGTTCTGGGCGATGCGGTCGTGCAGCTCCTGGGCGAGCATGTTTCGTTCCTGGGCGATGGTCAGCTGGATTTGTGAATCATACAGGCGGGCATTTTCCACCGCCATGGCGGCAGAGTTTGCGATTGCCATCACCAGATCAACCTCATCCTGGGTGAACTGATGATAATCTTTCATGACGATCAGACCGGCAGCGATGGTCTTGCCGTTAGAAATGAGCGGGAAAGCCATCAGGGATTTAAGATTGAAAAACGCCACTGTCTTTTTATCCGTCCGAGGATCCATTGCGGCATCGTAACAAAAAACGGGTTCACCGCGCTGGAGGGCATCCAGGCCAAATAGTTCCGGTGGGTCGGGCACATCATAACCTTCTGGTACTCCCCCAAGGAGATAATATTGACCGTATTTTAATTTATAAGGAAAGAGATAGCTGTTACAGGCTAGAGCATCAAGGGCAAGGATGATTTCGTCGGAAATCGCCTGTAATACCTTATCCAGTTCGAGGGAGCTGTTAGCAGCTTTGGTCACCCGCAGCAAGGTGGCTGACCGGCTGCTTTCTTTATTACTATTGATTACCGCCTGGCGGTAAAAACTGCTCATGTGAGATGAGAAATCTTTTTGAACTATTGAAAGCCAGGCGTGCAAGGGATCGAAGTTCGATTTCTCCGCGCAAACATTAGAGAGAACATTTGATAGCCCGAAAAAAAGCAAAAAAAAGTCGTCCGGCGGTGGATTATTTTCCTGGAATATCCCCAACAGGCGGCTCATCTGAAATTGAGAATCCATTGGTTTCGTTCTATGCCAGAGTGCGGAAAAATAATCCTCAAGCCATTTTTCAAGGGCAACAGATTCGAATTGCAGGTCGGTGGATTTGCGGATCCACTGCTGCCAGGATTGGCTGACGCGGGTAAGTATGCCCGGATCCAGTGGAGAAATCTCTTCCTCTCCTACCGGTGAGGGTGGCATTAGTTGTTCCTCAGTAGTTGTAGCTGGAAAATTCTTGCTGTTTTTCATAAAGAATCCAAAATTACCTGACTGTACTCATTTTACGAAATTATACCCTTTCAGGCATCCCCCAAATGGGGGAGGGTTCGCTCCCCCTTAATGCCAGATTTTTTCCTAATTTCGGTTGATGTAAAAAGCGCGTGGAATGACTAGACTAAAAGAAACCAAAAGAACCCTGGAGGTTTCCTTTTGTCATCCGTGTTAGCGATGCATCAAAAAAGATCGACAAATTGATTTAAGGAGGCAGGAGTATGAGCAAGAAACGAGGAATTGAACAGCCCAGTAATCCTCCCGAGATAAGTGCCACGAAAATTTCGAGGAGAAAATTTTTGGGGACGGTTGCCGGTACCGGAGCGGCTTTGACGGTAACCGGTCTGCTCTCTGGTTGCAAGTCTGAAACCGGGCAGCAGGCGAATGTGACCCCGGATGTACAGGTTGGCATCACTGCCACCGGAGTTGAAAGACCTTACGCAGTTTACGAATCGGATGTACTGATCATCGGTGGAGGAATTGCGGGTCTCTTTGCGGCAAAAGAAGCCCTGAAAGGTGGGGCGAGTGTAATTATTGTAGACAAAGGACCCTTTGGACATAGCGGCACCTCGGGCATTAACTGGGGGCATGATATGGAGTCCAACGAATTTTCTTCAGATGATGGTTCTGGAACTTTGAGTTCCAGTATTTGGTTAAATGATGGCATGGTTGACCAGGATTATGATGTTGCTCTTGCCCAGGCTGTGCATGAAGCGAGACCGATTGCCACAAATGAACAAATGGGAAACATTGCTGAACGAGATCAAGAAGGAGAGCCGATTTCAAAAAATACAGACGCTCCGCTTGTTGTGGACCATGGGTGTTTCCCAAGAGCCTTCAGCCAGTTTGCCCGACGGCAAGGCGCAAGAATCTTTGATCGGACAATGGTAAATGGCGTGTTGATTTCTGATAAAGGGGAAGCTGCAGGCGCTGTGGCAATCAACCTGGTTACCGGAGATGCAATTGTCTTCCGCGCGAAGTCAGTAGTAATGGCTACCGGTTCATACGCCTGGTGTTATGGGTGGACGGGTAATACAGCCTGCACTATTGCAGGACCTGAAAATACCGGAGACGGTCACTCGATGTTTCTTAACCTGGGTCTTGAGATGCGGGATATGGAACAATTACCGTTCGACTGCGTCCAGATTTACCCCACCTCAACGGCTTACGGCATGGGCACGCTCGGTCTTTCTGTTGTAAACCATCAGTACGCTCTTAATAAGAACAAGGAACGTTATACCCAAATCATGGACGAAAAATACCCGGGGCACAATGCGATCTTCATGCGCCTCACGATGCGGGAAATCTTTAACGGCAGAGGACTTGAAAATGGCTGCGTTTTGTTCGATACCTCGGATCTGGATAAGCTGAACCGGTATTATCGCCGTGCCCGGACACGAAACCGCATGATTGGTTATGAACTCCCCGATTTAGCAGAATTGCATTGGGAATTCTGGGAGAATGCCTCCCGTCCGGCTGAGGTTAGTACCACAGGCGAAACGCAAATTCCCGGTCTTTTCTATGCGGCTTCCAATACCCAAGCGTATTCTGGCTGTGCATTTTTTGGCGCTACCGGTTCGGGTTACATGGCTGGAAAGAATGCGGCAATAAGGGCGAAGGAAGTGGAGCGTCCGACGATTGTTTGGAGCCAGGTGCAGGAAGCGCTAAACGATGCTTATGGCAAATTGGAAAGTACACCCGAGAAAGGCGTCCGGGCGTTGTCAATCTACCACAAGATTCAGCAAACAATGTGGAATGGGCTTTCTCCTCTACGGGATGAAAAAGGCATTCAGGGAGTAATCGATGCCCTTACTGAAATTAAAGAAAAAGATTTCCCGACGATCTCGGTTCCGGTCAAGAGCAGACGGTTTAACTCAGACTGGCGCTATGCGATGGAAATTCCATATATGTGGGATTGTGTCATGGGAACCGCCCAGGCTGCCATCATCCGCAAGGAAACCCGCGGAACACATTGCCGCACGGATTATCCAAATATGGATAATGCCAACTGGCTGGTGAACACAATTGTTCAGAAGAAAGATGGACAGTGGACGGCAGTTACCCGACCAATTGTCGACACTTTTGTCCCGGCTGATCAGGTTGCCCAAATCGTAGCCGAAATTGGTATTGCAGACCAGGCAAATTAGGCAAAAACTAGGAGAACACAATGGCTGACCAAATTGTAACTATAAAAATGTTCCGGTACGACCCAAGTGTGGATACGGAGCCGTACTTTAAAACTTATGAAGTCCCGTGGAAGGAATACACCACCGCCCTGGAGTGTCTGCATTACATCAATGAGAATATTGAACCAATCGGGTTTGATTATTGCTGCCGCAGCAGCCTGTGCGGGCGTTGCTCAATTATGGTAGACGGGCGACCCTTCCTGGCGTGTGTAAAGCCGTTGGATCCGGGAGAATATACCTTTGAACCACTAAAAGGCTTCCCTGTGATTCGAGATCTTGTCGTGGATCATAGCCAAATTATGGAGAAAATTGTAGCCACCGGTCTTGCTGTGCAATCTGTGGAACCAATTGTAAAGTTACAAAACATCCCGTATGATCTTTATTGGAATACGCTTGAGCCTTTGAACATGTGCCGGGATTGCTTATGTTGTTATACTGTCTGCCCACCGTTACAGGAAGAAAACAAGTGGGAATCCTTTATTGGACCCTCCGCCATGGCACAGGTTGCGAAGCGTTTCGTGGATCCGGAAGATCAGGCAGACCGAGTAGCGCAGGCAGCCTTTTCGGGCATTTTTGACTGTACCCTGTGCGGGAAATGCTCCGCTGTTTGCCCGGCGGAAATTCCACACGTACAGCTCTTCACATTGCTGCAACAGGAGGCTGAGAAGGCGGGTCTTAAACCCAGTGCTTGAGGTAAAACGATGGATTGCGGATCCTTTTCTCCTCAACCCCGCCATCCATTGGAATCTCTTCCAGAGGTGACTTCATAGATAGAAGTTTGCCTCTGGAAGAGGAAGAATCCTGTCGATAGAAATCAAGCGGAGCCTGGCTGCCAGGCTCCGCTGCTTTAAATCTCTCAGTATTTACGGTATGGCATCCACTCTAAAAATACCCACTTCAGACCAGGGTCCTTTATAGCCTGAAGCGTCGATCGCCCGCACGCGCCAGAAGTACTTTCCATCCGGCAGCTTGAGTGACCAGGAGGTCTCAGAGATGATCGTGCGATGGAGCACCAGCAGGAAGGTCTTGTCCTTTGCTACCTGCACTTTGTAGGTCACTCCGTTCACCACGGACTGCCAGGCAAGGGTGGGGGTATCCAGGTTCAGCGTCATCCGGTAGCCTGGAATGGTCAACGCCGGCGGGGTAAGGGCATCCATCGAATTAAACTTCCACACCGGCGACCAGTCGCGCCAAGAGCCTGACACTTTTGCCCGGATGCGCCAGTAATAGACGTTTGGCGTGGTCAGCGGCACATCATAGACATAACTGGAATCGGTTACTCTGACGTCTTTCAAGAGAGAGGTGAAGGTACTGGTCGTTGAGAGTTGCAGTTGGTAACGCCCGGCGTTGGGGATGTCACTCCAGTCAAAGGTCACCGTGCTGGTGGTCATCTTCTCATTCTTCAGCGGCGAGATCGCCAGTATGGAAAAATTGCTGGCAGTCGATTCACCACCGCCGGGTTCGGGATTGAACACGGTCACCTGGGCATTCCCCGCAGTGGCAAGATCTGCCGCGCTGATGCTGGCGCTAAGCGTGGTTGGGTTGACGTAGGTTGTTGGTCGGTCGCTGCCATTCCACCGCACCACCGATTCGGGGAAGAATCCGCTCCCGTTGAGGGTTAGCGAGAAATCCACAGCGCCGGCGTGCTTCAGGGAGGGTGTGAGCAGGCTGATGGTGGGCAGCGGATACTCCGCCGGACCAATGAGGGTGAAGCGCATGGCTCCGAAGGAGAGATTGCGCGCGGCTTTGGTTTCTCCGGTAACATCGCTCAGGGTAACGAAGCCGGTTTTTCCAGCGTCAAAAGAATATTCGCCCAGGTTGAGCCATTCATCGTTTAGCGGGAGCTGGTCGCGCACTACTTCCGTTGCAGTATCCTTGGCGGAGTGCACCACATAGTTTGCCTGGGAACTGTCAGCTCCGAAGGTCAGGGTACCTGCTGAACAGGCTTTGCTGAAAGTGCCGTGCGCGGCAATGTAGGCTTCCACTTTGTAGCGCCCGGCGGCGGGCAGTTCGGGCGTCCAGATGCCCTGGTTGGCGGAGTCTGCGGCGATTTCTACATTTTCCACCAGGTAATTGGGGAAGCCGCTGAAGCCACGGATGGGGTACCAGCGGGTCTTACAGGGGTTGTTGTTGTACTCCGGGGTGAGCGTGGGCTGGCAGACGTAGGTTTGGGTGGAGGTGGAAGCCGGGCAGGAGGGGGGCTCCTTCGTTGGTCCGTGATAAATGCGCATCCCTTTGAAAGTGTTGCCGTAGGAAGCCAGGGTGGTGCGCGAAGAATAATAGGGATCATTGATGTAGTAGGTATCTCCGTAATAGCCGGTGGCGACGACAAAATGCTGTCCGTTGCTGAAGGGCACTTCCAGGATGACTGGATAACCACTATCCAGTTCGTAACGCAGCCGCGCCCAGTCTGCCCCATTTACCCAGGCTACCCAGGTCAATTTATCCGGTGCCATGTTGGCAGCGGTCGACCAGTTGATCAGACAGCCGGCAGCGTAGCCATTATTTGACTTGAGCCAGTTGTTCATCCCCAGCGGGTCGGTATCAATGCCAAAGTATTTGAACACCATGGCAGTGGAGGAAATCGCGCAGCCCTGTTGGCAAATGGTATATTGCGAGCAGGTGCCCAGAACTTTACTTCCCCAGCGGCTGTCACATTGCGAGTAATACGGCACTTCTGCCGGTAGGGCAGCGGCATCCGCGGTTTTGGGCACCCCTTTGCTGATTTCGGCAGTGGTTTCCAGGGATTGGATGTCCACCGTGTAGTACACAATGGGGAAGGCTTCGTTATTGGGGTATTGGATGCGGGTGTCGGATACCCACTTGATGTCGGCGGTGCCGTCAAAACGGATGGAGGGGTTAAAGGCAGCCGAATCGGTGATCAGGCGGTTCTGAGCCGTCTTCAAGTCATAAACCCACAATTCGTAGCTTGAGGCGATTTCGTAATCGCTCACCTTTCCATTGACCACGCGCACGTATGCCAGAGTCTTGCCATCCGGAGACCAGATGGGATTGGTGACCCAGGAGGTATCATCCCCTTCCGCCAGCACCTTAACATCCTTGGAGTCAGCGCGGGTGAGGGTAATGGCAGAGCCGTGCATCCCGGGGTCGGCAGCACTGAGGGCGGCAGTATACTTGCCATCGGGTGAGGGCTGCTCAAAACCGGCGATGCTTTCGCCGGGGGTAAAAGGCGCAGGGGTGGGAGTGGTTTCGCTCCAGTGGGGCAGGGCATTCTGCTGCAGCAGCAACCCGCCGCCTACCAGCAGCACCATCAGCGTCAACAGTAAAAAAGGCAGAAATCTTTGCAAAGGAGAAGTTCCCATAAGGCATCACCATAAGGATCCCCTGGAAAAAGGGGATTGTCAATAGAAACAGGTGCAAGTTGTATGCCATGCATTTGGGGATCGGTTTGACCTCACCGGCGAGCCTCCGGCAACAAAAAGCCCGGGAGGGTCATCCTCCCGGGCGGGTGAACTTTTGATCAGAGGTTACCTTGGCAGGGCGCTCACTTTTACAATTCTCACCCCAGACCATGGACCTTTGCCGCCGGAAGCATCGATGGCACGCACGCGCCAGAAATACTTGCCATTGGGCAGGGTTATTGTCAGGGTTGATTGATCGGTTTTGAGCTTGGTGACCACGCTGGTGAACGCCAGATCGCGAGCCACCTGAATCTGATACTTCGCGGCGTTGGTCACGGGTAACCAGGTGAAGGTCACGTCATTGCTGGTCATCACCTCTTTGGGAGCTGGGGTGTCGAGGGCGGGAGCGGTGAGGGGATCCATGGAGGTAAAGCGGTAAGTCTCAGACCACGAGCCTTTGAGCGTACCAAAGACCGGGCGCACGCGCCAGTAGTAGGTGGTGGCGGGGGTAAGCGGAGTAAGATAGGCGTAATCAGAGGAGGGAGTGGACACATACAGCAACTGGGTGCTGAAATCGGCTTTGGTGGACAGTTGAATCTTATATTTGGTGGCACCGGGGATATTGCTCCAGTTGAAGGTCACCAGGCTGGTGGTCAATTCATCATCCATCCGCGGGGTGATGCCATTAATCACGAAGCTCCACGACTGCCCGTCATTCGCATAGGTGACGCCATTCGGGTTAACCGCACGCACCTGCCAGTAATAGGAGGTGTCGGTGGTCAGATCGATCTGGTCAACACTGGTGGCGGCGCCATTGTCTACCCACGAGCTGCAATCTTCCTCACTGGTGGTGTCCAAACAATATTCATACGTCACTGCACCGTCGGAGCTATCCCAGCTGAGTGTAACGGTGTCGGTGAGCTGCACATTTTTGTCAGCGGGGCGGATCTTGCTGAAGTTACCCGGAGCGGCAGGTTGTGTGGAGAAGGACCAGGACGCGCTCTCGCTGCCATTGGCATAGGTGGTGCCTCCCCAACCATTCGCCCTCACCTGCCAGTAATAGGTGGTGACGGGCAGCAGATCGGCAAGGTCGACGCTGGTGGAGCCTTCAATGGTGAGCCAGTTGGAGCAGACGCCGTCATCAGTGGTGTCATAGCAATATTCATACGCGTAGGCGTTGCTGGAAGCCTCCCAGGAAAGAGTGGCGGAGGTGCCGATCCCGCTGGCGCCATCTGCAGGGCTGATTTTGGCAAAGGCAGTTGGAGCTGGCGGCGGTGCCAGATGAACAATGCTGACGGAAAGCATTTTCATCCCATCATAACTGCCGCCCCAGGGCATGGTATAGGTATGACCGGGGTTGTTATCCCAGGTGTCGCGGATGTAGATGGTGGAGCCGTCGTAACCATAGCCAACGATGGAATGACCGGCAAGGTTGATCAGCACCGGGTTTCCACTATCCACTTCAGCCTTGAAGTTTGCCAGAGAAAACCCGCCGCCGATTTTGTTATCCGTGGGCTGATTGAAACAATCCGTAACAGCATATCCCCTTGCCTGGTAAAACAGTTTTCTGCCGTAGGTTCCATCCAGGTCAGAGATTTTATAGTCGACCATATCTGAACAGGTTAGTTTTGCATTGGAATTAGTATAGTTATAAAAAGAGGTTGCGCCATCCGTGTTGTCATAAGCGGATTGGCTGGTCTTCATGTAATCGCCAATGGAAGTCCCCCAGGCATGCTGACTCCAGCCGTTGGTGATATACGGGTCAATGGCAGTGCTGCCGTATTTCACCCAGTAATCGTTGATCGAGCCACGCGCGGTGAGACCGTCCACGCCTTTTCTTGAAGCAATCAACGGATTGCTCGGATAGGTGGCGGAACCGTCGCTCCAGGTTGACCAGGAGGTATCGGTAAGCGGCATTACCCCGTTATTGGTGGGACCGGTGTAGATATTATCATAGCCGTGCCGGTCGTAATAGGCGGCAATCATCGCCCCGGATACTGCCGAACAGCCGTAAACCCAGCTAAAGGAGGGGAATTTGGCGAGTACGCCGGAACTTGGCAGGGGTTCGACGGCATCCACCCATGCCGCGTCATGCCCCGCCGGAGGGGTGGGGGAGCCATTGATAATCAATGCGGAAAGCGCTGTACCGTTCGAAAGTTGCAAATGATTGATAGAAAGATAAGGGCTGACCACCTCAAGATCGGAGGACTCGATGGTGACCGTTCCCCCGGAGGATGTCTCCACGGGGTCATCCGGCGTCTGATCGCTGGCATACGCGCTGCCACTGAGGTTCAGGGCAAGCGCAGGCAGCATCAGGGCTGCCAGAAGACACGAAAAAACCTTGCGCAATTTTTCTTCAGTTGAGTAACTCATTGGGTATCCTCGATGAACAGTGATTTACGCACGAAGGATTGGGACTTTATCCTTTTCGTGGTGAACACGCAGCTGAAACAACCTGAAGGTGAAGATGAGTTTTGGAATTGGAACCTGCCACAGTTTATACACCCCATCTTGATCAATGATCATTCCTGCATCATTATCCATTAGAAATCGAAAATGCAACGGATTTTTCTGCTATCCTACAAATTTGTAAGGCGATTTTCACCTGCCAGAATTTTGGCTGTCGTCACCATGAGGCTGCCTGAATTTGAAGCGCATTGTCTTGATATAATCAAGGCATGAACTCTGACCGGTTATGCCTGAATCTTTCTCCTTTCCAGGCTGACAGGCAGTTCTGATCCTCCCATCTTCCTTCAAGGACCTCCAATGACTTCTTCCCTCACTCCGTTCTTTCATCCTTCCGGCGTGGCGGTAATCGGTGCCTCCGCCAACCCCCGCAAGTTGAGTTACGGTATCCTACGCAATCTCGTCCAATGCGGATACAAGGGCGGGATTTATCCGGTTAACCCCGCTGCCGCGGAGATCCTGGGCAAGCCTGTCTGGGCGGATATTTCCGGGGTGCCGGATCCGGTGGAGCTGGCTGAAATTGTGCTGCCGGTGCCAGCCATTCCGGCTGCGTTGGAAGCCTGCGGCAAGCGTGGCGTGAAGGCGGTGGTTGTCATCTCGGGCGGGTTCAAAGAAGTCGGCGCGGATGGCGAACAGATGGAGCAGCGCTGCCTTGAAATCATCCGCCATTACGGCATGCGCATGATCGGACCGAACTGCGTGGGGCTGATGAACCTGCATGCGGGTCTCAACACCACCTTCATCTATGGTCAGCCGGATATTGGCGGGATCAGTTTTCTGGCACAATCCGGCGCCGCGATGGGTGGGGTGGTTGACACCATGCTGGGGAAAAAGATCGGCTTTTCTCACCTGGTCAGCATGGGCAATGAAGCCGACGTGACCGAGACTGACCTGATGGAATACCTGGCAGAGGACGACACCACGCGCGTCATCGCTGCCTATGTGGAGCAGATTAAAGACGGGCGCCGTTTCCTTGAGGTAGCCCGCCGCGTCTCACGCCTCAAGCCCATCGTGCTGCTCAAAGGTGGGCGCACCACTGCCGGCGCGCGCGCCGTTTCTTCCCATACCGGCTCCCTCGCCGGTTCTTATTCCGCTTATCAGGCTGCCTTCAAACAGGCTGGGGTGATCGAGGCAAAAAGCCTCACCGAACTGTTTGAGGTGGCGATGGCGTTTGATTTTCAACCCCTGCCGCGCGGAAGGCGCGCGGTGATCATCACCAATGCCGGAGGTCCGGCGGCGCTGGCTTCAGACGCGCTCGCTGCCAACGGTCTCACGCTTGAAGACCTTGAAGCCCAAACCCGGGCAACCTTGCGCGCCAGGCTAAACCCCAGCGCTCAGGTGGAGAACCCTGTCGACATCCTGGGGGGCGCTGAACCCCCTGATTATGCCTTGTGTGTGAAAACCTTAATGGGCGACGTTCACGTGGACGCGGTGTTGCCGCTGCTGGTACCCCAGGCGCTGGTCGATACCGTGGGTGTGGCACTCGCCATTGTGGAAGAAAGCCGCGCTGGTGAAAAAACCGTGCTGGCATGCATCCAGGGGGATGTTTCGGTGAAGGAGGCGCGCCTTGTGCTGCATGAAAATCGCATTCCCATGTACACCCAGCCGGAATCCTTCGGTGCGGTGCTCAAAGCCATGCTGGATTACCGCGAATGGACGGAACGCCCGCTGCCGGTGACGACGGTTCCTGCGGGTATCGATCGCCTGGCGGTGGAGAACCGTCTGTGCTCGTCCGGCGGGCGGGAGAGCCTCGGTGAAGTTGACACCCGTCCGATCCTTGAGGCGTATGGCATCCCTCTGGTGAAGGGGGGATTCGCCGCCAACGCGGAAGAAGCCGCGGCGCTGGCAGAAGAAATCGGCAGCCCTGTGGTGATGAAAATTGTCTCGCCTGAACTGCTGCATAAATCGGATGTGGGCGGAATCTGCCTCAATTTGAGCGGTCGAGACGCCATCGCGGGTGCATTCACAGAAATGATGCATGCCATCCATATTGCCTGCCCCGATGCCCGCCTGGAAGGGGTAATGGTCGAGAAGATGGCGCCGCGCGGTCAGGAAGTGATCGTTGGCATGCGCCGCGATCCGGGTTTTGGTCCGCTGATCCTGTTCGGGCTGGGCGGCATTTACGTGGAATTGTTCAAGGATGTTTCCTTCCGGGTTGCCCCGGTCAGTGCTGCCGAGGCGCGCGCCATGATTCTGGAGACACATGCCGGCAAACTGCTCACCGGGTTCCGCGGGCAACCTGCCGCGGATATTGAAGCCATCGTAGAGGTTATCCTGCGGCTCAGCCAGCTTGCCCTCGACTTCCCGCAAATTGAAGAAGCCGAAGTCAACCCGCTGCTCGTTTTCGAAGCCGGGCAGGGCGCACTGGCATTGGATGGGCGGGTGATTCTGGCACAGAAGAATTAAGAAATTTGTAAGTTATATTCAGGTATTAACAGAGAAAAAAGAAGGGATCTCATATAAAAATCCCCCCAAGCGTGCTATACTAATTACGACCTTCTGCTGGTTGCCCCCCTCAACCAGTAGAAGGTTATTCAATAACGGGGAAAATTAATCTATTTCTAATACTCCTCATAGTTTTTTTTAATAATTTCTGCCTATTAATAGGGTTGTAAGATTCAAATCATAAATCTCAACCTTAAAGGAGGTAAATATGAGCGCTGCAAATTCGATTACTCGCCGCCCCAACCGGGCAAACCGGCTTGCCCTCCGACGTGAGGAGGAGAGCCCCATTCTGGCAATCCAGAATGAAATGAACCGCATGTTTGACTCTTTCTTCGCCGATGATTTTCCGTTCTCGGCAAGCCTGATCACGCGTCCGGCAATGGAATTCTTACCCAAGCTGGATATCAGTGAAACAGAAACGGAATACAAAGTTACCGCTGAGCTGCCTGGAATGGATGAAAAGGATATTCAGATCCGTCTGGAAAAGGATACCCTTGTGTTGAGCGGTGAAAAGAAAGCCGAGACCGAAGAAAAAGAGAAGACCTATCATCGCATCGAACGAAGCTATGGCAGCTTTGAACGGGTCATTCCTTTCGATACACCGCTGGACGAAGAAAAAGTTAGCGCGGTATTCAAGAATGGTGTGTTGACGGTGACCTTGCCGAAATCCACCGAGGCAATCCGCAAGACCCGCCAGATTGAGATCAAGAAAGCCTAAACCGATGCTACGGGTCATCCCCCTGTGTCGGCTCTCCATTGATGATACAATCCTCCCGGAATCCCTCCGGGAGGATTAATGTATGGATCAGGAAAACGATCGTCAAAGAATGGAAGTTAACCGCCAGTACTGGGAGGAGGCGGTGGCGATTCATGCCCGCTCCGCCTTCTACAACCTGCCGGCGTTTCTGGCGGGCGGGCTCAGTCTGGATGAGCTGGAACGCGGCGAGGTGGGGGAGGTGGCTGGCAAATCTCTGCTCCACCTGCAATGCCACTTCGGGCTGGATACGCTCTCGTGGGCGCGGCTGGGGGCAACAGTTACCGGCGTGGATTATGCCGGGCAAGCCATTGCCATGGCGGAGAGCATCGCGGCACAGTGCGGGTTGAATGGGCGCTTCCTTCGCTCCAACCTCTATGACCTCCCCGGCGTGCTTTCAGAGACGTTTGATATCGTTTTCACTTCTTACGGCGTGTTGTGCTGGCTGCCCGACCTGACGGAGTGGGCTCGCATCGCCGCCTCTTACGTTAAACCTGGCGGCTTTTTCTACCTGGCTGAATTTCATCCCTTCGCCTATGTCTTCGATGATGAAGCCGATCATCTGGTGTATCGTTACCCCTATTTTGCCCGCGGCGCCCAGCACTGGGATTTTGAGACTACTTACGCGGATAAAGAAACGCCGCTGCAAAACCGGGAAGATTTTGAGTGGGCGTACCGTATAGGCGAGGTGGTTACAGCGCTCATCTCTGCCGGTCTGCGCCTGGAATTTCTCCATGAACACCCGTTCACGGTGTATGATCAGCTGCCCTTCCTGGAAAAGCAGCCCGGCAACCGGTGGGTTTTCCCGGGCGGAGTGGAGCCCATCCCGTTAATGTTCTCGCTCAAAGCCTCAAAACCTGTGGCATGAGGACGGGTTGGGTCAAAAGCGGCACCGGAGGGTTCCTCCGGCGCGGTGTGGCTTGGATTTCAAACGGGGTAGAAACCGGGGTCAGATGGAGATTTTGTTGAGTTCTTCCTGGCTGAGCACCCGCCACTGACAGTCGGAGCCGCGCCCGGTGGCATCCACCAGCAGGACGGGGTGCCCATCCCGCAGCACCGGCACCGGTGACTCTCCCAGATCAATCAGATCATTTGCCATTGGCTGGCGACCGCGGAAGTTTTCCACCCGGTCGATGGGGCAAATCCCCAGCAAAACTGGCAGCGTGACTGCACCTTTGAGCCGTGTCAACCCCGGCAGCCAGTAAAATTGACCGTCATTCCCTGAAAAATACAACCCGACTGCTGCCAGAGCTCCGATGACCCCGCTTCCGCTGCCATGAAAACCGGCAATCGAGATCCCGGCAAGACGCGCCAGTTCGATGGCGGCACTACGGAACAACTGAACATGCTTGGCTTGCTGCCCCCATGAGACCACTTCGGGCAAAATATTCGTCCAGGCAGCCAGGGCAAAGCCGGGGTCGGAAGCAGGTGCGCTGAAGCGGCGCAGGAATTCACGGCAGGTGAGTTCAAGATCACGCCGGGATTCTTTGTTGGCATCGATCAGCAGGCAGGAAGCAAGATTTTGGTGGGTGTAATACAGTTCGGGGTGGCGCAGCAGTTGGTGGGTGGTGATGGACACGAGCCGTCCGTAGCGGCGCTGTTCGATCAGTTCTCCCAGCCGCAGGGCGTGGCGGGAGGTGGGTTCGCTTTCTGGCGCATCCGTATCGTCAATGCCAATCAGAAAGAGCATGAGCCCTCCGGCAGCGGGCGCGCACCGGCAAACCCCAGTGAGAAATTCCCCTTGGCTTGATCAACCTGTCGCTGCATTCTGAACCTTCCAGCAGGGATTTCCCTTTATGATAGTAGAATGCGGGCAGATTGTCAAACAATGAAGATGCGGGGGTGTGGAGAAAGATGAGCAACTGAGTGCGATGCACCTGCATGTTGCGTTGCCAATGAACCATTCGTCATACCGCCACCCAACCTCTACCGCCGGCTCGTAGCAGTGACAGGTGGGCAGGGAGGTATAAAACTCCCCCCAAAAATCTTAAGTTAATTTTTGGGGAGATTAAAACTGCTTTTAGTAACTTCTCAGCATGGGGTGGATGGACGTCATAGCTCCTACCTGCCGAGCAGTTACCTTTTTTTCTAAAATAGAAGCAAAATTTGCTCCCTGCTTGTAGAAAATTAATTGACGCCAGCGCTGATTCCTGCCATAATCCGATTAATGGACACCACAACACTTACTCAGAAACATAATAAGTGGCAAATCCATTCCGAGCCAAACGCTAAAGCACACAACGTCATTTTCTGGCTCTTCATTGTGGGACTGCTTGTCCTCCGTTTGCCCATTCTATCCTGGCTGGAATATGTCATCCCGACAAGCGCAGCTTGGGTAAATCCGGTATATGAGATTGGGACCTATCTGTTGATCGCCGCGCTTATCTGGTGGGAACGGGAACGACTAGCGGACTTTCATATCGACACCCTCGCGGTCTGGATGATCCTTCTGCTCCGACCTCTTTCTACTGTGATCATGAATGCCTTTGGTGCGTCAAATCCTTTTGCCTTTCCACGACCACTCAGTCTCCCCTTTTTCATCATCGCAATCATTCTAGTGGTACTGCTGTCTCGAAAAATTATCCGCCCGGTGAGGACAACGAAGAACGGACTGATCTGGGTGGCTGCCGGCTGCGGGCTTGGCATTTTGTTTGCTGGTGGATTATCGATCCTGTTGGTTGGTCTGATGCACTATCCGGTTCCACCTTTCCCGGGCTATATCGCGCTAATATCACCGTTTTATCAGCTAGGATACGCGGCTGTATCGGAGGAGCCACTGTTCCGTGGGTTCTTGTGGGGTGGGCTAAAAAAGGCAGGAGTGAAAGATTTGTGGATTCTCCTCATCCAAGCGGTCCTCTTCGTGGCTGGGCATACCCATTTATTGAACACAAAGCAGGCTGTATTTAATCTGTCGATTGTTTTCTTGTTCGCACTTGCCGCTGGAATCATCGCATGGCGTTCGCGCTCAATTGCTCCCAGTATGGCATTTCATGGCTTCTATAACGGGTCTGCCATATTTCTATACTGGCTCGAAACTGCCCTTTTTGCTTAAGGAATCTCCCCGATAGGCAATTGTTCAGGCATCAGGTACACCGCTGCCGCCATTCTCAGGTATCGTTAGAGACCGTGACAGTCCAGGACTACGAGAAGCGGTAGGTGTTTGATCTGCCACT
>Ga0116192_1000799_pt1 | contig 23182 bp, 17 predicted proteins | sample AD_UKC113_MetaG_FD_89876 | JGI IMG/M metagenome (GOLD analysis project Ga0116192, IMG submission 89876) | Active sludge microbial communities of municipal wastewater-treating anaerobic digesters from Hong Kong - AD_UKC113_MetaG | ecosystem: Engineered > Bioreactor > Anaerobic > Digestate... | reverse complement strand
CACCCGCTCAAAAGGCAGTGGAATTCCTTCGGCAATCCTGTATCGCAGGTCAGGCGGAGAAAAATCTTTTGTGGCGTCGAAAAGGTAATCTTCGGTCGCCTCGTACCATTTCGCTTGATCCTTTGCCTCAGATCTCCCCCGGTGGGTGCGTCATCCTTGGAAGAACTTTCTCCCGCAAGAGTCTTCATCAGTTGGTCATAGGTTTTTAGTAATGAAACAGCCAGCGATTGGCGTACTTTTTCCAGCCAATCATCCTCATCGGTGATTTCCATCTGGCGGGAGAGCTGTTGGAGGTCGTTTACTTCACGATACAGCAGGCATTGCAGAAAGATTTCGGAAGTATTTTTTTGCTCAATCCAAAAATCCACCAGTTCTTCAATTTGCTCAGTGGTGGTGGGCTCGAGAGAAGTTTGGAGGGGATGAAGGAGTGGAGAAAGATCAAGTCCGTCCCTATCAGTAAAGCGCACCCAACTTTTCAGGAAAGCAACCAGTTGAGAAAAGAATTCGCTTAGAGCTTCTTTCTTCTCCAGAAACGGGAGAAGATCCGCGGTCAATTGAGCCAGGATGGGAAGGGAGGATAGCCCGGTAGGTTTTCCATTCGGGCTGACACGATAGTCTATCTTTCCATCTGGTTGCTGTTGATCGAGCATGTTTTGCAGCAGCCCGAGGATTACGTGAGGCTGACCGGGAAGAAGGTTTTGTGCCAACTGCCAGATCTCTGGCAGCGTCTGTCCTGCCCATTCGGTTTGGCTTTCGAGGAGCTCCGGGTGGATGATGTAACCATTTTCAATGCCGCGTGTTGAAACATAGGTAGGGTGAACCATTTTTCGTGTGGCAGGCATGATGAGTTGAGAAGCCAGGCGCTGACTTTTTTCGAGCCAAAAATTCTGGAAGGGCTGAGCTGTGGAAATCACCACATAGTCGCGGTGATCCGCCATTTCGATTTTTACCAGTTCCACATCCAGTAATCTGGAGGAATACTGGCGGGCTTTCTGAAAAGAAGAATCGATGGAAGTTTGGGAAGCGAGTGCCCAGGTCATTTGTTTATTCGTATTCGGCAGCAGGAGCAGTTTGCTGCCCAGTCCCGGAAAGGCTGTGCGAGACGGATGGACGGCTCCGGTAAGGTAGAACACCGGGAAGAGATCCTCGCATTCTCCCAGCAGAACCGTACTCAACCCCATTTGAACCCATTTCATCGGATTGCCAGAACGCATAGGCTGAAGTTGGAGCAGCCAATCCACATCGAGCGTGAGGGTGGAGGAAGATGAATTTTGAATGGAAATTTCACCTACCAATACCTGCGAGGTGGGAACCCAGATGCGATAGGTAACGTCGATAGATGGAAAGGGCGAAAAATGCACCGAGATGAAATTTGTGCTGGCGAATTCGACTTCAGGAAAGCGCGCAAATTGACCAGGATCCCGCAGAACTTTTCCTTCCATGCTGAATTCAGGGAAGAGATGCATCCGTTTTGCGCGCAATCCATAGGTGGTCGCCAAAGACAGGGCTGTCGGTTGAATCTGTCCAGGCTCCAATCTCCAAATTTGATCGTTGGCAAGATCGGGTGGCGTAAAACGAAGGTCACAGCACAGCAGTTGAGAGAGAGCGGCGAACTTCGCAGGATTTACCATAGCCACATTGTAAAAGCGAAGTTACCCGGGGTCAATTGATTTATGCTAGAATCAAAAAAGCTCAAACAAAGATATGGATAAAATGACGATAAACTCTGACTTTCCCGACCCGGAAGATCCTAACAAAAAGGATTCCACTCCGGAAGAAGAACCCCCAGTGCTGGGGAAATCTCAACCTTTGCCGAATCCGGAGGCACCTGCCGGATATGAGTGGTATCAGCCCTCAGAAAATGAAGAGCTGCCCGATACCCAACCGATTCCAACCCGATCCATCCCCCTGGAGAACCTGCCTACGGTCAATGTGCCCTCCAAGGGTCCTTTCAACGCCAATGTTGAGGTCAGGTTTGAAGATCCAAATAATCCCCCGCCAGGAAGCGCAGATGGTCTTCCGGCGAGGGTGGACGAGATTGACCTGGAGGCGACCAGGGTCACGCCCTCAGCGCTGCGGATGGACAGCAAAACCCAATCTCCACGGGGATCCGGTACGGCAGCGGCGACAAAGCCTTCCACCCCTGAGACTGTGCGGACGGTTCGTTCAACTCTACAAAGCACCTCCGCCCAGCGGACGGGAACGCCACAACCTGTGAAAGGGAACGGTGGTGGCAAAAAACCGCCAAGGAAGAATGGCAAGCCGGGCAACCAGTTTGATTCCAGGGGCTGTTTTGTCAAAGTCCTGGTCATTTTTCTCTTCATTGGCGTGATTTTGCTGGTGGCTGGAGGAGCTTTTTTGGTGATTCAGTACTTTTCGATTGCCTCCACGCTGCCCAGTGTGGAAGACATCCGCGGATATGCCTCACAATTTGAGACTACCCGCTTTTATGATCGCAATGGGGAGATGATCTATGAAATGATCGACCCCAATGCGGGGCGTCGAACGTATACTTCGCTCGATCAAATCTCACCTTACGTGGTGGCAGCCACAATCGCCACCGAGGACAAAGAATTTTATAATCACCCGGGTTTTGACATTTTTGCACTGGCGCGGGCGATGATTACCAACTATACAAGTGGAGAAGTCGTTTCAGGCGCTTCCACTATTACTCAACAGCTTGCCCGTACCTTATTTTTCACGCCTGAAGAACGGGTAGAAATCTCCTACCGCAGAAAAGCCAAAGAGATTATTCTTTCTTCTGAAATCACGCGTCGCTATTCAAAGGACGAGATCCTCGAGTTGTATCTCAACGAGATTAACTATGGCAATATGGCTTATGGGATCGAAGCGGCGGCGGAAACTTATTTTAATACCACTGCCAAAGACCTTAGCCTGTCACAGGCGGCTTTCCTCGCCGGTCTTCCGCAGGCTCCCAGCGTGTATGATATTTTCAACAACCGCGAGGCAACTCTCATTCGAAGCCAACAGGTTCTAACCGCCATGTATGATCTGAGCCGGGAAAAAGATTGCATCGAAGTGAGCAACAGTCCGGAGCCTGTGTGTGTGAGCGCTCAGCAGGCGGCGGATGCCTTTGCTGAAATTGAAAATTATGAGTTTAAACCTCGTGCAAACCCAATGGTTTACCCGCACTGGGTCACCTATATTCGTTATCTTCTCGAAACCCAGTACGATCCCCAGTTGATCTACCGTTCGGGTTTTCGCGTCTTCACAACCCTCGACCCGCAACTGCAGCGAGAAGCAGATCGGATAGTGAAGGAACAGGTGGCAGCCCTGGCGGATAAAAATGCCACCGATGGTGCTCTGCTGGCTCTCAACCCAAAAACAGGTGAAATTCTTGCCATGACGGGATCCGCAGATTTCTACAATGATGACATCGCCGGGCAGATTAATATGGCGCTGCAACCCCGCCAGCCAGGGTCGTCCATCAAACCGCTTACCTACGCGGCTGCATTTGAAAAAGGTTGGACCCCCGCAACCATCTTGTGGGATGTACCCAGTGAGTTTCCTCCTTCCGGGGATCCGAATGATACCAGGGAGCCTTATAAACCGGTAAATTACGATGGCAAGTTCCATGGTCCGGTGAGTGTTCGCTCCGCACTAGCAAACTCGTATAATGTGCCGGCTGTCAAAACTCTGCAATATGTCGGCATTTACGATGATCCTGCGACTGCTGAAGAAGAAGGGATCATTGCATTTGCACGCAGGATGGGAATCACCACCTTGACCCGTAATGATTACGGTCTGGCGTTGACCCTCGGTGGCGGGGAAGTCACTCTTTATGAAATGACCTCCGCCTTCAGCGTGTTTGCCAACAATGGCACAAAAGTAGAACCCTATGCCATCACCCGCATCGAAGACCATAAAGGCAATATCATCTTTGAAGCCAAAGCGCAGGAACCGCGTCAGGTGATCCGTGCGGAACATGCTTATCTGATCACTTCGATTCTTTCAGATGCTGCCGCACGGGCGCCCATGTTTGGCGCGGATTCCATCCTCAATCTGCCCTTCCCGGCAGCCGCCAAGACAGGAACGACCGATGAGTACCGGGATAACTGGACGATCGGTTATACTCCGGATCTGGTAACGGGCGTCTGGGTGGGCAATGCAGACAATACCCCCATGGTGGATACATCTGGTATCTCGGGTGCCGCCCCGATTTGGAGTGAGTTCATGCAGGCGGCGATACCGTATTTGACCAACAATGCCCCTGCGGATTTCACTCGTCCACAGGGTATTGTGGAAAAGACCGTGTGCGCGTATTCCGGCACTGAACCCTCCGAGTACTGTCCGAAAACGAAGACCGAGATTTTTGTTGCAGATCAGTTGCCACCTTCCAAGGAAAATGATTTGTGGAAGAAGGAATCCATTGATACCTGGACGAATCTGCGGGCTTCGAGTGCCTGTGAAGGGTTTACCAAAGAACGCCTGGTATTGAATGTAACGGATAAATGGGCGAAAAAGTGGATTGAGGATACCAACCAGGGGAAAGCCTGGCTGGAGGAAATTCAATTCCCTGAGCCGGTAATATTTGTTCCCAAGCGTGAGTGCCGCGCGGATGATCCCCATCCAACCTTGCTTTTTGTTGGATTGGAGAACAAGCAAACCATCACCAGCGATACTCTCGATCTGTACGCGGTGGTCAATGCCAGTGCTAATTTCAAGGAATTTTATCTGGAATATGGAGAAGGAAAAAATCCCGACAAGTGGACTATGCTGGTACCGCCTGGCGGGTCTCCCTCCGAGAATCCGCAGAAGCTTCTCACCTGGGATTTAACCAAAATCAAAACTGGTATGGTGACCCTGCGGCTCTTCATGACCTCCACTGAAGGTGGGCATGCAGAAAAAATCCTGCGGCTCAACCTGCAGGTGCCAACCCGTACACCAACCCTTACGCCCACGCCTGAGCCGACTCAGACGCCAACGTGGATCGTTACAGAAACGCCCACACCCGGTGGACCCACCCCGACCCCAACGGAAGAGGGATTGTTCCCCTGGTTGCCCACTCTTTTCCCGTGGTTACCCACACCTTGAAAGAACTTTAGGGGGAAGTTAAAACTCCCCGGGTTTTCTTGGCGTAAATCGGATCGAATCCTCATCCCTCAGGGGTGAGGATATTTTTTGGGCATCCAGCGCCATCACACGGCTGTCGGCAAAATAATCAAAATCGAAATGTACCCGGTCGCCAGCTTTTTTACCGGGCAGAGGCATCAACCGGGCTGTCAGGGGTTTGCCAAGGCGGGCTGAAAGGGTGCCCACATCCATCAGCACCGCCATCAATTCTTCACGGGTAGTGTCGCCCGGGAGGGGAATTGTATCCAGACCGGTGCCACAAAAAGTGGAATACAGAAGCAAATCCTTGACAGAGAGCATGCCCATTTCCGCCCGTCTGGCAAGAACGGAATCCTCCATGACCGGAAGCATCATTCCATTGAAGCCTGCCCGGCGCCAGACACCTCGGTCAAGGGTGTCGGCAAGGACTGCCACGGCAGAAAGTGAGCCGATCCCGCCGATATGCTCGAGCCCTAATTTCTCCACTCCTCCAGCCAGCGAACAGTCATCTACCGGAAAGGGTGCGGGAGAGAAATCAAAGCCCTGAAAAACGACGCCAGAATGATCAAGCACACGCAGGATAGTCTCTTCCATGGCGCGGGCAGCCTTCTCAAAAGTGGAAAGCAGAAATTCCTGCCCTTCTGCCAGGGTTTGGCTTTGCGAGAAAGCGTTTACAACGACATCGGCACATTCGATGGCGAGCGAGATGGCGGGTGGCGTGGCTGCCCGGTGGTAGGCAGCAGGGAGAAAGGGAGTATCCGCAGGCACATGAGCCAGCGCGGCAAAGCGCAGGTTGGCAAAACCATCCTCTGAAATTTCGGAAGCGGCATGGATGATTTCAGCGCTGGCAGCCGCCGCCGATGGATACAATTTGCCCCCCTGAGCCAGGATAGCACTGCAAAAAATCCTCTCCGATCTGCTTAATAGCTCCGGGATTAGCGCGTATCCTTCTGTCTGACCGGGTTGAGCGGGTCCGAGGGAAAGATAATCCCAGCCTAGCAGGCGTGTTTCTTCATCCAGATCAGAGGCAAGCTGCAGATTGGCGGCAGTTGTCTTGCCGGTCATAAAGCCTGGGAAGGGCACAGTGGCAATGCGGGTGGAAAGCACGGGATAATGATGATCGCTGATTTCATTTCGCAGGCTGGCGCTTAATTGCGCCAGAAGTTTGAGGGTAGTTTTGGCGTCAGGTAAACCGGGATCAAAGAAACTGGTGATGGAACGGATGCGCATTATTGCCTCTGCCGGATCACTTCGTAAAGCAAAAGAGACGCGGCAACGCCGGCATTGAGTGATTCAGTGTGCCCGGGCATGGGGATTTGAACGATAGCTTCCGCATGACTGCGGGCGTATTCACTGGCGCCTTCCGCCTCACCGCCAACGATCAACGCCAGCGGTTTTTTCAAATCGGTCTGCCACATGCTTTGCCCACCAGTGGCATCCGCCAGGAACCAGTGAAGCGGATTCGGCTGGACGGCATGGCAATAAGCCGTGATTTTCGCCCAGTCCCACTGGCAGAGACAAAGATGAAGGTGCGCGCCCATTCCAGCCCGCACCACTTTGGGGCTGTAGGGGTCTACACTTCCAGGCGGGATGAACACGACCGGGACGCCAACCGCTGCTGCACTGCGCAGGATTGTGCCCATGTTGCCAGGATCACGCAACTGGTCGAGTATCAACGCCAAATCCACATTGGGTGGAGGGTCTGCTGAAGGGATGGGCAGTACCAGCAGAATGCCCTGAGAGGTCTCGGTATCCGAAAGACGGGCGAGAAGATCCGCAGCCAGTGTGTACGTGGGAATTTCGAGTTGGCTGAAGCGCTCCACCAGCTGCCTGCCGCGTGGAGAAAGTTTTTCAGTGAAATAAAGCGAGTGCGGTTTAATCCCTGCCAACCATACTTCCTCCGCCAACCGAACCCCTTCCATCACAAAAAGACCGGATTGTGTTCTGGCGGAACGATCTTCAAGCAAGGAGCGGATCCACTGAACCCGGGGGTTATGGATGGAGGTGATTGGTGGGGATAAAGGAGGGATCATTTTCTTAATTCTACCCGGAAAACAAAACGGGATGGCAGACGAGCCATCCCGTGATTGGGTTGAGATGAATTAAGCGGATTTTGCTTTTTGAACCACGGCGGAAAATGCCTGTGGATCGCGAATAGCGAGATCAGCCAGCATTTTACGATTGAGCTGAATATTCGCCGTACGCATTCCATGGATCAATTGACTGTAGGAAAGACCGTTACGGCGGGCTCCCGCATTGATGCGGGTAATCCACAGACGGCGCAGATCGCGTTTGCGGTTGCGTCGGTCACGGCTGGCATACCACATGCTCTTCAAGCGGGCTTCGTTCGCGCGCCGGATCAGGCGATGCCGGCTGCCAAACTGCCCCTTGGTGAAACTTAATACTCTTTTATGACGACGATGGCTGAAGGAGCCACCTTTTACACGAGCCATTGATTACTCCTTTGCGAACCCCTGGGCGCCGGTCGGTAGACCCGTTGCATACACCCAACAGCTGCACGAATACGGATTAGACGACAGGTCGTTGTCTCTACTTCTCCATGTTTGGATTGAGACGATTGACACGTTGCACAATCTTGTCACCCTGAACAGGAACCATTTCGGTGAACAAGGCTTTGGTGCGTTTTGAGGTGCGGCGGCGCAGGTGGCTTTTTCCACCTTTGGTGCGCATCAAAACGCCCGACCCGGTGAGGCGAAACCGTTTGGAGGTCGCTTTATGGGTCTTTAATTTGAACTTGCCTGATTTTATCTTGCGTGGCACAGCAAACTCCTCTCAACAAATTACGCAAAATACGCGCGAAAATGGATTATACCAGAAAATTGTCGATCCATCCTGATTTTGGATCGAAGGGAAGTTGTTTTGGATTCTAGCAGAAGCTCAGGATTCAGCAGGTTGTTCGATCTTTTCAGGCTCAGTTGTTTTTTTCTTACCCGGTCTGGAGGGGGCGAGCACCATTCCCATCGTCCGTCCTTCCATGCTGGGAGCCTGTTCAATGGTGGCAACATCCGCCAGATCCGCTGCGATTTCCTTCAAATCTTCCAGAGCGATTTCGGGATAGGTAATTTCACGACCGCGAAAGCGGATGGTTACTTTTACCTTGTTCCCCTCTTGCAGCCAGCGGCGCGCATCACGGGTTTTGAAGCCGCGGTGATGTTCGTTCGTTTTTGGGCGGAGCCTAATTTCTTTAACCTCGATCTTGGTTTGAGATTTTCGCGCTTCTTTTTCTTTCTTGGTGCGCTCATAAAGAAATTTCCCAAAATCCATCACCCGGCAAACGGGCGGGTCAGAATTTGGTGCGACTTCAACCAGATCAAGTTCTGCTTCGCGCGCAATTTGTAAGGCTTTTTGGATAGGGACGACCCCAATGTTCTCATTCTGGGGACCGATCAAACGAACTTCTGCGACCTTGATCAACTCATTGACACGAAAATTTTGAGTACTGATAGCCTTCTCCTAAAACAAAATTTTAACATGAGCCCGTTTCTGAAACGGGCTGCATTGGATTTTAATATACCATATTTCAGAAGGGCAAGTCAATCAATTGGAAGACGAATTCCTCTTAAGAGTTCTTCTCACTCCAAAACCCGGGGCGAAAAACCAGATAAATCGTTGAAATCGGTAGTGGATTGTTCGAGACAGCTGAATTGGTCGCAGTTGGTCCGCTGCCTCGCTTCGTTTCCGGTCGGAGCCCGACCGGTTCCCGGCTAACTTGACCAACCCCCCTTTGTGGGGATTAACTTCGACCGCACTCCAACCTTGATCGTAGCCCTGCCCAAGGCTCACCAGACCCTTCAGGAGGTTTCAACCCGATTACCCCACGCTCCGTATTTTTTATCTGATTTAACTTGAAGATTGTTTTGAACACTCTATACAACTTGCAAAATCCATCCTTGCAAGCGAATCGGTTTATTCGCGGCGCGAAGTATTGCGTATGTTCTTTCGCAAAAACCTGTTTGATTTCCTTATTTCGGCAACTCCGGATGACTTTTACTGGAAGTACAGTGTGGACAATTATCGCAATCTGCCGGACATGTTGAACAAGTTTCTCCATCACTACTATCACACGACCCGTTGCCACAAGAAGTAGATTTCATACTGTCAGTGATCAGCGCAGAGGAAAGTAAGCCATATCCCTACGAGAAATAAAAAACCACCCGCAGGTGGAGGACTGGTGGGCGGTATAGGACTCGAACCTACGACCTTTGCGATGTCAACGCAACGCTCTAACCAACTGAGCTAACCGCCCGGTGCTCAATATTATAACGGATTTTCGACCTGTGGCAATGGTCGGATCTTAAGAAACCAGCTTACTGGATGTTCACCACCGCAGCCCATAAAACGGTAAAGCGCGGTTGGGGCTGATCCTGACCGGGCGGAGAAAGGTGACCAATGGCAATGATCAATTTCTGCCCTTTATGAAAGCCAGTAAAGCGCTTCGACCCGTACATGGGCACCAGGTTGGCGGAGTTGATGGTGTACAACTCACAATCATATTCATAGGCGACGGCGTAGAGCTGGTCTTTCCCGATGACCACCTGGATGATGTTGGGGGTGGAAAACTCCGCTCCATCTGGAATGAGGAACTTGAAACCTTTGGTGGATAATCTGAAACCATCCCGGCAGGAAATGGAATATTCCACTCCCTCCTCCCCGGTGGGGGAAATCTTCTGCCAGTGAGCATCGTCAACGACCAGTATGGGTAATTCAAGGTCAGGCACGATGGAAGACATTGAACCCGTCCTAATTTACAGAATGTGTGGTGCGGATGTACCTATCGCAGAGCTTTGCTTTAATTAATAAAATTATAGGGAAAAAACAAAAAAAGAAAAGTCAAACAGCAGCAATTCTTGAGAATTGCGGATGAAATGGTATAATATTGCCGCTTGAACCACAAGCGTGGAGAGGTTGCGCAGTCCGGTCTAACGCGCCCGCTTGGAGAGCGGGTATACCGAAAGGTATCGTGGGTTCGAATCCCACCCTCTCCGCCTGACCGCACCTGGAAGAAAGGTTTCCAGGTGTTTTTTTATGGTTTCATTTGGGAGATTTATTGATAATTTGAATGGCAGACATGGGGTCATGTCTGCCATTCTTAGGGAGGGAACACCACAGTTCATTTCAGCGGAAACTTCCTGTGGAACACACGGTGTTGCACCAATAAAACGTGTGTTATATAGATATTATATATCTTATTTATCCTTAATTCAAGGGGTATCCTTGCGTTTACCGGTCATTAACTTCAACATTTCTTCCACTTCTTCTTCAGAAGGCGGACGTTCTCGTTGCGAATCACTGACGCCAGGATTTGACAATGTTTCTATCAGGCGGCGCGAGAATTCCTCTGAAAGAATCGTACCGGCGTGTAAGGCTTTTGCTCCTGTGATTACGCGATGATCCGAAGAGACCACCAGCATGGTGCGCGTTTCGTTTCCTTGCCGCTGCAGGTACTGCAGGATGGCATCATCCGCAGTGAGCGACTTGCGAACATAGTGAATATGTACCAGACCGGATTTTGATTGGAAAGGAGAACCAGCCGGTGCGCCGTCGAAGAAAAGCTCCGCCTGTGAGCGGGTGAGACGACAATATTCCGTCATCTTTTCGATTAACTTCATTTCGTCATCCGGGTCTTCAAGCCGGAAGCCGGGAATTTTGGGAATCAGGTTATGACCATCGATGACCAGACGTTTCATCCATCCTCTTTTATAGGTCATTTTACTCTGATTTATGCTATGATTCTAAATACCAATTGGCTTGAAATGCGCAAACTACTTCCTTACCTCATTCTTAACTTTTTCGTCTCGGCGGCGGCAGTATTGCTGGTTCTGGTGATCTGGGAGAATACTCATCGGGTATCCGCCACTGAACTTGCCGGGTCTGCCCAGATGGCGGCGGATACCCTTCCCACCTCCGATGCGACACTGCCTCCGGCGGATGCCATCACCATTGAAATCCAGGCGGTTATCGGCGCGGGAGATCTTGAGAACGAACATATCCAACTGGCATGCAAGAGTAAGGATCCGGTGGATTTACTGGGCTGGCGCTTGATTTTTGAAAACCACTATGATTATGTCTTCCCAAAGGTTACCCTTTTTCCGGGGGGCAGTGTCAATGTATATTCCAAAGCTGGCGTTGATTCAGCGATTGAGCTTTTCTTTCAGCAGCCGGTTTCCATTCTTGTCAGTGGCGAAGAAATTCAACTGCGTGACCCCGCCGGTACGATCCGTTCCAGGTACACGATTCCTTAAAAAAGAAGTAAATTGCAACGAACCAATGGGGTTTCAGGTAAAATCAATCTGATAGATGGTTCAAAAACCAAGACCGGCAGGTGGTGATGATGACCCAGGCACTTTATCGAAAATGGCGTCCAAGAAAATGGGATCAGGTTGTGGCGCAGGATCATGTAGTTCAGACCCTGCGCAACGCGATTAAATCTGAAAAGGTGGGGCATGCCTACCTCTTTTCGGGTCCACGGGGTACAGGAAAGACAACCACTGCCCGCCTGCTGGCAAAAGCGGTGAATTGCCTCTCGCCAGATCTGGCTAACCGCCCCTGTGACCAATGTGCCAATTGCCAGGCGGTAAATGAGGGTCGTTTTATGGATTTGATCGAAATTGATGCCGCCTCCAACACCAGTGTGGAGGATGTACGGGATTTGCGCGATCGGATCAATTATTCGCCCACCGAGGGTAAATATAAGGTTTACATCATAGACGAAGTCCACATGCTTTCGACGGCAGCATTCAATGCCCTGCTGAAGACACTTGAAGAGCCCCCATCGCATGCAATCTTCATCCTTGCTACCACCGAGGTACATAAAATTCCGGCTACAGTGCTTTCACGCTGCCAGCGATATGAGTTCAGACGGATCCCGGTGGCAGAAATCGTCAAGGCACTGCAGGTGATTTGCGCGCAGGAGGACATTCAGGCAGATGAAGACGCTTTACTACTGATCGCGCGCCAATCCACCGGGGCGCTGCGCGATGCGATCTCGCTGCTCGATCAGCTGGCTTCCACGGATAGTCACATCAATTTAGAGCTGGCTCAAATTGTGCTGGGAACTGCAACCAACCAGCTGGTTCTGGAGCTGGTCGAGGCGTTGTTGGATAGGGATGCTCCGGCGGGCATGGCGACTGTTCACAAGGCGCTGGATAGCGGCAGTGACCCCCGACAGTTTGCCCGCCAGGTGGTTGAATATCTGCGTAATTTACTCCTCATCCAACTGGGGAATGAAAAAGCGGTAGAAGCCACCCAGGAAATGAGAACCCGCATGCGTGAGCACAGCCAGCGAATCGACACCCACCGTCTGATGGACTGGATTGATACGTTTAATGGAGCGATTACGGATTTGCGTACCACCTGGCAACCAAGCCTTTCACTGGAAGTGGCTTTCGCGCGTTGTTTGAATGGAGCCATTCTCACCCAAACGACTACTGTTGAACCCAGGGCGGAGGCTGCGACCACCCGGACGGATCGGGAAGTGCAATCTGCAACCTCCCCTGCTTCTATCCTTGGTTTGGAAGAGCCCGGCATGAAACTTGAATTCAAGGAGAATAAGGAGAAGGCGTCAACGGCAGCGCAAGAAAGCGAACCCACCCTTTCCACCCAGCCGGTTGAAAAAGGAACAGAGGAGCAGGAGCCCTCCGCTGAAGGAGAGGTTACCACTCAGGAAATTCTTTCAGTATGGAATCAGGTTCGGACAGAAGTCAAGCTGCGCATGCCCAAAACGGAAGCGCTGCTTAATTCTCAGAAGATGATCCAGATGAAGCATGGTACCTTAATCCTGGGTTTTCAAAGTGAAGTTGTGCGTTCCAAAATGGAAAACCCGGAGAATATCGAGCTCACCCGGCGGGTTATTTACAACCTGCTGCATAAGGATGTGGCGATCGAATGTATTGTGATTTCTGGTAACAGAAATGATGGAGGAATCGATTCCTCCTACGAAAGTGACAGTCTGGTAAATGCTGCCATCCATCTGGGTGGCAAACTCGTGCACAAAGATTAACCAAGAAGGAGTACGCAATGGCGAAAGGTTTTAATCGGGTTTCCGGTGGGCAACCTGCCGGCGGGGGGATGATGGCGCAGATCAGGAAATTACAGGAACAGATGGAAGTCGCTCAGCAGCAACTGGCGGTGGAAACGGTTACCTCCTCTTCGGGGGGCGGCGTGGTGAAGGTGACCATGACGGGCGATCAGCATTGCACGGCGGTGGAAATCTCGCCGGAGCTGCTTAAGGACGCCGACACCGAAATGCTGCAAGACCTGGTGTTATCCGCCGTCAACCTGGCGCTGGAGGATTCACGAAAACTGGCAGCGGAGAAAATGGGACCACTGGCAGGCGGGATTCCGGGGCTGGGATTCTAGGCAACGGATCCATGCCCATTCTGCCTACCCCCATTCAGGATCTGATTTCAGCGCTGGAGCGTTTGCCGGGAATTGGACCAAAAAGCGCTTCACGTCTGGCTTTCTTTTTACTGCGTGCGCCGCAAGACCTGGTGCAACAACTTTCAGGTGCTTTGAGCAATCTCAAAACTGCCACAGGAACCTGCCAGTTATGTTCAAACATCACCATGGCAGGTGAGGAACGCTGTGATATTTGCAAAGACCCCTCACGCATGGACGGGACGATTTGCGTGGTGGAAGAGCCGCTGGATGTACTTGCCCTTGAGCGGACGGGTGGTTTTCATGGTCGTTATCATGTCTTGCAGGGGGTATTGTCGCCCATCGAAGGGGTGGGTCCGGATGACCTGACAATTCGTTCTTTAATTGAACGGGTGAAGAGTGGCGAGGCAAGAGAGATCATTCTGGCGACCAACCCCAGCATGGAGGGTGACGCGACCGCCCTCTACCTGCGCCAGCAGCTCCTTCCTTTGGGTGTGAGGGTGACCCGGCTGGCTCGCGGCTTGCCGATGGGTGGCGACCTGGAGTACGCAGACCAGAATACACTTCTACGCGCCCTGGCAGGACGTCAGGAGATGAATTAAAAAAATGACCGGGATTTTCCCGGTCAATTAATTAATGATGTAGGAATTATCTTTCGTAAGCTGGAATTTCAAGAATTTTGTCTTCTACCCGGACGAGATAATAGGGCAGCCAGACAACGGCGAAAACCTCAAGATAAATATCGCTTCTTTGGGGTTTGATCGTGATTTCGTTCACTTCATCCGCCGTTTTCGCCCACTTTTCCTGAACTTCTTTTGCAGCTTCCTCTCTGGCTTTTTGCAGAGCGGTTAATTGATCCTGATATTGCTTCAAGGTGACCTTTTCGGCTTCCAGGCGATCTTTGGCAGCCGATGCCATGCGGTTTTTCGAAAGGGTACCGGATAGGCTTCGCCGCTTGCCGGTGAGCATGCCGATTACCGTGGAACCACCGGTGGCAAGCGTCTCCAGGCGCCGTTGACCCACCGCAGATTCGGCAGCTTGCACGTCAAGTTCCTGGCTTTCAATTTTTCGTTCCAAGGCGGTGATTTTAGTGTCATAAGTGGCAAGGGCTTTTTCTGTTTCCGCTTTCACCGTATCTTCCAGGACGCGTTCAATTTCATGCTTGAAATCCGCTTCGCTCCATGCAGGGTCTGCGTATAGCTTTAGTTTGGCATTTGTCCGAATCTTTAATCCCCCACTGCGATAAATCCAATCCAAAAAGTCTTTCTTAATCTCTGGTATTTTCTTTGGATCCGCCAGCCAGGCAGGGACCGGGTGGAACTGGGATTTTGCCAGCGGAGAATTTTCCAGCTCAGTTAAGGAAATTTCACCAGCGAGCGATTCCTCCCAGCGGATGAGACCACTGCCGGGGTCTTCCAAAATCGTTGTGATTTTTTTGGTGTGTTCAAGGTTGTAAGCGCGGGAAAGGTACCTTACTTCAGCCTGGGCTAGAATGCCGGGGCGGTAGGCGAATCCCTCCGCAGAGATTCCTGCGGGTACCCCGGCTTTGGAAGCAGCCGAACTCAAGCCCAAATTATTTGGCATGAAGTATTCGCTGATTTCACCCCTAATCGCCGGACGGCTGGTGGATAAGTCGCTACTTTTCCTGTTCATATTTCCAGTTTCTGCTGCTGAAACAGGTGCAGAGGCAGTGGGTGAAGTGGAAAAGGCTTTCACGCCTGCCAGAGCATTGGCGGCACGTAATTGATCTCGCGTCATTGGTCCGGCAAGATAGTTGAGTGCCCAACGGGTGTTGAACAATACTGGCGCCGATCGGTAAACGCTGTGCAACATGAAGACCCGCTTCTGCAAGCCAGAGATCAGTTTGTCCAGCGTTTGAATGTCTGTTGTCCCACCAGCAGAAGAGAGACCGTCCAGCAGGCGTTGTTTATCCTGTTCCGTTTGCAGACGACCAATCATCCAGGTGCCGGCGTTGGAGAGAGCTTTGTAATCCACATCCACCGGGTTCTGGGTGGCAAGCAGCAGCCCCACCCCAAAGGCGCGCGCCTGTTTGAGCATGCGCAACATGACTGTTTTGGAGGGGGGATTGGCAACCGGGGGGAGGTAGCCCATGATCTCATCAAAATAGAGCAGCGCCCGCAGATTACCCGTTCCTCGTTGTGAACGCATCCAGCTTTCAACCGCCGCGAAGAGCAGAGTGACGAAGAACATGCGTTCATTTTCACTTAGATGTGCCAGGTAGAATATCGAATGGCGGGGAGTACCCTCCTTTGTGTAAAGCAAGGCTTGAATATCGAGTGGCTGACCCTGTTGCCAGACCTGAAAGGAAGGGGAGGCAAGAAAGTTATTCAACAGCAAAGCCAGGTCAAAGCGGTCTTTTTCGGGGAAGAAAGATTCCATCGGGAACGCGCCCAGGCGTTCCAAGGGTGGATTTTGCACCTGCAAGATGAGGTCGGTGAGCGAAAGTGATTTTCCCTCCATCCAGGCATTTTCAATCAGACTGGATAGCAGGATATGTTCTTTTGAACGCAGCGGATCAATCTCGCTCATGCCGACCAAGCCGAGAATAGCTGTCACTGTGGTCGAGATACGCTCGCGCAAAATCTCTACATTTTCCTCCCACGATATTGCCGGAGCTTCAAAAGAGGAAAGGATGTTGACCGGTACTCCGGCGGTGGAACCGGGAGAGTAAATAGTGTAATCAGCTGCGCGGGTAAGTTCCTCAAGCTGTTCCCGCCCCATGCCCCAATCAGCAAGCCCCTTTTTCCAACGTTCAGCGGTTTCGATCGCCATTTGAGCAACTGTCTTCCCTTCTCTGCGGGCGGCTTCCGGGTCAATCCAGGGCTCAAAATCAGCGGGTTCTTGATTTGGAAAGTGCAGAACAAGGTTGGTGAGATCTCCTTTGGGGTCAATAATCAAAGCGGGAACCTGGTGCAAGGCAGCTTCTTCCAGGAGACCAATGCACAAACCCGTTTTGCCAGAACCCGTCATGCCTGTTACTACACAATGTGTGGTTAAATTCGCCGGATCCAACATTACCGGTTCGGCAGTAAGCGTGTTAGTTTTGGGGTCGTAAACTTTACCGAGGAAATAGTTGGCGTTTAATGGAGACATATTTCACCACCTTTTTTTATTATTATAGATGATCTTTATGGCAAGAGTCGGTATAATCGATTTTGGCCCGAATCTTGTACCGTTTTGAAGATAACAATCCTTAGCGCGCTGGCAGGAAGAGCACGCGATTATCCTTAACGAGGTCATTCTTGTTTAATCTGGATCTGTACCCGCTTTTTTTTCAGCATGGGATTCCCCGGCAATCCCTCCCTGGTTTAATCGCCATTAACCCGCCTAAAAAATGTGGTCGTGGGCGTGAATCTGATCAGTTAATCGCCCTGGTTCATCCGACTGGAAAAGCTGAGCTTGGCGAAGAAGGGCTCTCAGATTGGCTGCAGAAGAAAGCCGCTCTTTTTTATAGTTCACCTGGCTCGGTCACAAACGCCATGCGATTGATGGCTGAAGCCATAAATAACGAATGGCTCGAGCGAAATTTGAAGAAGGCGGCGGATGGTGTTCAGGTAAATGGATCTCTTTACCTGGCAGTATTGCGTAAAGATATTCTCTATACCATGGTCATTGGGCAGGGGAAGTTAATCGTCTTACAAAAAGAAGGGATGCTCGAACAAGTGGATCGGGAAAACCATCCGCGGGGTTTGGGCATCAATCAATCGATTGAATGCCGGTTTCAGCATACCGGAATTGAGGCGGGTTTCTCCTTGCTGCTGGCACCAGTGCCGAGTGTGGAATGGACTGAGAAAAGCCTCCACAAGGCAACTTCTCTGGCGACAGAAGCGCTTTTGCGCCGATTGCTCAGTCAGCGTCCATCTGATCTAAAAGCCGCACTGGTGCAAGTGAGAGAGGGCAAGGGGAATATCCAGTTCCATCCATTTCCCGTTCAAGAGGGGGCGACCGGTACAGCCAATCAAACAGCGACGGCAGAGCAACCGGTCGCAGTCAACCTTGGTGGCATGCCAGAGGAACGCGATCTGCTACGCGAGCAGGAAAAAGTGGACCAACCAGCTCTTCTCCCCGGATTGGATCGGATGGAAGCGCCAAACCGGTCCGATGAATCCTCTGAAGAACTTGTGGAGCCTCGTGGAGAGGATTCATTCAGCGCGCCAGTAGGCTCAAGGTCTGGAAAGGTAAAAGGAAAAGCTGTCGCAAAGAGTGGGGGCATTCCGCCTGCGCGCCGCGAAACCCGTACTCGCCGTCCAACCGGCAAACAGAGTGAAGAAGCTACCAAGAAACCGAAGCCAGAGAGAAAAAGTTTCTTCTCCCGAAAAGGCAGCCGGGAGGGTCTCGATTCTGTCAGTGTTCCGCGTTCCCTCTACCTGCTGCTGGCAATTGTCATACCCTTGGTAGTTGTGGCGATTGCCGCTTCGGTTTACATAAATCAGGGTAAATCTCAGCAATTTGACTTTTATTATCGTGAAGGGCAAAAATACTCCGTTGAGGCGGATTTGAAAAAAGATGACCCGGTGATGTATTCCTTCAATTTGCAGGCAGCCCTGATGTATTTGCAAAAAGCAGCAGAATTTGGCTCCACGGCGGATTCAAGGGAGTTGTTGACCTCCGTACAGCAACAATTGGATCAACTGCAGGGTGTGGTTCGCCTGCCAATTACACCGCTTGAAATTGCCGGCAGCCTCGGGGCGGTGAATATCTCTCAGATCGTTGCCATGAATACCGACCTCTATCTTCTGGATAGTATCTCCGGAAAAGGACTGCACTACAGCTTGGTTGGCAGCGAATACGTCAAGGATGAGAATTTTGATTGTGGACCAAATCCAGAGAATCCGCTAAACAGTATCAGCAAACTGGTAGATATAGTCAGTGTGCCAGCTGGTCCGTTTGAAGCGACGATTTTTGCCATTGATGCCTATGGAAACTTTGAATTTTGTATCCCGGGGAAACCTGGGGCGACAAGCAAGCTGATCGCGCCTGATGCTGGCTGGCAGGAAATTCGCGCCGTAACTTTCTACCAGAATTACCTCTTTGTTTTGGATCCGGGAAACAATGCTGTATTTCGTTACACGATGAGTGATCACGAGTTCAAAACCAAACCTATCCTCTTTTTTGATAAACACATCCCGGACATGACTGAAGCTGTAGATTTTGAAGTGAATGGAGATGAACTCTACCTTTTGCGGTCGAACGGGGAAATGGTCGAATGTACTTATAGCGCGATCAAGGAATACAAACTGACCGAATGTGAAGATCCAGCTCCTTACAGCGACCCGCGAGCCGGAGGAGAAGGAAAGCCGGTTACCTTCCCGGATGCCCAGTTTATTCAAATGAAGATGACAGCCGCCCCGGATTCTTCTCTCTATTTATTAGACGCTCACAGTACGGGTATTTATCACTTCAGCCTCCAACGGAACCTGCAAAAGATCTACCAACCGGGTTTTAATGACCCCGAATATTCTCCCCAAGAAATGGCGACAAGCATGGCACTTTCCCCCGGGAAGACGTTATTCCTGGGCTTTGGAAGCGAAATTTTTACCAGCAAACTGCCATAAAGGGATAAGAAATCAGCCGTTATCCGGTAATCAGCACTAAAGGCACAGGAATAAAGGTGGAGATGAAAATGATCAGTGCAAGGATGCCAAGGATTTTCCTTTTGGCGTCCAGCGGGGTGATCTGATCAAGTGGCTCCGCATAACTCCTTCCAAACAGAAAAACCAGCACCGCCCATAACCACCACCCGCTCCAGGAAAATCCCAGCACCATCATGATTGCCAGAATGAAGGGGAGAAAAAAGGTCGCCCATTTCTTTCCAAATAGAAGGTGGAAAATATGCCCGCCATCTAACTGCCCGGCTGGGATCAGATTGAGCGAGGTCACAAGCAGACCGACCCAACCCGCCCAGGCGACGGGATGAATCATTACATCAAGCGCACCCAAAGGGGTTGGCTGACCGGTAAAAAAGTAACGCAGCCAGTAAATAAAAGGTCCGGCTTCACCGTAGGAGACGGGTTTTGGCAGCAGCTCCCCGAATCGCAGATACTTGAGCAGCAGATAGATGAGCGAATTGCCCTCCATCTGCAAGCCCTGACCAGCGGGAAACTGAAGCGGGATGGTATTTAATGTGGATAGAGATAAGCCGATGATCAGAACCACGATGGCAACGATAAACCCGGCGATCGGACCTGCGACGCCAATGTCCATCAATACCTTGCGATTCTTGGGAACCTCTTTCATGCTGATGAACGCGCCCATTGTCCCAAGCTGGGTAAAGGGCAGGGGGATGAAAAATGGCAGGGTTACATGCACACCGTGCGCTCTTCCCGCAAGGTAATGCCCCATTTCATGAGTAGTCAAAATAGCCAGCAAGCTGACGGCAAAAGGCCAGCCGGCATTGATAATTTGACGTGCTGCAGTGAAAGGATCGCTGGAAAGCTCTCCCTCTAAACTGGTCAGCCCACCGGATAGCAGGACGCTGACCAGCGTAAGCAGAAACATGATCAAATTAAGGGTCGGGCGACCAGGTTTTGGCGCAGGGGGAGAATTGATGAGCAGGATTACTTGCTTGCCAGATTCGATGCGGAAAAGCGGGGTGAGGTGATAAGGCTTGAGCATCTCCTCGAGGCGGTTGTATGCCTCTTCAGAATCAGGTGAGATCAAATGCCCGCGATAACGGACGACAAAGCCCTGCTCCGTTTTCCCATGCGTTATATCTTCAATCATAAAAATCCGGCGGACGATATTATCCAAATACTCCGGATATTGTTGAAAGTCCATCATGACTCCTGCCTGTTCAAGGCGGGAATGGATGGGAGTCGAACCCACCGCGGCCCGCAACGCGACCCGCCACCGATTTTGAAGACCGGGAAGCCCACCGGGACTTCTCCACTCCCACAGTTAAGAATACCCTATGGCTTGTCCGTTGGCAAGCCTGGAAGAAACAACTTGATCTAAAAGATAAAAGGAAAAACCTCGGTTAACCACGGCATGAGAGCAATTGCCAGGTAACCCGCACCAATCCCCAGAATAAAACCGGCAATGACGTCCGAGAGGTAATGAACGCCCATCCATACGCGGGCAAGGCTGACGAGCAATGCCCAAATAACCAGCACCAACCCGAACCATAGCGGCACCAGATTGAGCGCAATCACTGCCAACATGGAAGTGCGCGCGGCATGCCCGGATGGGAAGGAATGGGGATCCGTATTCCGGTAAACAGCCCCCCAATCACCCTCCGGACGGCGGCGGCGAATGGTGAATTTTATGGCAAAAATCAAAAGCGCAAGCACAATTGTGCTTGCAGCCATCAAGGCTGCCATGGAATGCCATGGACCGTGCGCGAAAAGCCAAAGGATGAAAAGCGCGATCAAGTCAAACCAGGAATCGCCGGAGTGAGCAAAAAATGCCGCCACCGGTTTGAAGCGCGAGTGCGATTCATTCAACCGAATATGAGCGGTCAGATTTTCATCGATACGAAGCATTCGATCCATCCACATAGCGCCTATTCTACTCCAATCGTCAGGAAAAGGCTTGGAGAGTGCTTTACATTTGCAGAATAGCGTAAGAAGAAAAACTAAGTAACTTTTTGGTAATAAACGAATTTGTAAATTGACAGATTGCCTGTTTACCGTATAATCAACTTTGATCCGGCCTTTCGTGTTCGATTTTTTCAAAGCGAGTGACTCCCATGAGAAAAACTTTCAGGTGTACTCTTTCCACACTCCTCCTCGTGATCGGCATATTCTTATCTTCCTGTACCACAAACTCCTCAACCGACACTTCCCTGGCTCTGTACCGGGGACTTGCTGTGAGGAGCCCTAATTGTACTTATGGCGGAGAGATTAAATCAGTGGAGGCACTGGATGAATACACAGTCCGCTTTACCCTGTGTTACCCTGATTCTGCCTTTGCAGCCAAATTAGCGGCACCCATCTTTGCCATTCAGGATAGCGAGTATCTAAAATCGACCGGTGGGAATTCGGAAAAGATTTCCGCAAACCCAAATGGTACCGGACCCTATATTTTGAAAGAATGGCGGAAGGGAATCGATACGACTCTGGTAAGCTCACCCACGTACTGGGGTTTGCCCGCCGCCACACCCAAACTGGAATTCCGCTGGCAACCGGATCAGGCGTTGCGGTTCAGTCAGTATGATTTCACTGCCATCGAGGGAATGGATTTCCCCTCGATTGTGATGACCAAGCCTTTCACCTACCTGACCTACATGTATAACAACCCGGATCTCAAGGTGGTGTCGCACAAACCTTTAAATCTGTATTTCTTAGGCTTCAATAATTCAAAACCGCCATTTGATAATGTCAAGGTACGCAAAGCATTTTCTCTTGCCCTGGATCGCGCAGCATTAATCGATTTTTCCTTCCCCGTTGGGACGGAGCTGGCACAACAAATCATTCCTACCGGAGTGACTCCCGGGCGGACGAATCAAATGAAGTGGTTTGAGCAGGATACGGAAGAAGCGCTGGCTTTATTGAATGAGGCTGGCTTCGACTTCACTCAGGAGATCCAACTGGCTTACCAGAATTCGCCGATGGAGACCCTGTATTCCCCGGGTGGACTGGCGCAGATGGTCAAAGATCAACTCGCCGAAATTGGGGTAAAGGTTATCATGCGCCCACTGCCCGCAGAGGAATTAAAAAGTAGCCTTGCTGCTGGGGATGAGATGTTCTTTATCGATTGGTACACCATTGACTACCTGGATGGCGTAGCCTTTTTTGATAAACCTTTTATCAGTGAAGCGCAACGATTTGGTCAGCCTTATTCCAACCTGCAGGCTTTTATCAAGAACGTGCGCGGTATTTCAAATCTGGATCGGAAGCAGCTTCTCTTCGATAAAATGAACCAGGCGGTGTTAGACGAAGTTCCCTTGATTCCCCTGGGTCACTCACCCAGTCTGACGGTATTTCGCTCTTCCCTGCAAAATATCAGTTCGAATGCCTATTATGAAAACATCGAGCAGATCGTTAGTGACAAAGAGATTATCCGGTTCATAGGTCCCTCGGAGCCCCTGAGCCTTTGGCCCGCGGACGAGGACGACTATGCCACCTTCCGGATTACGCGCCTCCTGTATGACACACTGCTGGCACCCGGGTTCGGGGGGCAAAAGTTCACTCCATTACTGGCGGAAAACTGGCAATCCAATGATGCCTTAACGGAATGGACATTCCAGCTGCGCTATAATGTGCAATTTTCCAATGGCAGCCAATTTGACGCGAACGATGTGGTTAACTCTTTTGCCGCAATTTGGGATGCCTCCAGTCCATATCATCAGGGTCGGAGCGGCGAATATGCCATGTTTAAACGGTTGTTCGGGAGCATGATCAATAGTAAATGATCCAGCAATATAGATTAAGAATGAGGCTGTACAGTTGGGTTTGTACAGCCTCTTTGTTTGTTATAGCGGGAGTTTCCAACGCCGGGCGGCGGATTCAATGATTTTTTGAACCACATCCTTATACGTGTAGCCGGCAGTGACGGCAGCGTAAATGAGCGAAGCTTGCATCGGGTCCGGATCCATCAATGGGATCGGGTTCACTTCAAGGACGTAAGGGTTGCCATCTGCATCCATGCGTAGATCCATGCGGCACACATCATAAAGGTGCAACACGTTCATGGCACGTCGGGCAAGCTCCTGGAAGAACTTGGTTTTCTCCGGGCTCAAATCAGCCGGGCT